>JRYJ01005891.1_pt1 | contig 12390 bp, 12 predicted proteins | sample 235371 | NCBI WGS metagenome assembly JRYJ01 (sample SAMN03074219, study PRJNA261477) | activated sludge metagenome | biome: Wastewater Treatment Plant; feature: Wastewater; material: Activated sludge; isolation source: activated biomass of a wastewater treatment plant treating hydrocarbon... ... | reverse complement strand
CAGCAGCGTCAGCAGCCCGAACATGACAATCTGAGCTCGACAGTTTCGCAGCATGATTCGGGCCTCATGCCAGCCGGATTGCGGCCAGCAGCCAGTCGATCGCCTTGATTCCGATAAAGGGCACAATGAGTCCGCCCAGACCGAACACGAGCAAATTGCGTCGCAGAAGGTCCGAGGCCGCGAGCGCCCGGTACCGAACGCCGCGCAAGGCGAGCGGAATCAGGGCGATGATGACCAACGCATTGAAGATTACGGCCGAGAGAATCGCGCTGGTCGGCGTCGCCAGGCGCATGACGTTCAGCGTGTCGAGCGCCGGGTAGGTGCTCGAAAACGCCGCGGGAATGATGGCGAAATACTTGGCGACGTCGTTGGCGATGCTGAACGTCGTCAGCGCGCCGCGCGTCATCAGCAGTTGCTTGCCGATCTCGACGATCTCGATGAGCTTGGTGGGGTTGGAGTCGAGGTCGACCATGTTGCCGGCTTCCTTGGCGGCCTGCGTGCCGGTGTTCATGGCGACGGCCACGTCGGCCTGGGCCAGCGCCGGCGCATCGTTGGTCCCGTCGCCGGTCATCGCCACGAGGTGCCCGCGCGACTGGTATTCGCGGATCATCGCCAGCTTGGCCTGGGGAGTCGCCTGAGCGAGGAAGTCATCCACGCCGGCCTCGGCCGCGATGGCCGCCGCCGTCAGCGGGTTGTCGCCCGTGATCATCACCGTCTTGATGCCCATTCGTCGCAACTCGATGAATCGCTCCTTGATTCCGCCCTTGACGATGTCCTTGAGGTGAATGACGCCGAGCGTGCGCAGACCGTCTGCGACGACGAGCGGCGTGCCGCCGCGCTTGGCGATCGATTCGACGGCGGCGCGGACGGCGGCCGGAGTCTCGCCGCCGCGCGCCCGGACGAATTCATCGATCGCCTCGGCGGCGCCCTTGCGGATCGATCGTCCGTCGAAGTCCACGCCGCTGGTTCGCGATTGAGCGGTAAACGGGATGAATGTCGCGTGGGTGTCGCTCAGGGTCCGACCGCGGAGACCGTATCTCTCCTTGGCCAGCACGACGATGCTCCGGCCCTCGGGCGTCTCGTCGGCGAGAGAGGCGAGCTGAGCGGCATCGGCCAAAGTGCGCTCATCGACGCCTGGCGCGGCCACGAGTTCGACGGCTTGACGGTTCCCCAACGTGATCGTGCCCGTCTTGTCCAGCAGCAATACGTCCACATCGCCGGCGGCCTCGACCGCCCGGCCGGACGTCGCGATCACGTTTGCCTGAATCATGCGGTCCATGCCGGCGATGCCGATGGCCGAGAGCAGTCCGCCGATCGTCGTCGGAATCAGGCAGACCAGGAGCGCGACCAGGACGGTGACCGTGACCGGAGCTCCGGCGCCGGCGGCCCGCACGCTGAATTGGGAAAACGGCAGCAGCGTGACACAGACGACGAGAAAGATGATCGTCATCGCCGCCAGGAGGATGTCCAGTGCGATTTCGTTGGGGGTCTTTTGTCGCCGGGCGCCTTCGACCAGAGCGATCATGCGGTCGAGGAAGGTCTCTCCGGGATCGGTGAGGATGCGGACAATCAGCCAATCGGAGAGCACGCGGGTGCCGCCGGTGACGCTGCTGCGATCGCCGCCGCTCTCGCGGATGACCGGCGCGCTCTCGCCGGTGATCGCGCTTTCGTCCACCGAGGCCACGCCCTCGATGACCTCGCCGTCGCTGGGAATGAAATCGCCGGCTTCCACGAGAACCACGTCGCCTTTACGCAGCCGGGCTGCGGGGGTCTCGGACACCAGCGCCGCTCGCCGGGCGATGACGTCCTGGTAGTCGCGCACCTTCGTTCCGAAGTCAGGGATGCGCTTGGCGATCACGTCCTTGCGCGATTGCCGCAAGCTGTCCGCCTGCGCCTTGCCGCGGCCCTCGGCCATCGCCTCGGCGAAATTGGCAAACAGGACCGTGAACCACAGCCAGGCGGATACGGCGAGGACAAACGCCGGCGAATCCGCGCCGCCCACGAGCAGCGACTTCACGCCGATCCCGGTCGTCAGCGCGCTGGCGATCAGCACGGTGAACATGACCGGATTGCGCACCTGTCGCGCCGGATTGAGCTTGCGCAGAGAATCGACGAGCGCGCGGCGAACGATCGCCGGATCGAACAACGGTTGAGCCTTCGCGGAACTGGACACGGCTTCGTCCTATGGCACAAGCGATTGAAGCTCCTCGGCAATCGGTCCGAGCGCCAGCGCCGGCACAAAGGTCAGCGCGCCAACCAGGAGGACCGTGCCGACGAGCAGCACGACGAACAAGAGCGTATGCGTCGGCAGCGTGCCGGCGCTCGGCGGCGTGTATTTCTTCCGCGCCAGAGATCCCGCCAGGGCCAGCACGGGCACGATGAGCCAGTACCGGGCGATGAGCATGGCGACACCCAGCGCGCCGTTGTAGAACGGCGTGTTGGCCGACAACCCCGCAAACGCGCTGCCGTTGTTGTTCCCCGCCGACGAGAACGCGTACAGAACTTCGGAGAATCCGTGCGGCCCCGGGTTGGTCAGCGCCGATTTCGCCGCGCCGGAAGTCCGATCGATCAATCCGGGTCCGACGACGGCGAACGCTGTGCCGATGAGCACGATGAGCGGCGGAATCAGGATCGTCAGCGACGCCATTTTCATCTCGAACGCCTCGATCTTCTTTCCGAGGTACTCCGGCGTCCGGCCGACCATCAGTCCAGCCACGAATACGGCGACGATCAGAAACGTGAGCATGCCATAGAGTCCGCTGCCGACGCCGCCGAAGATCACCTCGCCGAGCTGCATGAGTCCCATCGGAACCAGGCCGCCGAGCGGCGTGAACGAGTCGTGCATCGAGTTGACGCTGCCGTTGGATGCGGCCGTCGTCGCCGCCGCCCAGAGCGCGGAATTCACGATTCCGAATCGCGACTCTTTGCCTTCCATATTGCCGCCCGACTGCGAGTCGCTGGCCAGTTCATCGATGCCGACAGCGGCCAGCGCGGGGTTGCCGGCCTGCTCGGCCGTGACCGTCAGCACGGCTAGCGGCACAAAGATGACGGCCATCGCCGCCAGCAGCGCCCAGCCTTGCCGCCGGTCGCCGACCATCTCACCGTAAGTCAGGCACAGCGCCGCAGGGATCAGCAGGATGGCCAGCATCTCGAGGAGATTGGACAGCGGCGTCGGATTCTCGAACGGATGGGCGCTGTTGGCGTTGAAGAACCCGCCGCCGTTGGTGCCGAGCTGTTTGATAGCGACCTGCGAGGCCACCGGGCCCATCGGCATCATGCCGGACTCGCCGCGGGTCGATTGCACTGGCCGGAACTCGCGCGCCGGACGCCAGTTCTGCGGCACGCCCTGCCACACCAGCGCGATCGCCAGCAGTGTGGATAGCGGCAGCAGGATATACAGCACCGAGCGAACCAGATCGACCCACCAATTGCCGATGGTGCTCGCCGAGCGTCGAACCAGGCCGCGAATCAGCGCGACCAGGACGGCCATGCCCGTCGCCGCGGACAGGAAGTTTTGCACGGCCAAGCCGGACGCCTGCACGAGATGGCTCATCGTGGCCTCGCCGGCGTAACTCTGCCAGTTCGTATTCGAGGCAAAACTGGCCGCCGTGTTGAACGCGCCATCCGGCGCGACGCCGGGCAACCCCTGAGGATTGAACGGCAGGATGCCTTGACAGCGCTGGAGCAGATAGAGGGCGATCAGTCCGATCGCGTTGAACGTCAAGAGCGAAGCGGCATAGGCGCGCCAGGTCATTTCGGCGGCTGGATCGACGCCGGCCAGGCGGTACAATCCGCGTTCGAGCCAACCCACAGCGCGATCCAGTCCGATCGGCCGACCGAGATACACGCGGGCCATGTACCAGCCGAGCGGAATCGCCGCGGCCGTCAGCAGCGCGAAATAGACCAGGATCTGGACCCAACCGTTGGCGGTCACGAGAATCGCTCGGGGACAAGAAGCGCGGCGAGAAGATAAACGAACAGCCCCGCCGCCAGCGCCAATCCGATCCATTCCACGGCTGTCATCGCACCGGCTCCATCAATCGGGCGCACAAGGCAATCAGGCCCCAACTGACCAGTCCAAATCCGATCAGCGCGGCCAACACCGCGAAGTCCGACATGGGTTCTCCAATCGCTTGGAATCGTCAGACGCAGCGCATGGTATCTGGGATGGTCTCAAGATTCCGCACAAATCGGGAGGCGGCGCGCTAAGATGGCATCAAGATCCCGCCGATTCGCCGGCCTCGGAGACACCACGGTGCGAATCCTGTTCCTGTCGGCCATTGCTGTCGCAGCCTTTGCCGTGGCGTATTCCGTAACCCGACTCGTGCAGACCGCGCCGGCCGGAATGGTCTGGATCCCCGGCGGCGAGTTCATCATGGGCGCCGATTTGGATCTTGCCTGGCCGGACGAGAAACCGGCTCACCGCGTCCGCGTCGACGGCTTCTACATGGATCAAACCGAAGTCACCAACGCCGAGTTCCAGCGATTCGTCGAGGCGACGGGTTACTCGACCACGGCCGAGAAGCCGCCCGACTTGAACGAACTGATGAGCCAATTGCCGCCGGGCACGCCCCCGCCGCCGACCGAGAAGCTGGTTCCCGGCTCGATGGTCTTTCGCATGACTGCAGGCCCCGTGAACACGCGCGATTTCTCCCAGTGGTGGCACTGGACGCCCGGGGCGAATTGGAAGCACCCGGAAGGGCCCGACAGTTCCATCGCCGGGCGCGAGCAACACCCTGTCGTGCAAGTGTCCTGGGACGACGCCGTGGCGTACGCAAAATGGGCGGGCAAGCGGTTGCCGACCGAAGCGGAATGGGAATTCGCNNAACGTCTGGGAATGGTGCTCCGATTGGTACGACCGCGATCTGCACAAGCGCCGCGCGGGGAAGCCGCTCGTCATCAATCCGAGCGGGCCGGAAAAGACCTATGACCCGATGCACCCATTCGAACCGCGTCGCGTGCAAAAGGGCGGCTCGTTCCTGTGCAACGACAGCTACTGCTCGCGCTATCGCCCGAGCGCTCGGCACGGTTGCAGCCCCGACAGCGGCATGTCGCACGTCGGCTTTCGGTGCGTCCAATCGCCGTGACGCAGTTGCGTGAAGCGACTCACACTCGGAGGTTTTCGGTGGCACTGCGATGCGTGATGGCATTCCTCGTTTTGGCGGCAGGAAGCGTCGGTCCTTATGCCGCCGATCCGCTGCCCTCCTGGAACGAGGGGCCGACGAAACAGTCGATTCTGGAATTTGTCGCCAAGGTGACCCGAGAGGGCGGACCGGACTTCGTTCCCGTGTCCGAGCGCATCGCCACGTTCGACAACGACGGGACGCTCTGGTGCGAGCANNCGACTGGACGCTCTGGTGCGAGCAGCCGATGTACGTGCAGATCGTTTTCGCCGCGGATCGGCTCCGCAAGGGCGCCACCATCCACCCGGAATGGAACGAGCGACCGCTGATTTCGCAGATACTCAGCGGAAACATCAAATCGCTGGCCGACGCCGGCGAGAAGGGTTTGCTGGAGGTTCTGGCGATTACGCATTCGGGCATGACGGTCGAGGAGTTCGAAAAGACGGTGGCCGAGTGGCTGGCCGTTGCCAGACACCCGCGCTTTCATCGGCCGTACACCGAGTGCGTCTATCAGCCGATGCTGGAATTGCTCGCCTTCCTTCGAGCTCACGGTTTCAAGACCTACATCGTCTCCGGCGGCGGCGTGGACTTCATGCGGCCGTTCACGGAGCGAGTCTACGGCGTGCCGAAGGAACAGGTCATCGGGTCCAGCGGCAAAGTCAAGTACGAGCTGCGCGATGGGCGGCCCATTCTCCTGAAGCTCCCGGAGGTCAATTTCATCGACGATCGCGCGGGCAAACCGATCGGGATCAATCAGTTCATCGGCAAGCGGCCGATCATGGCGTTCGGCAATTCCGACGGCGATTACGAGATGCTTCGCTGGACCACGTCGGGCCCGCGCCCGGGCTTCGGTCTGATCGTTCATCACACCGACGCCGAGCGCGAATACGCCTACGATCGCAATTCGTTCGTCGGCCGGCTCGACCGGGCGCTCACGGAAGCGCCGCAGCGCGGCTGGGCCGTGGCCGACATGAAACGCGATTGGAAGCGGGTGTTCCCATTCGATCCGTAACGGAGGCCATCAGTGACCCCGGCACGTCTGCGACGGGAGTTCTCGGAATAGACGAGAATAGTATCTGGCAAATTTGCCGAGATGCGAGAAACCGAATTCGCGGGCGATCCTGGCGACCGGCGCCTCGGCTCGGCGCGCTTGCTTCAGCACCGAACGCGCGGCATTGAGTCGGAGCACTTGGCAAAAGGACGCCGGGCCCATGCCGAACTGTTCGCGAAATGCCAAGCGGAGCGTTCGGCCGGACACGCCCAGTTCCCGGGACAACGCGAGCTCATTGAGCGGTTCTCGGAACCGATCGCGCATGACGGCTTCGGCCCGGCGAACAAGTTCCGCTCTCGGCGCGCTCGGCAAGCGGTCGCGGCGGCGTTCGGGAACGAGGACCGCGATCGCGGCCGCGATGCACTTGGCCTCAATTTCGTCGCTCGCCCGGCCCGTCTCGATCGTGGCGCGAATGAATTGCAGTGTGATGTCTCGCAGATGGACGAATGCGCCGGGGTTCGGGTGAACGGAGCGCCAGCCCCGGGGCTTTGGCCAGTCGCCGGTTTCCGCCGCTATCGCGCGCTGGAAAATCGGCTCCGGCAATCCGAATACCAGGCTTTCAGTGTTTCTCGTCGCCAGGTGATTCGCCTCCGTCTGCCCGTCGCGAATCACAATTTGCCCTGCCTGGAGTGGTCGTCCCTGCCATCGGCTCCCCTCCGCCCGAGGCAACACCAGGCCGATAGTCAACAGGCCCACGGCTTCTCGGCCGCGAACGCGCAAGGCCTGATTGCTGGTCGCATGATGAGCGACGGCGTGCCGACTGCGTCCGAGTCGGAGCGCGCCCTCAAATCGGCCGCGCGAAAGCTGCTCGAAACAACCCGTCCAATTGGGAAAAATGCGAGCGAGATCATCCACGTCCGTCAGTCGTTGTCCGCCAGGGATCGGGGGTGTGGAGAGCACGACAGTGGACTCGAACGGCGAAGCGCGCGTCCTTGCCAGATTGGGATAGTCGCACTCAGGCTACTACCGGACCGCGGGCAGGGCAACTAGATTACGAACTGCACCCGCACTCTCGAATTGGGCGTTGGGAGATTCGACCATGCGACGTCAGTTTCTTTTGTCCCTTGCGCTCGTGCTAGTGGGCGGCGGCCTCGGTTGGCTGGCCGCCAACAGGCATCACGCGATGTTTCCGTCCGCTCAGGCAGCAACTGAGTCGGAACCGCATGCATCGTCGACTGCGAATCCGGCGGCAGCGGAGCGGCTGGCGGCGCACAATTCGCGAGTGGCCGCCGAAGCACAGAAAGATGGCCGAAAGCCCAACATCCTCATCCTCTGGGGCGACGACATCGGGCAATTCAACATCGGTGCGTACAACATGGGCATCATGGGCTACAAGACGCCCAACATCGACCGCATCGCGAAAGAGGGCGCCCTGTTCACGGACTGGTACGGACAGCAGAGTTGCACGGCCGGTCGCGCGGCGTTCATCACCGGACAATCTCCCATTCGCACGGGCCTGCTCAAAGTCGGCCTCCCCGGCGCACCCGAAGGCATGAAGAAAGAAGACCCGACGATCGCCACGGTGCTGAAAGCCCAGGGATACATGACCGGACAGTTCGGCAAGAACCACCTCGGCGACGCCAACGACACGTTGCCGACCGATCACGGGTTCGACGAGTTCTTCGGCAACTTGTATCACCTGAACGCCGAAGAAGAGCCGGAAAACCCCGATTACCCCAAGAATCCTGAGTTCCGCAAGCGCTATGGCCCGCGCGGCGTCATCCACAGCTTCGCCGATGGCCGGATTACTGACACCGGTCCGCTCACACGGAAGCGCATGGAAACGATTGNNCCCGCGTCGGAGGGTAAGACGGGGCTGGGCGTCTACGCGGACGGCATGGTGGAGCACGACGGCCACGTCGGAAAACTGCTGGATAAACTCAAAGAACTCGGACTCGAAGACAACACGATCGTGATGTACTCGAGCGACAATGGAGCGGAGACGTTCAGTTGGCCGGACGGCGGCACCACGATGTTCCGCGGCGAAAAGAACTCGCAATGGGAAGGCGCCTACCGCGTACCCTGCGTGATTCGTTGGCCCGGAGTCATCAAGCCCGGAACAATCGTCAACGACATCTGCGCACACGAGGACATGCTGCCGACGCTCGCGGCTGCGGCGGGCGACCGCACGGTCGTCGAGGACCTGAAGAAAGGCCGAGCCATGGGAGGCCGCAATTTCCGCGTGCACCTCGATGGCTTCGACCTCGCCCCGCTGTTGAAAGGCGAGGCTCCCTCGCCGCGGCGGAGCTTCATCTACTGGACCGACGACGGCAACGTGGCCGCCTTGCGCTACGACAATTGGAAGATCACGTTCCTCGAGCAGAAGGCGGAAGGCTTGAAAGTCTGGCAAATGCCATTCACCGAGCTGCGCGCCCCGAAGTTGTGCAATCTGCGGATGGACCCGTTCGAACGCGCGGAATCCGAGCACGCCATGGGCTACCAGCGCTGGTACATCGAACGCATGTTTCTCATCGCCCCGGCCGCCGGATACGTCGGCCAATGGATTCAGAGTTTCAAGGAATTTCCGCCACGACAGAAGCCCGGCAGCTTCAACCTCGACCGCGTGATGGAGGCGGTCACGAAGCCGCATGGTGGCAGCAACTAAGGACCGCCGGCATCAGAACCGCACGCCCACGCCGACGTTTGTGAAGAACGCCGCCGCCTGATCGTTCAGGCCCCAGCCGACACGCGCGCCGATCTCGAAATTCGGCGTGATCAGGTAATGAACGCCGGGGCTGAAGTAACTCACCGACGTATCGGCCATTCGATTGTTGCTGAAGATTCCGAAGTACTCGGCGTGGACGTCCCAGCGCGGACCAATCGGAATCTTGAGCACCACGGACGGCGCCCAGAGATCGAACCGATCGTCGCGCTCGCTGGCGGAGCGGTAGCGAATCGCCGCATCCAGCTTCCACGCCCGGAAAAACTCCCAGCCGAACACGTACGTCGTCGTGATGTTCGTGGTCGTTTCCGGGCCACTAGTCGGCGTCGTCCCAATGACGATCAGCGCGGATTCCGGCAGCCAGGCGTCCTGCCGCGTCAGGGCGAACTTGAAGCCATAGGAAATGGAAGACTCACGCTCCAGGGCGCTTCCTTCCGGGAAGTCACTGGTGCCGGAGCCGGAGACGCCCGCCGATGGCCCGCCGGCTTCAAAATTCGCGCTCAACCGCAATTCGAACCGCTCGAACAACCCGTAGCGGACGAGAAATTCCGGGAAGCTGTGCGTCTCGTAGCCGCGGCGATTGACGATGTACGAGTACGCCGATTCGATCACCGTCGCGCGCCGGCCGACGGTCCGCACCGACGGCGTGAACGAATCGCGATCCGTCTCGATCGGGTTTTCGAACCGATTCTCCGTGCGTCGTTCGAACGGCGGCTCCAGAATGCTTGCGATCGGATTCGCCGGTTCCAGTGAATCGGGCGCGATGCCGCCGATCGGCGGCGGTGCGGGTGTCACCGGTATCGGGTCCGTGTCACCTTGGGCCGCGACGCCGCGGGCGACTGCCAGGACCGCAGCCAAGGCCATCGCAAATGGTTGGCGGGACTTCACGCGATGGCCTCCCGAGCGCGATCGCGGGCACAATCTGAGCGGCGGCACCCCGAAATCATCCATCGTCGTCGTCATGTCGGTACTTCAGGAAATGGGCGCGATTTCAGCGGTTTCTCCGCATTCCCGGTGGATGCGCAAATTGCCGGTTCTGAAGTCACGTCTGAGAATCCGCAAATTCGTCGCAACCCTCATATCCCATCAAGTCGCCGTCGATTGGCAGTCGATGGCATCGATACGCAAATGTTCGGCCAATCATGGACTTCGGCCGAGTTGCCAACGAGTCCGCGACGATGCGCAGCCGGAGGATACTGCGAAATCTCTTGGCGGTGGGCGCCAGCACGGCTCTATGCGGCTGTGTCGCGCTCCGGGGCCAGGCGCTCCCGGAGCGCTCGTCCATCGAACAGGTCGCGGAAGCGCCCGCCAGCGAAACAACCATCCAGCCCCCGCCGCCGGAACGAACGCAGGAATCGCGACCGGAGGTTGAAGCGGCGCAGGCTCCAGTCACCGAGCCGCCGCCCACGCCCCAGCCGACGGGATTGAAACCGACTGCGGAGTTACGCGGCCGCATTCAAGCCGATGCGATCTGGGTCAACCAGAGCCCGACGAACAAAGCGGCGCTGGGCAATATCAACAATGCCGTCGGCTTCCGGCGCGCCCGGCTCGGAGCCCAGGGGACGATCGGCGAGTCGGCATCGTGGATCGCCGAGTTCGAGTTCGCCGGAGGCAACATCCGCTTTCGCGACGTGTACGCGGAAGTGGACGATCTGCCGTGGCTTCGCCGTTTCCGCGTCGGACATATGCGCGAACCGTTCAGCCTCGAAGGCTACACGAGCTCGAACGTCATCACGTTCTGCGAGCGCTCGCCGATCAACGCGCTGGACCCGACTCGCAATTGGGGCCTGGGCGCATTCGCCTACTCCGAGAACGAGCGATTCGTTTGTCAAGGCGGCGCATTCTGGGACGGCACGAACAGCAACACCGGCGACGCCTCGGGCGACGCCAATCAGATGGCGTACACCATCCGCATGACCGGGCTGCCGTGGTGCGACGACGGTGAAAACGGTCGCTTGATGCACGTCGGCGCGGCCGCTTCCCAGCGCACCCCCGCGAACGATACCGTGACGATTCGGGACGGGCCGCAAAACACGCTGCTCAACCCGGCGGACGGAGTCGGTTCGCCGTTCGCGCCCCAGATCGTCGTCCCCGCGACTCAGCAACTCCCTGCTCAACGCGCAGTGGGCTACGATCTACGGCCCCCTGTCCTTCCAGGCGGAATGGTCCGCGACATCGATCGACATCATTGGCCCCGGCTGGACATTCCTGAACGGATGCTATGCCCAGGCGAGCTATTTCCTGACCGGCGAGCACCGCGGCTATGATCGGCGGGCGGGGAAATTCGCCGACGTGAAAGTGGCGTCGCCATTTGTGTGCCGCCGCGGCACGTCGTGGTCGGTGACCGGCTGGGGCGCCTGGGAGATTGCCGCGCGCTATTCGTATGCCAACTTCGACAGTCCCAACATCCCCCTGAACTCATCGGGCCAGGTTCAGGCCAGCCGTGAAACGCTTCTGACTTTCGGGTTGAACTGGTATCTCAACGAGTATTTTCGATTCATGTTCAACTACGATCACGCCATCGTGGTCATACCGACGTTCGGCTCCAGCGACGCCGACGGATTCAACTTCCGGACGGCGATCTTCTGGTAGACCGCGAAGCGGCGGCTCGGGACCTTTTCTCACGCGCGGGATCGGCCTCGAAATCGACGGATCCAGAACGCGGCGATTCCCGCACCGCCGACCAGCACCAGCGAGGTCGGCTCGGGAATGGGCGTGTAGCGCAACTGGAAAATCTGACCACTGGCCGAGATGGTACCGGTTGTCGCCGTGTCGGAGGTGAGATTGAACAGCCAGCGAGCGCCGACTTGAGTCGCAGCCGTGTTGTCCACGTCAGTCAGAAATGAGGTGGTATCTCCGGTGCGGGCACTCCGGCGAACCTCGATCAGCAAAGATCCTCCCGTGTAGGTGTACGGCGTGGCGAAATTGATCGTGGGGCCGAACGCATTGGGCGACGCACCGCCAGGAAAACTATTCGCCGGAAACGTCAACGATCCGGAATAAACTTGAATTTGCGGACCGACGACGTTGCTGGCAAACGTCGTCGTCATCGACGTCGGGTCGGCGAACGACTGGCTCAGAAAAACGTTGTAATTGAGCATGGTCGTGTCGCCGGCGGGGCCTGTCGATCCGCCGCCGTTGCGCCGGTAAGCCAGACCATCAATCACCGCGCCGGGAGTGATCCCCGCCGCGCTTAAGAATGCCTCGGAGTAAAAGACCTGCAAGCTCGACGCGCCGGCTTGAAACAGCGTGGACGACGAACTGTTGCCTTCGACTGTCGTGAAATTCACCGGGACGACGGTCAGTACCTGCGCGCCGACGTTCGCCGCAGAACAAGCGGCTATCAGCACGGCCACCAAGAATACCCGATTCATGATGCGCCTCACTGTGGTTGTGCGAAGTTCACCCCGACTTATAAGCGATGAGCGGGGGTGTGTCAACGTGGTGGGCTGATTTGACTTCGGGATCAATTCTGTCTCAGCTGAAACCGGCTGCGAAACCCGAAGTCGAACGTTGCGATCACGCTTGCGGAGCGTCATCGATTCTTGAACGGC
>JRYJ01007246.1_pt1 | contig 12404 bp, 8 predicted proteins | sample 235371 | NCBI WGS metagenome assembly JRYJ01 (sample SAMN03074219, study PRJNA261477) | activated sludge metagenome | biome: Wastewater Treatment Plant; feature: Wastewater; material: Activated sludge; isolation source: activated biomass of a wastewater treatment plant treating hydrocarbon... ... | reverse complement strand
CGTGCTCAACACCAGGTCGGCGCCATCGATGTTGAATCCTTCGGCGACGTAATTGGACCAGTTCAGGCGATCGACGTCGGGGATGATGTTGAGGAAGCGGCGGAAGACCCACTGGAACGTGCGGTCCGCGGTGAGCGCCGCGGTGGTCGCCGCCGAGGGTTCCAGGTTCATCGTCAGGTTCTGATTGCGGCTCAGTCGCAGGAACGATTCCGCCGGGCCGCCGCCGACGTTCGTGCCCTCGGCCAACGTCTGAATAAAGTCCTGGAAGAAGCCGGCGACGTACAGAAAGATCGTGACGAGCCAGCTAATCACGCCGCTGAGATAGGTCGAGCAGGCAACGGCCAAGGCGATGACCAGGCACAGCCGCAGCCATAGACCATATGCGCCTTTGACGAAATTCCAGGCAAAGCCGACGTCCGAGTCCAGCAAGTACAGGTCGTGCTTGGCCACGCCGAGGTACTGAGTCCGGCTGTCGCACTTGACGACGATATAGAGCCGCGGCTGACCCGCCGCCGGAGCGCCGCTGAACGCCGAGCGGAAGATGCCGCCGGGAATCGTGATGTCAAACGTGTGATAATCGGCGATTTCCTTGGAGCGGAACTCGTAGAAGCCGAACTCTTCCGCGAGTTGATCGAGCTTGGCCCAATCGGGATCGCCCGGCTGGGCGTTGAGATTCAGCCCCCGGACGGCGTCCTGATAGGCGCGGACCTTATCGGCGTCGGGCCGAAACGGATCGCCCCATTTCGGCGTCGAAAACGTGAACGTGACGAAGATGCCCTTGTTCTCCACCTCGCCTTTGGTGGTGCGGAAGATGTCGAACGAGAACTCAACGGGCACCTCCGAGCGGGTCTTGAGCGATTCGGGCAAATCGCCGTCGCGGAACACCCAGATGGCCCGTTGCGGCGAGTTGACGCCGCCGGCGATATAGCGGCGGTAGTCCCACTCGCGGCCGACCGATTCGCCGCGGAAATCCGATCCGCCGCCGCGAAATTCGAGTTCGCCATAGACCGGAACGCGCGCCTTCAGGCTCTCCGACTTCGCTTCCTCGGAGACATTGCCAGCAAACTGGATCAGGGCGAGGCTCACCACCGTCAACACGCCGAGGATCACAGTCGAGAGCAGCACGTATCCGAAGAATCGGCCCAGCACGATCTCGAAGCGTTCCACCGGCTTGGTGACGACGGTATGGATCGTCTGATTGCGAATGTCCACCGGGATGGCGAAGGCGGCGAGAAGTCCGGCGGTCATCAGCAACAGCGGCGTCATTGCCCAGTAGATGACGCTGACATTCGTCCGCACCTCATCGCCTTCCTTGATCGGGAAGAACCACTTGGGCGGGAACAGGAAGATGATGAGAAATGCCAGGAAGACCCAGAGGACCTTGCGGCGGACGGCCTCGGTGAAGCTGAGCTTGGCGAGCGCCCAGATGCGCCGCCAGCGCAGCCGGGCCATGTCGGCGAAAAACGGCAGGCAGAACCCGATCAGAGCCAACGCCCCGCCGACCGTGACCAGCCGGTCATGCCAAAGGCCGAACGTCGTCATGGGCCGCGGCGGGAGCTTCTGGTCCAGCCGTTCGGAGGGATCGAGCACCGGCGCGGGGTTCTCGATGGCGTCGTACACGGCCAGGCCGATCGCGGGAAGGTAGCACAGCGCCGCCGCGGCCGCGAACACGAGCACCAGCGCGAACAGCCGGGGCGACATGGTCGCTTCGCTGCCAGCCCGTCGCCGCACGAACATGGCGTGCAGCACGTAGATCAACAGTCCGAGGGCCGCGAAGCCGCCGGCGTCCTGCACCCAACTTTTCAGCAATCCGCCCACGTCCGAGAACTTGAGCGGCTCCCGCTCCAGCACCAGGATCCCCAGCGGCGACAGCACCGACGACATGACGTCCGATCCCTCATCCCTAAATGGCGGCGAAGTGGACAGCTACTGCCCGTTCCGCCGCGGCTCTTCGGCCGCGCTCGGCAAGTACCGTCGGCCGGGGTGCGCTTTACTCTCTTGCACGATGCGGAGGAACAGATCCTCGAGCGTCGTCGTCGGATGCCCGAACGACTCCAGGGTTCCGCCGTGCCGCGCAATCACTGCCTCCAGTTCGCGCTTCAGCCCATCGCTGATGCCGACGCCGTTCGCCCGCAACTCGATCCGCTGCTCGTCTTCGAGCAGCTTGTGGACCGAGCCCAGTTCCTGCAATTCGCCGTCGTAAAGAATGGCGATGCGATCGCAGATGTCCTGCACGTCCTCGAGTCGGTGGCTGCACATGAGGACTGTCTTGCCCTGACGGCGCAAGTCGAGGATCAAGTCCTTCATCCACCGAGTGCCGAGCGGGTCCAGGCCCGAGGTCGGTTCATCGAGAATCACGAACTCCGGGTCGTTGATGAGCGCCTGGGCCAGCCCGATACGCTGCCGCATGCCCTTGGAGTACTCTTTCAGGATGCGCTTTTTGTCGTTGGCGAGCCCGACTTTCTCGATCAGTTCGGCCGCCCGCTTCCGCCGGACGTCCGGTGACAGGTTGAAGAGCCTGCCGTAGAAGTCGAGCGTCTCTTCGGCGTTGAGGAAGCGATANNAGCCCGAAGATCTCGCCGCGCTGGATGGTGATGTTGAGGGCATTCAGGGCCGTTTTCTTCCGGCGGCCCCAGAAATCGCGGTAAACCTTGGTGAGATTCCGCGTTTCGACGATCACGTCTTGGGCCATAATCGGCCGCCTCGATCGGCCTCTGTGGGTGCCTCAGCCGGCGACAAACACTCCCCCTCTCCGGTCTTACGCCGTGAAGGGGGCGAGCGTTCGGCCGCCGCGCCAGAATCTCGTCAGTGCCGATATCGTAAGGACTTCCCGCTTGGCTGGCGAGCGCCGGCGATCAACTTCGATGTTCCCGCCAGCGCCCGGCCGGCGTCAGAATCTGATTCGGGCGGAAATGATCCTTGTAGGCGAGCGACTGGCATTCGGGGACGTGATAGCCGAGGTAGACAAATGGCAGCTTCAGCTCAGCCGCGCGCCGGAGCACGGAGAGGACGTTCCAGGTGCCCAGGCCCCGCTTGCGCTCCGCCGGCTCCGAGAAGAAATACACAGCGGAAAGCGACTTCGGCAGCCGATCGACAATGCCGACGCCCACCAGTCGATCGCCAATCGTGTATCGCCACTCTTCTATGGGAAACGGCTGATCGAGAAAGGAGTCGATGTATCCGCCCGCATCGGCCGGTTGGTGCTCCGGCCAGCCCTTCGCGGCGCTCTGATATGCGTGGTAGCGATCATACAGCGCCAGCGCCTCGGGCGACAGCGACGGCTCGCCAACCGTGAGAGTCACCGTCTGACTGTTCAAGCGCTCGTTGCGGCGTTGGCTGCGATTCGGCCGAAACCGCGCCACGTCGATTCGAAGCGAGCGACAGGCGGAGCACGATGGGCAGCGCGGGCGGAACATCATGCGACCGAATCGTCGCCAGCCCTGCTCCACGTAGCGCTCGTATTCCGACGGCGTCATGGTGTGGATCAAGGCGTTTTCATATTGCCACATCTGGTCCGGCAGATAGCCGCAGCGCGCCGGCGGCGAGACAAATTGAACTAGCAGTTCCATGAGCGGGACCCGCAACGCCTCTCGATGCACTATAACGAATCCGCGCCCGATGGGGGCAGCGGATCGCCCGGATTGCCAACGAAAGCGATGGCATGCTCGAGCCGACGCCGAAAGTCCCGGAACCTGAGCCCGCGTGCTGTATCGTCGGCGGCGGTCCCGGCGGGATGATGCTCGCCTTGCTCCTGGCGCGGCGTGGCGTGCCGGTCACGCTGCTGGAAGCCCACCGCGATTTCGACCGCGACTTCCGCGGCGATACGATCCACCCCTCGACGCTAGAAGCGCTCGATCAAATCGGCCTCGCCGAGCCGCTATTGCGCCTGCCCCATGGCCGGCTCGATGCCATTCGCATTCACTCCGCAAGCGGCGTCGTCACCGTGGCGGAGTTTCACAGACTCCGAACGCCGTTCCCGTTCATCACAATTCTGCCGCAAGTGCGCTTTCTCGAGTTCCTGGCGGACGAAGCGCGGCGATATCCCAATTTCACGCTGTTGATGGGAGCGGCGGCCCGGGAGCTGATCCTGGACGAAGGCGTCGTCCGGGGAGTGCGCTATTTCGACACTGACGAGCGGGCACACGAAATTCGCGCGCGGCTGACGATCGGGGCCGATGGCCGATTCTCAAAGGTCCGCGCCCTCGCCGGCGCCGTTCCGATCCGGGCTTCGCCCCCGATCGACGTGCTCTGGTTCCGCCTGCCGCGAGAACCCGGCGACGCCCGCGACCAGGTCAACNNCGCCGCCCTCCGTGGCGACCTGGCCCGGCTGGCGCCGTGGGCCGCGGAGCGCTCGGCGGTCCTGCGCGACTGGTCGCAAGTGCAGGTGCTCTCCGTCGAGTCGAGCCGCGTGCCGGTGTGGCACCGCCCTGGACTGCTCCTGATCGGCGACGCCGCTCACGTGATGTCGCCGGTGGGCGGAGTGGGGATCAACGTCGCGATTCAAGATGCGATTGAAGCGGCCAACGTGCTGGCGGCGCCGCTTCTGACGGGAAGCGTGACCGATGCAAATCTCGCTGAAGTGCAGCGCCGCCGCGGGCCGGCCGTCCGCACGATCCAACGATATCAGGCGTATATTCAAGATCGAGTGGTGCGTTCGGCGCTGGATTCATCGCGGCCGTTTCGCCTGCCGTGGATTGTCCGGTTCATTCTTCACGTACCTTGGGTCCGAGACTGGCCGGCGCGGCTCATCGCGTTCGGCCCGCGGCGGGTGCGAATCGAAACTTAGCCGCCGCGCCACCAGGCGACCGCGATGGTGGCCGCGGTCGCCAGAATCAGCGGCCCGGCCACGCGGCGCACCATGGCCAGCGGTTCGGCGCCGGTCAGTTGAGCGCAGGTCAGCACGACGGCCGCGACCGGCGACATCGTCCGACCGGCGGCCGCGGCGATCGACGTCACCGCCCCCACCCGCAGGCCCGTCTCCAGGGTCATGCTCCGCGTGACAAAAATCTCGAAGAGCGTCTGTGTTGCCGCCATTCCCGACCCGCTGAGCGTGGCAAATCCCAGCGTCAAGCTGCCGGCCAAGAGCCAGACGAGTTCGGGCTGGCCGCCAATAATCGTCCGAATCGGCCGATCGAGGTGCAGTTGCTTGATGCCGGCGCCGAAACAACTGGCAACGACGATCACCGAAACGATGTGGGTCAGCGCGAAGCCGGCGCCTTCGAAGTAGACTCGGGCGGTGGCGGCGGCGCGAGTGGGTGCGGCCAACGCGGCCAGAACGGCCCCGATCAACATGCTGACGCCGATGAGCCGGCTGCCGAACGACGCCGCCGCCGCGTCGCGCACCGCGCGGTCATAGTCCGGGGCAATGGTCTCATCCATCCGCGGCCGAAGATGCGAATGCTTGTCCGGATCGACCAACCACTCCTGAGGAATCTGGACCAAATTGAATGGCGGCCCGACGATCATGAGCAGGACGAGCGGAATGATCGGCACGAGAGCTTTGAAGTAGTTCACGCGGAAATCGGGCAACGGATCGGGAACTGGTCCGGATGCCGCCGCGGCTCCGCGGCGCTCCGCGCGAACGCTGATAAACCAGAACGCGGCCGTCGCCACCGCAAGTTGCACCGCGATCAGCGGCACGACCCGCTCGATACACGCTTGCGGTTCGACGCGCAGCGCTCGGGCGACCGTGTTCATTTCCGGCGCGCCGGGATTGAGCAGTTCACCGCCGATCGACGAGCCGAGCAGCAACGTCGCGCCGACCGTCGTGGGCGACAATCCGGCCGCTCGCAGCAGAGGAATCAGCACCGCGCCGATGGCCACGGCCGTGCTCGCCTGACTGATCACCGAGATGTTCACGATGAACCCGACGACCACGGCGCCAGGGATCAGCAACCCGCGCACGCGCTGGATCGGCTGGATCAGAAGCCGGACGAGGTGCTGATCGCAGCCGGAGTGGCGCAGCACCTGGGCGAACGCCATGGCGGAGCAAATCGGCACGATGAACTGTTCGCTGCTGAGCGTCGTCAGAAAGGTACGGATGACGGGGCCGAGATCGCCGGCGACGCCGCCGAGCGCCACGGCGGCGAGAAACAGGACGAGGCGGACGTCGTATCGGCGCGCGATGGCGGCAATCGCCCCGGCGATGACGAGCAAGCCCAGCACCGTGGCCACGCCGGCCGGCATTGCAGGTCCCCGGAGTTCAAACGTCGCGCCATAGGGCGCCGTCGCCATCCGACACGCTTGGCGAGCGTCGGCGAGTCGGTCGCCGCTTCGCTTCAGCCTGATTCCGGCGCGGGGAGCGCGCGGCGGCGGGCGCCTCGGCAGCGGCGGCGTCCTCCGATGGCGGTTCTTCGCCGCGCCGCTTCCCGCGCAATTGCAGCTTGATCGGCACTTCGCGGAACGGCAGCCGATCGCGAAACACGCTCAGCAAATATCGGCGGTACGGCGGATCGAACAGTTGCGGCCCGTTGGTGAAGAGCACGATCGTCGGCGGATGCGTCGCGGCCTGCGTGGCGTACAGCACCTTCGGCCGGCGATTCTGCCGGAGCGGCGGCGGCCGGGACTCCAGCGCCTCCCGCACCACGCGATTCAGATCGCCGGTACTGACGCGGGCGCCGGCCTGCTTGTGCAGATGCTGCGCCAGGTTCAGCACCGCGAAAACATTCTTGCCGCTCTTCGCCGTGATAAACGCCACCGGCACGTAATCGAGCATCGGCAGCACGCGATGCAGGTATTCGACGTAACGCTCGGTCGGCATGGCGTTCTTGGCGAGGTCCCATTTGTTGACCACGAAGATCGCCGGCTTGTGCTGGTCGAGGATGTACTCGGTGACGGCCTTGTCCACGTGGCTGATGCGCACGCGGGGATCGAGGAACATCAGCACGACGTCGGCCCGGCGGATTGAGCGCTGCGCCCGCTGCAACGAATAAAACTCGATGTCCGAGGCAAGACTTTTTTTCTTGCGAACGCCGGCGGTATCGATGGCCACAAACGTCAGGCCGTCGCGCTCGAAACGCACGTCCACGCTATCCCGGGTCGTCCCAGGGACTTCGCTGACGATCATGCGCTCGGCCCGGCTGAGACTATTGACGAAGGTGCTCTTGCCGACGTTGCGCCGGCCGACAATGGCCAGTTTGAGGTGCGGCTCCGGCGGGGGCGCGGCGTCGGCGTCCGGCAAGGCGCGGAGAATGGCGGCCGTCAACGCCTCGCCGCCGCGATGGTGCTCGGCGCTGACGGCGATCGGCCGGCCGCGGCCCAGCGCAAAAAACTCGGCCGCCAACGGCTCCTGCTTTGCCGAATCGCACTTGTTGGCCACGAGTATCACCGGCTTGTCGCGCGCGCGCAGTCGGCGATCGATCTCCGCGTCGAGCGGCGTGAGGCCAGCGCGAATATCGACGACGAACAGCACGACGGCCGCCTGCCGGATCGCCTCGTCGATCTGCCGCTCGACTGCCGACGTGAGGTTGTCGGCGTCCTCGATACCGATGCCGCCGGTATCGACGAGTTCGACGTAACGACCACCAAGTGACACCGGCGCCGAGACGCGATCGCGGGTCACGCCGGCGGNNGCCGACGTTGGGCCGGCCGACAATCGCCACCATCGGCAAGCCCATGCTGCGGTTCCCCAAAACCGGCCGAGTCGATTCTGCCCGTCAGAGTACTGCAATAGTGTATCGTAGCAGTGGACTCGGCCCACGGAGCGCCGGCGAGAACGAGTGCATAGCCATGGCCCGCTGCGAGCAAGGGTACATCTGCGACGTGTGCGGCAACGAAGTGGAAGCGATGACCGAATCCGACCTGTATTTGCGCTATGTCCTGGGCGAAGTGCCGATTTTCACGTTGCATCAGCAGCCCGAGCGACACATCCGGTGCAACCCGGCGCTGGCGCAGTACATCGTCGATCCGGGGTTTGAGCCGGTTGAATGCACCGGTCCATTCGCCAAGCAGGGTTTCGACGTCGCGTTCGTCGCGGCGGAAGAAGCGCGAGTCACGGCGGGCTGGCGGCGCCTTCAGGAGATTCCGGGTTTGGGACTGTCGCTGGATGAATACCCGCTGGGTGCGGCTCAGGACGAATCGTCCGGCGCGCGCGAATGAGCACGGCTTCCCTCCCGCCAATTCGGCGGCGGCGAGAATCCGTGCTCGCAGTCGCATTTCGACCGCGCTCAGCCGGCTCGTGGCGCGATGCCGCCGTCGATGCGGGCGGGCGTCATGTGCGATGGCTGATCGTTCATCCAGAAGCGGCGCCAATCCTGGCCGGCCTGCCGCAAATCTTCCGACTGGTTGATCAGCACGTCCATGCGCTGAGTCGGATCGCTCGGGTACTGGTTCAGGATGCAGCCGGCGTTGGCCAGGCTGCCCGCAGCCAGAGCGGAGAGGACGAGAAGTCGCCGCATGATCGGCCTCCGTGCCGGCATTGGCGACCCGATCCCGAACCCCCGTTCGGGCTGGTCCGCGCCGTCTGGGTGCGCGACGCATCCGCCGCGGCGCCGAAAGTATGCCGGATGTCCTGATTATCGGCCGGCACAGGCGACGACTTGAGTTCAACCGCTACGACCGGAAGATTTTCACGCCTCGTCAAAGCCCTGACGAGCCGCAAGTTCCGAATTCGTCAGGCCGGCGCTGAAACGGCTTCCGCCGCCGGCTCCGCTTCCGAAGCCTCGGGCTGCGGCCGCGGGCGGCTGGGGATGATCGGCATCCGGCGCACGCGCTCTTCCATTTCCTTGCCCGGCTGGAAAGTGACGACGTTTTTCGGCTGGACGTCGACGCGCTCGCCGGTCCGCGGATTGCGCGCTTTGCGCGCCTTGCGCTGCTTCACCTCAAAAACGCCGAAGTTCCGCAGTTCGATGCGGCCTTCCTCGATCAGCGTGTCCACAATCGCGTCGAACGTCCATTGGACGATTTCCTTTGTCTTCAATTGCGTCAGGTTGGCGCGTTCCGAGATCTGCTTGACGATTTCTTTCTTGGTCACGACGCTTCTCCCAAGGACCGCGGACTCGGTCTTCAATGACCATTACCGTTTGTAAGTGTAAGAAGCATAATGGGTAGAGTCAAGGGTATTTCGCGGCAACCTCCGGTGCAGACACGCTTTCCGCGCCGCATCACTCCCGATCTCGGCATTGCCGTGGGCGGGACTCGAACCCGCACGGGACTGTCGTCCCAGGAGCTTTTAAGGCTCCAGCGTCTGCCATTCCGCCACCACGGCCCTTCGCATCGACTGATCGATTGCCAGCCAGGTTCGCCGGCCACCGATCGTGTGGCGCCGGCGAGCTGCGACGCGGACGTCATGGCCCAGCGGCGACGAGCTCCCGCGCTTCGGTGACAAGTGGCTCGTTGGCCGCGGGCCCAATCAGCATATCCAAAATCCGCGCGGCATCGGCCGTCCGCCTGAGCCGATGATGAACGATCGCCAGAGCGGCTTGCCGCCGGACTTGCCATGGATGCGCAAGCCGTTGCGTCTCGGCTGCGGTGAGCGTCGCCAGCGCCTCGTCAATGCGATCGAGCCGGTATAGCGCGACGCCACGAAGTACCGCCCGATCCGCGCGCGCCGCCGGTAGCTGCTCCGCCCACGACAGCGCGGCCGCGTAGCTGTCGACGGATTCATGCGGGGAACGCACAATCTCCCACGCCGCCGAGCCGAAGCGATTCGGCGTATCCGGCCATTGGTTCAAAAGCTCGATCGCCCGATCGCGCACGGCGATGCGGAGCGCGGAGTCGCTTCTCAACAATTCCGCAGCGCTCTTCCGCGGCATCGGCAGGTCCGCGTAGTAACGGGCCGCAGCCAGCGCGGCCCGCTCGACCGCCGATTCGTTGGTGATCGGCCGAGCGTCCCAAATGCGGACGGCGTCGGATTGAATCACCAGCCATTCGTCCCGGTTCGACAGCGCGACGCTCGGCCGGTGGCTCGACGGAACTTCCCGAACCAGGAGTTCCTGCCCGGTCTCGGCATCCCAGAGACGAACGGTCCCGTCGAAGCCCGTGCCGACCGACGCCAGCCGGCGGCCATCGCTGCTGAACGCCACCGCGCCGACAGTCCAGACATGGCCAGGCATCGGCGAGACCCTCGGCCGACCCATCGTCGCATCCCAGATTCGTACCGTCCGATCCGTGCAGCCCGCCGCGACGAAGGATCCCTCCGGGCTGAGCGCCAATGCCGCGGCGCGATCGTCCGCCTCGGCGAGCGTCGTCAATGCGTCACGGCGCCGTGAATCCCAGATGCAGGCCTTCCGTGTCGCGGCATCCAGACACGCCACGCGCAGGTCATCGACGCCGATCCACGCGAAATCGGTCGGGGTTTCCGGCAGATCGGACTGCCAGACGATTTTTCCATCCGCGGTTGAAATCACCGCGGCGCCATTGAGGCCGATCAGGCCGATTCGCGTCGCATCGCCGTTGAATCGCAGACGCCGGACCTTGGGAATGGGTGACGCGATGTCGAGCATCGGCGCCGCATCGGCTCGCTTCCAAATGCGCAATCGAGCGGCGGCGGCCGATCCCGGGGCCTCCACCGCCGCCGCCGCCAATCTCTCGTCGCCACTGAGCGCCGATGCAACGATGGATTCTCCAGGGCTCCCGACGACCGTTCGCGCGATCGGTTGCCGGATCGCCAATTGGTTCCATTCGAGGATTGGAGCATCGTTGTCGTCAAAGCTTCCAAAGAGTACCAGGGTGCTGCCAAGAGCCAGGACGGTTGGCCGCGGCGCGGAGGCGCGATTCGCATCCACGAAATCGGACTCCGGCGAGCGTACGCTCCAGAGGCGGACGGAGCCATCGAGCCCGGTGGATGCAATCCAGTACCCGGGGCTTCCGAACGTCGCTGCCGCGACCATCTGCTCGTGGCCCCGGCAGGTTCGCTCCTCGTGTCCCGTCAGCGCATCCCAGACGCGGACTGTCCGATCATGTCCCGCGGAGACGAGTCGGCGACCATCCGGACTGAACCTGACCCGCAAGACCGGCCCCGCGTGGCCGCGGAACTCGGCGATCGGCCGGCCCGACGGGAGGTGGAGCATTCGCAGTTCGCCGGAGCGGCGGAACTGTCGATCATCCGAATCCCCAACCGCGCCTCCAACCGCCAGCCGCCGACCGTCCGGCGCGAATGCAACCGTCCACGGGACCATGCCAAGATTCACGGGGCCAACGAGTCGTTCCCCGGCGATTCGATCCCAGACCACCAGCGAACCATCTTCAAAGGCTGCCGCCAGCCGCCGACCGTCAGACGCGAAATCGACCGCTAGCGCCGCGGCGCCGCCAGCAAATGATCGCAGCACGGCGCCGTCGGCCAGCGACACGATCGGCCCGCAGCCGTCGCGGCAGGCCAGGGCCGCCCCCATTCGTTCCGAATCGATCGCCGCCGCCGCAACTTCCGATTCGCCCGGCACGGCGATGGTCCGAACCAGCCGGCGATTCTTCAGGCTCCAGATACGGATCTCGGCGCCGTCGACAAAGGCCCCCCGGTCGCCCGATCTCAAGGACGTGCCGACCGAAACGATCTGATCGTCCGGCAGGAACTCGACCGCCGCGACGTGGTGACTGTGTTCGGTCCATTCGGCGGCGAGAGATTGATCGGCCGTATTCCAGATGCGAAGGGCGCGGTCCCGGCCGCCGGTGGCGATGCGGGCGCCGTCGCGGCTGACGGCGATGCAATCAGCGCCGCCCGGATGACTCGCCATGACCGCAAGTTCATCGTGCGCTTTGCGATTCCAGTAGTGCCATTCCAGGCCGCGGAACTCGGCGTTGCGGCCGGAACCGAGGCTTGTCAGGAGTGCGCGCACGCGGCTCATCTCGTTGTCGCGCCAGGCGCGTTCCACCAAGTTCATCTGCGCGACATACAGGTTGCGGTGAGCGGCGCGCTCATTGCGCTCAGCGAGATCGGCCCGGTCGCGGGCCTCGCGCGCGAAGAATGACGACACCACGACGCCGAGAATCAGAAGCGTCGCCGCCAGCGCCGTCAGCCCGGCAACGACGGGGTTCCGCCGGCACCAGCGCGCCGCGCGTTCCATGGCGCCGATCGGCCGGGCGACGATCGGTTTGCCTTGGAGATATCGCTCGAGATCGTCCGCCAGCGCCGCGGCGGAGTCATAGCGCTTCGCAGGATCCTTGTGCAAGCACTTCAGGGCAATGGTTTCGAGGTCAGCCGGCGTCGTCGATTGCAAGCGGCGCGGCGGAACCGGCTCGTCATGGACAACCTGGAGGACGGTATCAACCGGCGTGGCGGCGCGAAACGGCGGGCGCCCGGTCAGAAACTCGTAGAGCATCGCGCCGAGCGCATAAATATCCGCCGGCGGACCGACGTCGTGAATGCGCCCGGCGGCCTGCTCCGGCGCCATGTAACTCGGCGTGCCCAGCACCGCGCCGGTGCGCGTGTGGCTCTCCTCGTCCAGCCGCTTGGCCAGGCCGAAGTCGGT
>JRYJ01000720.1_pt1 | contig 12438 bp, 10 predicted proteins | sample 235371 | NCBI WGS metagenome assembly JRYJ01 (sample SAMN03074219, study PRJNA261477) | activated sludge metagenome | biome: Wastewater Treatment Plant; feature: Wastewater; material: Activated sludge; isolation source: activated biomass of a wastewater treatment plant treating hydrocarbon... ... | reverse complement strand
CACCTCGCCAACATCGGCGACACGCGCACGCTGATCATCCACCCGGCGTCGACCACGCACCGCCAGCTCGACGAGGCGCAGCAGCGCGCCGCCGGGGTGCTGCCCGACATGGTGCGCATGTCGGTAGGGCTGGAGCACATCGACGACATCCTCTGGGACATCGACCAGGCGCTCGCCGCCGCGAGCGCGTAGCGGGCGGGCGGCCGGTCGTCAGCGGCGCAGCAGCCGCCGCAGCACGGCGCCGAGTTCCTCGGAACGGAAGGGCTTGGCGAGGTGCTCGTCCATGCCGGCCGCGAGGCTGCGCTGGCGGTCGCCGCTCAGCGCATTGGCCGTGAGCGCGACGATGGGCACCCGTTCGCGTCCGCTGCGCGCCTCGTGGTCGCGGATGCGCGCGGTCGCCTCGAAGCCGTCGATGCCGGGCATCTGGCAGTCCATCAGGATGACGTCGTAGCCGCCTTGCCGGGCGCAGGCGAGCCCCTGCTCGCCGTCCGTCACCGTGTGCACCGTCACGCCGAGCGATCGCAGCGCCGCCTCGGCAACCAGGGCATTGACCGGGTTGTCCTCGACCAGCAGCACGTGGCCGGACAGCGAGGCCTCGGCGTCGGCCGCGGGCGGCGGCGGTGCGACTGCCGCCGCCGCCTCGACGCGCGGCAGGGCCAGGTGGACGCGGAAGAGGGCGCCCCCGCCAGGCGCCTCCAGGCATTCGATGTCGCCGCCCATCGCCTGTGCGAGGCGACGCGAGATCGTCAGGCCCAGTCCCGTGCCGCCGTGGTTGCGCGCGAACGAGCCGTCGAGCTGCTGGAAGGCTTCGAAGATGCGCTCGCGCTCGGAAACCGGCACACCGGGGCCGCTGTCGATCACGTCGATCAGCAGGCGGTCCTGCGGGTCGCAGCGGGCGTGGAGGGTCACGGCGCCGCGGACGGTGAACTTCAGCGCGTTGCCGGTCAGGTTGAGCACGATCTGGCGAAGGCGGTGGGCGTCGCCCTGGAACTGCGAGGAGGAGGGCAAGTCGTCCCGCAGGCGCAGCGCCAACCCTTTCTCGATCGCCGCCGGCTGCATCAGGTCGACCACCGAGCGCAGCAGCGCCCGCGCGTCGAACCCCTGCGCCTGCAACCTCAGGTGGCCGCTCTCGATGCGCGAGTACTCCAGCACCTCGTTGATCACGGTCAGCAGGTGCTCGCCGGTGCGCTCGAGGATGGACAGGCGCTCCGCGGCGGACGTGCCGGGCGGGGCGTCGCGCTGCAGCAGCCGGGTCAGCCCCAGCAGGCCGTGCAGCGGCGTGCGCATCTCGTGGCTCATGGTGGCCAGGAACTGGCTCTTCACCGCATTGCTGCGCTCGGCCTCGTCGAGCGCCTGCTGGCGCTGGGCGGCGAGTTCGTCCATGCGAAAGCGCAGCCGCAGCATGGCGCGCGTGTGCTCCGCCGCGCGGCGGCCTTCCACCACCACCAGTCCCAGGAAGACCAGCATGCCGATGCCGATGTAGACGGACAGCGCCTCGGCGCGCAGGAACTGCATCACCGTCGCCGGCAGCAGCACCGGCAGCGTCAGCGCCAGGGCGGCCTCGAAGCTCATCGACAGCACGACCAGCCCGATCGCCGCGATGCCCAGCAGCGTGGCGACCATGATCGACATCAAGGCCGGGTCCTGCGTGGGCAGCAGCAGGGTGCCCAGCAGGCCGAACACCGCGCCGTCGGCCGCGATCGCCCAGACGAAGCGCCGGCCCCAGCGCGCCCGCGCCTCGCGTGGGCTGAGCGTGAAGGCGCGCGCCAGGGCGATGCGCACCAGGCTGACCAGCGCCTTCAGGCCCAGCCAGGCGAGCAGCAGCCGATGATCGACGGCGCCCCAGAGCAGCCACACCACCACGGCGGCGAACGGCGTGCCGATCAGGTTGGACGAGCGCGAGCGGTCGACCACCATCTGGTGCTGTTCCAGGCGCACCAGCGTCTCGACGTCGTCCGGCGTGGCGTCCGCGGGCGGAGCAAGGGTGGAGGGGCTCATGCGGGAATGCTCGTCCGGCATTGTCCCGTCCGCGCGAGCGGGTGCGGCGCGTAAGATTCCACGCCATCCCCCGAACGCCGAAGGACCGAGGCATGAGCAGCATCTACGACCAGCAGCTGGACAAGAACGCGGCCAACTTCGCGGCCCTGAGCCCGGTGAGCTTCGTGGAGCGCAGTGCGGAGGTGTTCGGCGACCTGCCCGCGGTGATCCACGGTGCGCGCCGCTACGACTGGCGCACGCTGCGCGATCGCTCGGCGCGCCTGGCGGCGGCGCTGCGCGCGCTCGGGGTCGGGCGCGGCACCACGGTCACGACCATGCTCGCCAACACGCCGGAGATGGTCGAGGCGCACTATGCGGTGCCGGCGCTCAACGCGGTGATCAACACGCTGAACACGCGGCTCGATGCGCCGCTGCTGGCCTGGCAGATGAACCATTGCGAGGCCGCGGTGGTGATCACCGACCGCGAGTTCGCGCCCGAGATGGGCGAGGCGCTGCGCCTGCTCGCGGCCGAGCACGGCCGCCGGCCGCTGGTGATCGACGTGTGCGACAGCGAGTACAGCGGGGCGGGCGAGCGGCTCGGTGCACACGAGTACGAGGCGCTGCTGGCGGCGCATGCGCCGCTGGAGCGCCTCGAAGGCCCGCGCGACGAATGGGATGCGATCGCCGTGAGCTACACCTCCGGCACCACCGGCGACCCCAAGGGCGTGGTGACGCATCACCGCGGTGCGTATCTGAACGCGGTCTGCAATGCGGCCACCTGGACCATGCCGCATTTCCCGAAGTACCTCTGGACGCTGCCGATGTTCCACTGCAACGGCTGGTGCTTCCCCTGGACGGTGGCGATGCTCGGCGGGGTGCACGTCTGCCTGCGGCGCGTCGAGGCAGCGGCCATCCTCGCGGCGATGCGCGATCACGGCGCCGACCACTACTGCGCTGCGCCCATCGTGCACAACCTCATCATCGCCGCGCCGCCCGAGTTGCGCGAGGGCATCCGCCAGAAGGTGCGCGGCATGGTGGCCGGCGCCGCGCCGCCGGCGGCGATGATCGAGGGCATGGCGAAGATCGGCTTCGACATCACGCACGTGTACGGGCTCACCGAGGTCTATGGTCCGGCCGCGGTGGCGGTCAAGCGCGACGGCTGGGCGCGCGAGAGCCTGTCCGAGCAGACGCGGCTGAACGGCCGCCAGGGCGTGCGCTACGTGCTGCAGGAGGGCATGACGGTGATGGACCCCGAGACGATGCGCGAGACGCCCGCCGACGGCCAGACCATGGGCGAGATCATGTTCCGCGGCAACATCGTGATGAAGGGCTACCTGAAGAACCCGGCCGCCACCGCCAAGGCCTTCGCCGGCGGCTGGTTCCACACCGGCGACCTGGCCGTGATGGAGCCGGACCGCTACGTGAAGATCAAGGACCGCAGCAAGGACATCATCATCAGCGGCGGCGAGAACATCAGCTCGATCGAGGTGGAGGACGCGCTTTACCGCCATCCGGCGGTGATGGCCTGCGCGGTGGTGGCCAAGCCGCACGAGAAGTGGGGCGAGACGCCACTGGCCTACGTCGAGCTCAAGCCCGGGGCCACCGTCACCGCGGAGGAACTGATCGCCCACTGCAAGGGCCTGCTGGCCGGCTACAAGGTCCCCCGGGAGATCCGCTTCGAGGCGATTCCCAAGACCTCGACCGGCAAGATCCAGAAGTTCCAGCTGCGCGAGCGCGCGAAGAGCGCCTCGGCCATCGAATGAGGAGAGCCTGATGGAGACGAACGACCGACTGGTGCTGCGCGAGACCGATGCGCGCGGCGTGGTGCGCCTGACGCTGAACCGGCCCCATGCCTTCAACTCGCTGTCCGAGGCGATGCTGGCGGCGCTGCTGGCCGAGCTGGAGGCGGTGGCGAAGGACGAGGCAGCGCGCGTGGTGGTGCTTGGCGCGGCCGGCAAGGCCTTCTGCGCCGGCCACGACCTGAAGGAGATGCGCGCCGAGCCGTCGCTGGACTACTACCAGCGGCTGTTCGCGCAGTGCGGCCGCATGATGCTGACGATCCAGCAGCTGCCGGTGCCGGTGATCGCGCGCGTGCACGGCATCGCCACGGCGGCCGGCTGCCAGCTGGTGGCGATGTGCGACCTGGCGGTGGCCGCGAGCGACGCGCGCTTCGCCGTCAGCGGCGTCAACCTGGGCCTGTTCTGCAGCACGCCGAGCGTGGCGCTGTCGCGCAACCTGCCGCGCAAGTTGGCCTTCGAGATGCTGGTGACGGGCGACTTCATCGGCGCTGCGGAGGCGCTGGCGAAGGGCCTCGTCAACCGCGTCGTGGCTGCCGAGGCGCTGGACGCCGAGATCGACCGCCTGCTCGAGCGCATCGTGGGCAAGCCGCGCGTGGCCATCGCGATGGGCAAGCAGCTCTTCTACCGCCAGCTCGAGAAGGGCATCGCCGCCGCCTACGACGACGCGGCGCAGACGATGGCCTGCAACATGATGGACGAGGGCGCGCTCGAAGGCGTGCAGGCCTTCATCGACAAGCGCCCGCCGCGCTGGGGCCAGCCGCATTGAGACGGCGCGAGCTGCTGGCGCTGCTCGGTGCCACGGGCTGGGTCGGCCAGTGCCGGGCCACCGAAGCCGCGCCGGTCTGGAGCGAGGCGCTGCGCCGCGAGGCGCGCGACCTTCTCGAGAGGGCTGGCGAGCATGGCCTCGCGCCCGGCGACTACCGCGAAGGGCCGGTCGAGGCCGCCTTTGCGCTCTTCCTGCGCCATCTGCACGGCGGGCGGGTGAGGCCCGCCGACCTTGGCTTCCGCGTGCGCGGCGGTGCGCTGGACGGCGGGCCCGTGGAGGCGGCACTTCGGTCGGCGGTGGCCGCCGGCCGGCTGCGCGACGCGGTCGAGGCACTGGCCCCGCCGCTGGCCCAGTACACGCAGCTGCGCGCCGCGCTGGCGCAGTACCGCAGCCTGGCGGCGCGTGCGCCGTTCGCACCGCTTCCCGTGGTGAAGAAGGCTCGGGCGGGAGACGCCTACGCCGGCGCGCCGGCCCTGCGCGAGCGGCTGGTCGCGTTCGGCGATCTGGAGGCGGACGCGCCGGTGTCCGCCACGCACCTCGATGATTCCCTCGCGGCGGCACTGCGCCGCTTCCAGACCCGACACGGATTGGAAGCGGACGGCGTGCTCGGTCGTGCCACGCTCGCGGCCCTCGCGGTCGCGCCCGCGAGCCGCGTGCGCCAGATCGAGCTGGCGATGGAGCGGCTGCGCTGGCTGCCGCGCCGCACCGGCCGCCTCTTCGTGGCGATCAACATCCCGATGTTCCGCCTCTGGGCCTGGGACGGCGCCTCGCCGGAAGCCAGCCCCGCACTCGCGATGGGCGTGATCGTGGGCCGGGCGATGCGGACGCAGACGCCGGTGTTCGCCGACGAGATGACGCACCTCGTCTTCCGGCCATACTGGAACGTGCCGCGTTCGATCCTGCGCAACGAGGTGCTGCCGGCGATCGAGCGCGACGCCGGCTACCTGGCGCGCCACGACATGGAGATCGTCGCCGGCGGCGGGGACGACGCGCGGCCGCTGGCCCCCACGCCCGACACCCTGGCGGCGCTGCATGCGGGCGCGCTGCGCGTGCGCCAGCGGCCCGGGCCGAAGAACTCGCTGGGCCTCGTCAAGTTCATCTTCCCGAACGACGACAACGTCTACCTGCACGGCACGCCGGCCATGAGCCTGTTCGCGCGCAGCCGGCGCGACTTCAGCCACGGCTGCGTGAGGGTGGAGAACCCGCCGGCACTGGCGCAATGGCTGCTGAGGGACCAGCCGGCCTGGACGGCCGAGCGCATCGAGGCGGCGATGCAGGGCACGCAGACGCTGCAGGTGAACCTGCGCTCGGCGGTGCCGGTGATCCTGTACTACCTCACCGCGGCGCTGTCACCGGACGACGGGCTGCTGCATTTCGCCGACGACCTCTACGGCCACGACGCGAAGCTGGAACGCGCACTGGCCGCACGGCGCAGCCGCTGAGCCGAATCACCAGGCGCGCACGCGCCCGGTGTCGACGTGCACGAAGTTGGAGCCGGGGTAGAAGCCCACGCCCCCGCGCTGCAGCGACAGCGCCGCCTCGCGCAGCCGGGCGAGGGGCACGTCCGCGACGCGGATGTCGACGGCCTGGCCGCTCATGTGCAGGCTCTTCGTCGCCACCCCGCTGCTGCGCTCGTGCAGCATGCGGTTGGTGGCCGGCGAGCGGTAGCCGGAAATGATCTGGTAGGGCTGCGTGCTGCCCGTGCGCTCGCGCAGCGCGTGCAGCAGGTCGAGCAGGGTCGGGTCCACCGTGCCGACGTCGCCGGTGCGGAAATCCCGCAGCAGCCGGTTGGCGGCGGCGAGGCCGTCGCTCAGGTAGCGGCCGCCGCTGAAGTACTCCACCTCCAGCTTCTCGCCGGTGTGCAGGTGATCGAAGTGCAGCACGCGCGGCTCGCCGCTGCGAGCGCGGGCCAGGGCGGGCAGGGCGACGAGGGCGGCGACGAGGTGGCGGCGGGAGAGCGTCGACATGCCCCGCAGTGTATCGGCCGGGACGCGCGAGCTCGTGTGAATGTGTGAACAACTTGACGGGCTGGCCGCGTGACAAAGTGAACACCGCGAGGCGGCGGCAAGATGCCCCATCCGGGAGAGGAGCACGATGGACGATGCGTCCTTCCGCCGGCTCGTCGCCACCTACGAGCACGACAGCCGTGACGATCCGCAGCGCTTTGCCAGGCTCACCGCCGCGATGGCCGTGCTCGGGTACGCGGCCATCCTGCTGACGCTGGCGGCCTCCTCCTGGGGTCTGTACTGGGGGCTGCGCCAGCTGGCGCTGGGGCGCGTGCAGGGCTGGCTCCTGATGCTGGTGCTGGCCTGCGCCTCACTGCTGTTCTCGCTGCTGCGTGCGCTGTGGATGAAGCCCGAGGCGCCACGCGGCCTGCCGGTCACCGAACGCGACGCGCCTCGGTTGTTCGCCCTGATCGACAAGCTGCAGCGCAAGACCGGCGCGCCGCGGCCCGACCAGGTGCTCCTCGACGGCGAGCTCAACGCGGCCGTGTGGCAGCAGCCCCGCCTCGGCCTGCTGGGCTGGCACCGCAACCACCTCGTGATCGGGCTGCCGCTCATGATGGGGCTGTCGACGCGCCAGCTCGGCGCCGTGATCGCCCACGAGTTCGGCCACTTGCGCGGCGCGCACGGCAAGCTGGGGCAGTGGATCTACCGCACGCGGCGCAGCTGGTACCTGCTGGCGGCGGCGCGCGAACGCGCCAGCCTGGGCGGCAACGTGGCCGACCTGGCGCTCGCCTTCTTCTTCCGCCACTTCTTCCCGAGATTCAACGCACGCGCCTTCGTGCTGTCGCGCCAGCAGGAATACGAGGCCGATCGCACGGCGCACCGCCTCGTCGGCGCGCGGCCGGCGGCGCAGGGGCTGCAGGCGATCGAGGTGCAGGCGCGCTACCTGCAGGACGAGTNNAGCCCGTCGCCCCGGGCGGAGCGACCCTACCGAGTGCTGCGCGATGCGCTGCCTGCGAGCCTCGTGCACGCCCGCGCGCCGGTCTGGCTGGCCGACGCGCTGAAGCGGCTGTCCGACGTCGACGACACCCATCCTTCGCTGCGCGACCGTCTCGACTTCGCCGAGGTGAAGCCCGGCCTGCCGACGGCCGCCGAGCCCAGTGCCGCGCAGGACCTGCTCGGCGACGCGCTGAAGGACTGGATCCGCCGACTGGACGAGCGCTGGCGGGAGGAGGTGGCGCGCCTGTGGAGCGAACGGCACCGCTACGCGAACGGGCAGCGGCACCTGATCGACGAGCTGACGAAGGAGGGCGGCACCGGCCCGATCGACGAGGACGACCACCTGCTGTGGGCGGGGGCCGCGCGCGTGCTGGACGGGGATGCGGCGGCCGAGGCGGTGTTGCGCCGGCTGGTCGAGCAGCGCCCGGGGAGCCTGGCCGGGCGCTACGAGCTGGGCATGCTGCTGATCGACGATGCCGACGCGCGCCGCAGCGAGGAGGGCGCCGCGCTCTTGCGCGCCGTGGCCGAGGCCGGCAACAACCCCTGGTCGTTCAGCGCGGCGGCACGCCGCGAGGCCTGGCTGGAGCGCCACGAGCGCTTCGACGAGCTCAAGCCATGGCGCGAACTGCTCAGGCAACGCGACGCCGAGGCGACGCAGGCGATGCAAGCCCTGCACGACTTCGAAGGGCCGCAGCACGTCGAGCCGGCGCAGCTCAGCCGCCGTGTGCTGCGCCAGCTGCAGGACCTGCTGCGCGGCGAGCGGGCGGCGGGGCGCGCCTTCGTGATCCGCAAGTGCGACGCCGCCGCGCCGGACTGGCGCTTCTGCCTGGTCATCGTCGAGCGCGCCAAGGGGCTGGGCCAGCCCGACGCGCGGCACTGGTGGGCCGAGCTGCGCGAGCGCATCGAGCTCCCGTGCCCGTTCCTGGTGATCGACCTGGCGCACCCGTACTGGGCCGACAAGGCGCGCCGGGCGCTGGTGGCGCAGATGCTCGCCGTGCCCGGCGCGCAGGTGTACGCCGCGCGCCGCTGAGCCTCACATGCCCGCGTAGTTCGGGCCGCCGCCGCCCTCGGGCGTGACCCAGACGATGTTCTGCGTCGGGTCCTTGATGTCGCAGGTCTTGCAGTGCACGCAGTTCTGCGCGTTGATCTGCAGGCGCTCGCTGCCGTCGTCGTTCTTGACGAACTCGTACACGCCGGCCGGGCAGTAGCGGCTCTCGGGGCCGGCGTACTTCGCGAGGTTCACGGCCACCGGCACGTCGGGCTGGCGCAAGGTGAGGTGAGCGGGCTGGTTCTCCTCGTGGTTGGTGTTGCTGATGAACACCGAGCTGAGGCGGTCGAAGGTCAGCGTGCCGTCGGGCTTGGGGTAGCTGATCTGCGGGCACTCGGCGGCGGGCCTGAGGTAGGTGTGGTCGGCGGCGGTGCGGTGCAGCGTCCACGGCGGCGCCTTGACGCCGAGCTTGGGCAGCAGCCACTGCTCGATGCCCGTCATCAGCGTGGCGGTGCGGCGGCCCTTCTTGAACCACTGCTTGAAGTTGCGCGCACGATCGAGCTCCTCGTGCAGCCAGCTCGCCTCGAAGGCCTGGGGGTATTCGGCCAGTTCGTCGTGGGCGCGGCCGGCCTGGAGCGCGGCGAAGGCGGCTTCTGCGGCGAGCATGCCGGTCTTGATGGCGGCATGGCTGCCCTTGATTCGGCTGGCGTTCAGGTAGCCGGCGTCGCAGCCGACCAGCGCGCCGCCCTTGAACACCGTCCTGGGCAGGCTCAGGATGCCGCCGGCCGTGATGGCGCGCGCGCCATAGGCGAGCCGCTTGCCGCCTTCGAGGAACCTGCGGATCTCCGGGTGCGTCTTCCAGCGCTGGAACTCCTCGAAGGGGCTGAGCCAGGGATTCGCGTAGTCGAGGCCCACCACGAAACCGAGCGCCACCTTGTTGTCCTCGGCGTGGTAGAGGAACGAACCGCCGTAGGTGTCGGCGTCCAGCGGCCAGCCGGCAGTGTGGATCACCAGGCCCGGCTGGTGCTTCGCGGGATCGATCTCCCAGAGCTCCTTCAGGCCGATGCCGTAGCTCTGCGGATCGCGGCCGGCGTCGAGCTTGAAGCGCTCGATCAGCTGCTTGCCCAGGTGGCCGCGCGCGCCTTCGGCGAAGATCGTGTACTTGGCGTGCAGTTCCATGCCGAGCTGGAAGCCGTCGTGCGGCTCGCCGTCCTTGCCGACGCCCATGTTGCCGGTGGCCACGCCCTTGACCGAGCCGTCGTCGTTGTAGAGCACCTCGGCGGCGGCGAAGCCGGGGAAGATCTCCACGCCGAGCGCCTCGGCCTGCTGGGCCATCCAGCGCACCACGCCGCCGAGGCTGACGATGTAGTTGCCGTGGTTCTTGAAGCAGTCCGGCAGCAGCCAGTCGGGCGTGGACTTCGCGCCGTCCTCCGACAGGAAGAGGAAGCGGTCGTGCGTGACCGCCTGCGTCAGCGGCGCCCCCATCTCGCTCCAGGTCGGGAAGAGTTCGGTGATCGCGCGCGGATCCATGATCGCGCCCGACAGGATGTGCGCCCCCGGCTCGGAGCCCTTCTCGAGCACCACCACCGAGACCTCCCGCCCGTCCAGCGCCGCGAGCTGCTTGAGGCGGATCGCCGTGGCCAGGCCGGCGGGGCCGGCGCCGACGACGACGACGTCGTATTCCATGGCCTCGCGCGGGCCGAATTGTTCGAGGATCTGCTCAGGGCTCATCGTGCTTCCTGCTGGGTCGGACTGCGCGGCATTCTACGGGCTGCCATTGCAAAAAAGCACGATCGTTCGATGGGTTCGACGCAGCTCTCGAAGTCGCGTCGGCGACAGGCGCGGCGGCCTGCAGCCCCGTGCTATCGTCATCCGCCAACGACGTCTGCACACGGAGCGCGCATGAGCTACAGCATCGATCTTTCCGGCCGCGTGGCCCTCGTCACCGGCGCCTCCAGCGGCCTGGGCGCGCAGTTCGCGCGCACGCTGGCCAAGGCCGGCTGCGCCGTGGTGCTGGCCAGCCGCCGCATCGAGCGCCTGAAGACGCTGCGCGCCGAGATCGAGGCCGCCGGCGGCGATGCGCACGTGGTCGAGCTCGACGTCACCGACCTCGCGAGCATCAAGGCCGCGGTCGCGCACGCCGAGACGGAGATGGGCACCCTCGACATCCTGGTCAACAACTCCGGCGTCAGCACCACGCAGAAGCTCCTCGACGTGACGGAGGAGGACTACGACTTCGTCTTCGACACCAACACCAAGGGTGCCTTCTTCGTCGCGCAGGAGGTGGGCAAGCGCATGCTGGCGCGCGCCAAGGGCGCCGCGCCGGGCACCTTCACCGGCGGGCGCATCGTCAACATCGCCTCGATGGCCGGGCTGCGCGTGCTGGGCCAGATCGGCGTGTACTGCATGAGCAAGGCGGCGGTGATCCACATGACGCGCGCGATGGCGCTGGAGTGGGGCCGCTACGGCATCAACGTCAACGCGATCTGCCCCGGCTACATCGACACCGAGATCAACCACCACCACTGGCAGACCGAGCAGGGCCGGAAGCTGATCGAGATGCTGCCGCGCAAGCGCGTGGGCCAGCCGCAGGATCTCGACACCACGCTGCTGATGCTGGTGGCCAACGAGAGCCACTTCATCAACGGCGCGGTGATCCAGGCGGACGACGGCTTCGCCGTGTGACGATGCGGCCCCTGTCGCTGCTCGAAACCCGCGTGCTCGGCGTGCTGGTCGAGAAGCAGCACACCGTGCCCGACAGCTACCCGCTGTCGCTCAACTCGCTGACGCTGGGCTGCAACCAGAAGACGGCGCGCGACCCGGTGCTCAATGCCACCGAGGCCGAGGTGCAATCGGCCATCGATTCGCTGCGCGCGCTCAGCCTGGTGTTCGAGAGCAGCGGCTCGCGCGTGGCGCGCTACCAACACAACACCGGCCGGGTGCTGGGGCTGCCCTCGCAATCGGTGGCGCTGCTGGCGGTGCTGATGCTGCGCGGGCCGCAGACGGCCTCCGAACTGCGCGCCAACTGCGAGCGGCTGCACCGCTTCGCCGACACCTCGTCGGTCGAGGCCTTCCTCGACGAGCTCGCGGCGCGGCCCGAAGAGAAGGGCGGACCGCTGGCGCTGAAGCTGCCGCGTGCCCCCGGCGCCCGCGAGCCGCGCTGGACGCACCTGCTTGCTGGCCCTGTCGACGTGAGCGCGATGCCGGCCGCTGCACCCGACGAGATCGTCGCCACCAGCGAGATCGCCGCCCTGAAGGCACGCCACGACGCATTGCAGGCCGAAGTGAACGAGCTGCGCGAGCTCGTCGAGCGGCTCTATGCCGAACTCGGCGTCGCCAGACCCTGAACGAGAGCCGGACGATGCTGCGATTCCACCTGCCCGAACAGAAGAAGCTGGTGCACGAGATGGTGATCCCCATCCGCTGGGGCGACATGGACGCGATGGGCCATGTCAACAACACCCTCTACTTCCGCTACTTCGAAACCGTGCGCATCGACTGGTTCCAGAAGATCGGCGCGGTGCCGGGGCCGCAGGGCATCGGGCCGGTGATCGTCAACGCCTTCTGCAGCTTCATCCGCCAGCTCGAGTACCCCGGCGAGGTGCTCGCCAAGCATTACGTGGCCAACCTCGGCCGCACCAGCTTCGACACCTTCATGACGCTGGAGCGCACCGACCAGCCCGGCGTGATCTACACCGAGGGCGGCGCCAAGACGGTGTGGGTGGACTTCCCGAAGCAGAAGTCGGTGCCGCTGCCCGACTGGATCCGCGAGATCGTCGGCTGAGCCTTCTCAGGCGCGCAGCAGCTTCTGCACCAGTTCCGGCGTCGTCGCCGCGCGATGCTTCTTCATCAGGCGGGCGCGGTAGACGTCCACCGTGCGCGGGCTGATGTCGAGCTTCTTGCCGATCAGCTTGCTCGTGAGCCCTTCGATCAGCAGCGCGGCGATCTCGCGTTCGCGCGGCG
>JRYJ01003611.1_pt1 | contig 12447 bp, 15 predicted proteins | sample 235371 | NCBI WGS metagenome assembly JRYJ01 (sample SAMN03074219, study PRJNA261477) | activated sludge metagenome | biome: Wastewater Treatment Plant; feature: Wastewater; material: Activated sludge; isolation source: activated biomass of a wastewater treatment plant treating hydrocarbon... ... | reverse complement strand
GAAGTAGTCGCGGATGGCGCGGATGACCAGGCTGCCTTCCAGGTAGATGAGGAAGGCGCCGCTTTGCTGCTGGGCGGCGCCTTCGATGGCGGTCCACAACTGCAGCAGGTAGTTCAAGTCCCACTGCAGTTCCTCGGCCTGGCGGCCGATGGCGGCAGTGCGGGCGATGAGGCTCATGCCCTGGGGGACTTCCAACTGGTCCATGACCTCGCGCAGTTCGGTGCGCTCGTCGCCGTCCACGCGGCGGGAGACGCCACCGCCCCGGGGGTTGTTGGGCATCAGGACCAGGTAACGGCCGGCCAGGGAAACGTAGGTGGTGAGGGCGGCGCCCTTGTTGCCCCGTTCGTCCTTGTCCACCTGGACGATGAGTTCCTGGCCTTCCTTCAGGGCCTCGTTGATCTTGGCCCGGGAAACCTCGACGCCCGGCTGGAAGTAGGCGCGGGAGACTTCCTTGAAGGGCAGGAAACCGTGCCGCTCGGCGCCGTAATCGACGAAGCAGGCTTCGAGGGACGGCTCGATACGGGTGATGATGCCCTTGTAGATGTTGCTTTTGCGTTGTTCCTTGGCGGCGGATTCAATGTCGAGGTCGATGAGTTTTTGACCGTCGACAATGGCGACACGGAGTTCTTCCGCCTGTGTCGCATTGAATAGCATGCGTTTCATTATGGGTGGGCTCCAGCGCACAACAGCACGCTGCTACGGAGCGCCCGCGCAGGCAGCGACACGTTCAGTTATCGGGTTGCGTCATGAGTTGTGTTCAGTGGCAACGGGAAAAGTGGTCTTTCGCTGAGAAACGATCGCCGCGATATTCTGTTTGTCGGCGGCGGGGGGAAATCCTGCTGCGGTCAATCCGAGCGTGCTTAGAGTGGGCTAATCCATTAACATCGCTACTTTTGGTGAGCGACTTTAACCAGTCGATCCGCGTTGGCCTGGCTTGCGCAACTCGCGCAAGTGAGAAACCGGAGCCTGCCGCAAGGCGGTCGCGTGGTACACGAGGGCCGGCGGTCTGACGGTGCAATCTCTCTTGCAAACCGAGACGCAGAACGAAATTAGTATATTGCAAAATGAACGTGGCCGGTAACAAATCCGTCACCCACGTGGTGGTCGGTGAAGAACAGCAAGGCCAGCGCCTCGACAACTTCCTCATCCGCCACTGCAAGGGCGTTCCCAAGAGCCACATCTACCGCATCCTGAGGAGCGGCGAGGTGCGGGTCAACAGCAAGCGGGCCGACGCCACCTACCGCGTGGCGGCCGGCGACACCCTGCGCATCCCGCCCATCCGCGTGGCCGATCGGCCTGAAGTGGCGGCGGAGGAGGTGGCCAAGCAGCGGGTGGAGTTGCCCATCCTCTTCGAGGACGAGGCCCTGCTGGCCATCGACAAGCCGGAAGGGGTGGCCGTCCATGGCGGCAGCGGCGTCAGTTTTGGCGTCATCGAGGCCCTGCGCCGGCAGCGACCCCAGGCCAAGTTCCTCGAACTCGCCCACCGACTGGACCGCGAGACCTCGGGCATCCTGCTCGTTGGCAAGAAGCGTCTGGCGCTGACAGCCCTGCACGACATGTTCCGCGAGCACGGGGAGGGCGCCGACAAGCGCTACCTGGTGCTGGTCAAGGGGCGCTGGATGAACGCCACCCAGCACGTGCGCCTGCCCCTGCGCAAATACCTGGCCGAGGGCGGCGAGCGCCGCGTCAGCGTCGATGCCGAGGGCAAGCCGTCCCACACAGTGTTCCGACTGCTGGCGCGCTGGCGGGAGGCGAGCCTGCTGGAGGCGCAGTTGAAGACCGGCCGCACCCATCAGATCCGCGTCCATCTGGCCCACTTAGGCTTTCCCATCCTGGGGGACGAAAAGTATGGCGATTTCGCCCTCAACAAGGCGCTGAAAAAAGACGGCCTCAAGCGCATGGCCCTGCACGCCTGGCGCATGGCCTTCCATCACCCGCTGAGCGGTGCGCCGCTGGAACTGCGCGCGCCATTGCCGGAAAGCCTGCAGGCGTATGTTGCGGCCCTGGGCGCGAGCCAGGGCCGCGAATTCGCCGCCGACAACCTGGAACGAATTCTCGCCGGCACTCTCTGATTGGCCATGAAATACAACCTTATCGTTTTCGACTGGGACGGCACGCTGATGGATTCGGCGGCGGCCATCGTCCGTTCCATCCAGGCGGCCTGCCGCGATCTCGGTCTGCCGGAACCGCCCGAAGCCCGGGCCCGGCACGTCATCGGCCTGGGGCTCGCCGACGCCATGCGCCATGCCGTGCCCGAACTGTCGCCGGAGCGTTACCAGGAGATGGTGGAACGCTACCGCTTTCATTACCTTTCCGCGGACCACCAACTGACCCTTTTCCCCGGGGCGGAGGCGCTGGTTCGGAATCTGCACACGGCCGGCCACCTGCTGGCGGTGGCCACGGGCAAGAGCCGTCTTGGCCTGGACCGGGCCCTGGGCCACTCGGGTCTGGGGGGCTGCTTCCACGCTTCCCGCTGTGCCGACGAGTGCTTTTCCAAACCCCATCCCCAGATGCTGGAAGAGCTGATGGCCGAGTTCGGCGTGGCCACCGGGGAAACGGTCATGATCGGCGATACTTCCCACGACCTGCTGATGGCGGCCAACGCCGGCGTGGATGCCCTGGCGGTGACGTACGGCGCCCATCCCCACGACCACCTGCTCGAGCATCACCCACTGGCCTGCCTCCATTCCGTCGAAGAGCTCGCCGCATGGCTGAAGGACCACGGCTGATCTGCGCCGCCAGCGACCTGCCCGAGGCGGGGACCGGCGTCCGCTTCACGGTATGGCGCCATGGCCGGGAGGCTCCAGCCTTCGCCATCCGCTACCGCGGGCGGGTCTATGCCTACCTCAACCAGTGCGGCCATGTGCCGGCTGAGCTGGACTGGCAGCCCGGCGAGTTCTTCGACTACTCCAAACTATATTTGGTATGCTCCATACATGGCGCCCTCTACGCCCCGGAAAGCGGAGCCTGCCTGGGCGGGCGCTGCCAGGGCGTCGGCCTCAGGCCGTTGCCCGTCGAGGAACGTGACGGCTTCGTCTATCTGTTGCAAGAAGACCCCCATGGATAATCATCAAGCACCCGACAGCGGCGGCCCGGCCTGGGAACGCCAGACCCTGGAAAGACTCGCCTTCGCCACCCTGGACGAGCAGCGGCGCCGGCGGCGCTGGGGCATCTTTTTCAAATTCCTGGGATTCGCCTACCTGGCCGTGATGCTGCTGGCTTTCGTGGACTGGGGCGGTACCACCGCCCACGAGGAAAAGCACACCGCCGTCATCCGCCTGACCGGTGTCATCGAGCCCCGGGGCGAAGCCAGCGCCGAAAAACTGCTTTCCGCCCTGCAGGATGCTTTCGAGGAAAAGCATTCCGTCGGCGTGGTGCTGCGCATCAACAGTCCCGGCGGCAGTCCCGTGCAGGCGGGCCTGGTCAATGACGAGATCCGGCGCCTGCGGGCCAAATACCCGGACAAGCCCCTTTACGCGGTGGTCGAGGATCTATGCGCCTCCGGCGGCTATTACGTGGCCGTCGCCGCCGACAAGATCTACGTAAACAAGGCCAGCATCGTCGGTTCCATCGGCGTGCTCATGGACGGCTTCGGCTTTACCGGGACCATGGACAAGCTCGGCGTCGAGCGCCGGCTCCTCACCGCTGGCGAGAACAAGGGTTTTCTCGATCCCTTCTCACCCCAGGAGCCGAGGCACAAGGCACACGCCCAGGGACTACTCGGCGAAATCCACAAGCAGTTCATCGACGTCGTCAAGACTGGCCGCGGCAAGCGCCTCAAGGAAACGCCGGACATGTTCTCCGGCCTCATGTGGACCGGCGTACAGAGCATCGAACTGGGCCTGGCTGACGACTATGGGTCGGTGGAGTCGGTGGCCCGGGATGTGATCAAGGCCGAGAAGGTGGTCGATTACACGGTCAAGGACAATTTCGCGGAGCGCTTCGCCAAGCGCCTCGGGGCCGGGGCGGCGACCAGCTTCTGGAACGGGCTGGTATCCGAGGGCGCCGGGGTGCGCCTGCGCTAGGCCAGCAGCAGGAAGACCGTGGGGCGCCGCTCGATGTCGGGCGGCGCAAGCTTTTTCCAGGTCGCCACGGTGCGCGTGACGACCGACTCCCCGGGGAGCGTCAGGTCGGTGGCAAGGGTCAGGCGTGTGCCGGGCTGGCAGGTCTTGAGGATGGCCTCCAGCATTTGCCGGTTGCGGTAGGGCGTCTCGATGAAAATCTGGGTCTGGCGCCGGCGGCGGGATTCGCTTTCCAGTTCGCGCAATTCCTTCTGCCGTTCCGCCTCCTTGGCCGGTAGATAGCCGTGGAAGGCGAAGCGTTGCCCGTTGAGTCCCGAAGCCATCAGCGCCAGAAGCAGGGAAGAGGGGCCAATCAACGGCACGACGCGGACGCCCGCCGCCTGGGCGGCGGCCACGAGCTCGGCGCCGGGGTCGGCCACGGCGGGGCAGCCGGCTTCGGAAAGGAGACCGACGTCATGGCCATCCAGCAGGGGGGCGAGGAGGGCCACCACCTGGTCGGGGCGGGTGTGCTCGTTCAATTCCTGCAGATCCAGGGCCTGCAGCGGCGTATCGGTGCCGGCGGCCTTGAGGAAGGCGCGGGCGCTCTTGGCACCTTCCACCACGAAATGGCGCAGGGGTCGGACAGCCGCCAGCACCGGCGGCGCCAGGGCATCGGTAACGGCCGCCGGCCCTAGCGGAACGGGAATCAGGAAGAGGGTGCCGCGGCTCACGGGATGGCCACCCCTTCGGCCCGCAGCATGTCGCAAAGGGCGATGAGCGGCAGGCCCACCAGGGCGTTGGGGTCGTCGCCGCGCATGCTGTGCAGGAGGGAGATGCCGAGGCCTTCGGACTTGGCGGCGCCGGCGCAGTTGTAGGGCTGTTCCCGGGTCAGGTAGCGCTCGATTTCGTCGTCCTGAAGGGTGCGAAAGGTGACAAGGGTGGGGACGCCGCCCACTTGACAATTGCCCGTGGCAGCGTTGAGAAGGCATAGTCCGGTGAAGAAATTGACGGTCTTGCCGGATAGGGAGTGGAGTTGCTCCACCGCCCGGGCGTGGTCGCCGGGCTTGCCAAACACCCGGCCATCGGCGACCGCCACTTGGTCGCTGCCGATGATCAGGGCGTCGGGATGGGCGGCAGCCACCGCCCGGGCCTTGGCTTCGGCAAGGCGCAACGCGGTGTTCTCGGGCGTTTCGCCAGGGAGGGGGGTTTCGTCGGTGCGCGGGTTGGCGGTTTCGAAGGGCAGGCCCAAGCGGGCCAGCAGTTCGCGCCGATACGGGGAGGTGGAGGCGAGGATCAGTTTTGGTGACATGAATTCTTCGCTGCAACAAGCGCTTGCGGAGCCTTCTTGAAGCGGCACTTTGTTTTGACTTGGTAAGCCAAAAATAATATCATTCACCGTTTAAGTCGCAACAGCTCAAATTGACGACGGTTTCGGACGCCTTCGCATTCGCCCGGGACGGCCGCACCCTGGAGGGGGTGTTGGACGTTGCCGATCTCGAACGCCTGCATGACCTGCTGGCCGAGGTTTCGGGGAAGGTGGAGTACCGCCTGCAGGGACTCAAGGGAGAGCGCGGCCAGCCGCAACTGCGGCTGACGGCGTCGGGGGAAATCCCGCTTGCCTGCCAGCGCTGCCTCAAGGGCATCCGTTTTCCGCTGGCGGTGGATAGCCTGCTGGAACTGGTGCCGGAAGGTGCCGAACTGTCCCAGGACGAGCTGGAGGACGACACCCGGGATTTCCTGCCGGTGGCGGGTGCGCTGGATGTGGCCGGTCTCGTCGAGGACGAGATTCTTCTGGCCCTGCCGGTGGCGCCACGGCACGAAAAATGTGGTCTGCCCGGTGCGGCCGAGGCCGGCGAGGTGGTTTCCCCCTTCGCCGCCCTGGCCGCGCTGAAAGGCAAGCCGAACTGATTTTATTGGAGTAACGACATGGCCGTTCAGCAGAACAAAAAATCCCCGTCCAAGCGTGGCATGCACCGCGCCCACGACTTCCTGACCAACCCGCCCCTGGCCGTCGAGCCGACCACCGGCGAGGTGCACCTGCGTCACCACATTTCCCCGACCGGGTTCTACCGCGGCAAGAAGGTTCTCAAGGGCAAGGGCGAGTAATCGTTTCAGACAAGGCAGGCAGTTCGTGACGGACTGCCTGCCTTTTCTTTTGCCATGACCATCCGCATCGCCATCGATTGCATGGGGGGCGACCACGGACCGTCGGTGACGGTGCCGGCGGCTGTCCGTTTCTTGGAAGACCATCCAGCTGCGACGGTCATCCTCGTCGGACGCGAGGAGGCGATCCGCGCCCACCTCGGCAACCATGGCGTCGATGGCCGGCTGCGCGTGGTCAACGCCAGCGAGGTCGTCGCGATGGACGAATCCCCGGCGCTGGCGCTGCGCAACAAAAAGGATTCGTCCATGCGGGTGGCCATCAACCTCGTCAAGAGCGGCGAGGCGGATGCCTGCGTGTCCGCCGGCAATACCGGCGCCCTCATGGCCATTTCGCGCTTCGTGCTGAAGATGCTGCCCGGCATCGAGCGGCCCGCCATCTGCACCCAGTTGCCGACCATGCATGGGCGTACCCATATGCTCGACCTGGGGGCAAATGTCGATTGCGCGCCGGAGCACCTGCTCCAGTTCGGCATCATGGGCGCCATGCTGGTTTCCGCCCTGGAGCACCTGGAACGGCCCACGGTCGGCATCCTCAACATCGGCGAGGAAGAGATCAAGGGCAACGAGGTGGTGAAAGCCGCCGCCGAGCTGCTCAGGGAATCGGGGCTCAATTTCATCGGCAATGTCGAAGGCGATGGCATCTACAAGGGTGACGCCGATGTGGTCGTCTGCGACGGGTTCGTCGGCAACGTGGCCCTGAAGACCTCGGAAGGTCTGGCCCAGATGCTGGCTTCCTTCCTGCGCCAGGAATTCAAGCGCAATCTGCTGACCAAGCTGGCGGCCCTGGTGGCGCTGCCGGTACTCAATAATTTCAAGCGGCGCGTCGATCATCGGCGCTACAACGGCGCCATTCTGCTGGGTCTCAAGGGCATTTCCGTCAAGAGCCACGGCTCCGCCGACAGTTTTGCCTACGCCAACGCCATCGCCCGTGCCTACGATGCGGCTGAGAACCGCGTGCTGGAGCGCATCGCCGAGCGCCTGGCGCAAATGTCCCCCATGGCGCCCGCCATCGCCGAGGAGAATTCCTGAATGTTTGCCCGCGTGATCGGAACCGGCAGTTGCCTGCCCGGCAACCCCGTCAGCAATAACGATCTGGCCGCCCGCGGCATCGATACCAGCGACGAGTGGATTGTCACCCGCACCGGCATCCGTTTCCGCCATCTGGCGGAGGCCGGCGTCACCTCCAGCCAGCTGGGCCTGGAAGCGGCGCGCAAGGCCCTGGCGGCGGCCGGCATCGGCGCCGACGAGTTGGATCTCATCATCGTCGCCACGTCCACCCCGGACTTCATCTTCCCCAGCACCGCCTGTCTCATTCAGGGGCAACTCGGCAACAAGGGCGCCACTGCTTTCGACGTGCAGGCGGTCTGTGCCGGCTTCGCCTACGCCCTGGGTATCGCCGACAAGTTCATCGCCTCCGGCAGCCACAAGAAGGCACTGGTCATCGGCGCCGAGGTCTTCTCCCGCATCCTGGACTGGCAGGACCGGGGTACCTGCGTGCTTTTCGGCGACGGGGCCGGCGCCGTGGTGCTGGCTGCCTCCGAAAAGCCGGGCATCCTGGCCACCGCTCTGCATGCCGACGGCAGCCAGTACGGCATTCTCAACGTCCCCGGCCAGGTCTGCGGCGGGCAGGTGACCGGCGATCCCTTCCTGCGTATGGACGGCCAGGCCGTCTTCAAATTTGCCGTGCGCGTCCTGGCCGAGGTGGCGGAAGAGGTCTGCGCCACGGCAGGTGTCGCTACCACGGCCGTGGACTGGTTGATTCCGCACCAAGCCAATATCCGCATCATCGAGGCCACCGGCAAGAAACTGGGCGTGGACCGTGACCGCGTCATCGTCACCGTCGATCGCCACGGCAACACTTCCGCCGCGTCGGTACCGCTCGCGTTGGACGAGGCGGTGCGCGACGGGCGCATCCGCTCCGGCCAGAAGGTCTTGCTGGAGGGCGTCGGCGGCGGCTTCACCTGGGGCGCGGCCCTCATCGAATTCTGAATTGGAGACTGATTCCATGGCATTCGCTTTCGTATTCCCCGGCCAAGGCTCCCAGAGCGTCGGCATGATGGCCGCCTACGGCGATTCCGCCGTCGTTCGCGCCACCTTCGACGAGGCCTCCGCCACCCTTGGCGACGACCTGTGGCGGATGGTGGCTGAAGGCCCGGCGGAAACGCTCTCCCAGACGGTCAACACGCAGCCGGTCATGCTCACCGCCGGTATCGCCGCTTGGCGCCTGTGGCTGGAGAAGGGCGGCCGCCGGCCGGCCGTGGTCGCCGGGCACAGCCTGGGCGAGTATGCTGCCCTGGTGGCCGCCGGCGTCATCGAATTTACCGATGCCGTGCCCCTGGTGCGCCTGCGTGCCGCCGCCATGCAGGAAGCCGTGCCTCTGGGTACCGGCGCCATGGCCGCCATCCTCGGCCTCGACGACGAGGGCATCCGCGCTGCCTGCGCCGAGGCCGCCCAGGGTGAAGTCGCCGAGCCGGTCAATTTCAATGCCGCCGGCCAGACCGTCATCGCTGGCCACAAGGGCGCCGTCGAGCGCGCCATGGAGGCCTGCAAGGCCCGGGGCGCCAAGCGGGCAGTGGCCCTGCCGGTGTCGGCGCCGTTCCATTCCTCGCTGATCCGCCCCGCCGCCGACAAGCTCGCCACCCGCCTCGCGGAGCTGGAATTCAAGGCCCCGCACATTCCCGTGGTCAATAACGTCGATGTGGCGGTGGAGAACGACCCTGTTCGCATCAAGGACGCCCTGGTGCGCCAGGCCTACAATCCCGTGCGCTGGGTGGAGACCATCCAGAAGATGGCAGCCATGGGCGTCACCCTGGTGGCTGAATGCGGTCCGGGCAAGGTTCTCGCCGGCCTCACCAAGCGCTGCGCCGACGGGGTCAATGGCCTGGCCCTGGCCGACGCCGCTGCCATCGAAGCCAACCTGAACCTGGAGTGAGCCCCATGCTGAACGGACAAGTCGCCCTCGTCACCGGCGCCACCCGCGGCATCGGCCGCGCTATCGCCCTCGAACTCGGCAGGCTGGGTGCCGCCGTGGTCGGCACCGCCACCAGCGAAGACGGCGCCGGTACGATTTCGGCCTATCTCGCCGAAGCCGGGGTCAGGGGCAAGGGCCTGGTGCTGGAAGTGCGCGAGGTGGAGCAGGTCGATGCCACCATCGCCGCCATCGAAAAGGAATTCGGCGCCGTCGGCATCCTGGTGAACAACGCCGGCATCACCCGCGACAACCTCGCCATGCGCATGAAGGACGACGAGTGGGATGCCGTCATCGACACCAACCTGAAGGCCGTCTTCCGCCTGTCCAAGGCCGTCATGCGCGGCATGATGAAGGCCCGCCAGGGGCGCATCATCAACATCACCTCGGTGGTCGGTCACTCCGGCAATCCGGGGCAGGCCAACTACTGCGCCGCCAAGGCCGGCGTCGCCGGCATGAGCCGGTCTCTGGCCCGGGAGCTGGGCAGCCGCAACATCACTGTCAACTGCGTGGCACCCGGCTTCATCGCCACCGACATGACCCATGGTCTCGACGACAAGCAGAAGGAAGCCATGCTGGCCGCCATTCCGCTTGGCCGCGCCGGCACGCCGGACGATGTGGCCGGCGCCGTGGCCTTCCTGGCTTCACCTGCCGCCGCCTATGTCTCCGGTACGACCATTCATGTCAATGGCGGTATGTTCATGGATTGATTCCCGGCGCCGCCGGGTTTTGGTAAACTCGCAACGTTTTTCATACCCGTAGGGGGAAGGAGTTTTTTCAATGGATAACATCGTAGAACGCGTCAAGAAGATCGTCGCCGAGCAGCTCGGCGTCAACGAAGCCGACATCAAGAACGAGTCTTCCTTCGTGGACGATCTGGGCGCGGATTCTCTGGACACCGTCGAGCTGGTGATGGCCCTCGAAGAAGAATTCGAGTGCGAGATCCCCGACGAAGAGGCCGAGAAGATCACCACGGTCCAGCAGGCGGTCGATTACGTTCTCGCCCACAAGAAGTAATCCATTCTCAGGTTTCAGCGGACGAGGCCGGCCTCTTGGCCGGCCTTGCCGCATTTGCTCCGGAGTTAACCTTGGCGCGTCGTAGAGTCGTCGTTACCGGTCTGGGCATCGTCAGCCCGGTTGGAAATACCGTTGAAGAGGCTTGGCAGAACCTGCTCGCCGGCCGTTCCGGCATCGGGCTGATCAGCCGTTTCGATGCTTCCACCTTCCCGGCCCGCATTGCCGGCGAGGTCAAGAATTTCGATATCGGTACCTATCTCCCGGCCAAGGATGCCCGGCGCATGGGTACCTTCATCCATTACGGCATGGCCGCCGGCATCCAGGCCGTCCGCGACGCCGGGCTCGACATCGAGCAGGCAGACGCCGAGCGCATCGGCGTCGCCATCGGTTCCGGCATCGGCGGACTGCCGTTGATCGAAGAAACCAAGGACGAGTACAACGCCGCCGGCGTACGCAAGATTTCGCCCTTCTTCGTGCCGGGCTCCATCATCAACATGATTTCCGGCAACCTGTCGATCATGTTCGGCTTCAAGGGGCCCAACATTGCCCTGGTGACGGCCTGCACGACGGGCACCCACTGTATCGGCGATGCCGCCCGCCTGATCGAATACGGCGACGCCGACGTGATGATCGCCGGTGGCGCCGAATCCACGGTTTCCCCGCTGGGCGTCGGCGGCTTTTGCGCCGCCCGGGCGCTGTCGACCCGCAACGACGATCCCGCCACCGCCAGCCGCCCGTGGGACAAGGACCGCGACGGGTTCGTCCTGGGCGAGGGGGCAGGCGTCCTGGTGCTGGAAGAGTACGAGCACGCCAAGGCACGCGGCGCCAAGATCTATGCCGAGCTGGCCGGATACGGCATGAGCGGCGACGCTTACCACATGACCGCCCCGGACACCGACGGGCCCAAGCGCTGCATGCTGGCGGCCATGAAGAACGCCGGCGTGAACCCGTCCGACGTCCATTATCTCAACGCCCACGGCACCTCCACGCCCCTGGGCGACAAGAACGAGACGGATGCCATCAAGCTGGCCTTCGGCGACGCTGCCTACAAACTGGTGGTCAATTCCACCAAGTCCATGACCGGCCACCTGCTGGGCGGGGCGGGCGGCATCGAATCCCTGTTCACGGTGCTGGCCATCCACCACCAGGTGTCGCCGCCGACCATCAACATCTTCAACCAGGACCCGGAGTGCGACCTGGACTACTGCGCCAACACGGCGCGGGAGATGAAGATCGAGGTAGCCCTCAAGAACAACTTCGGCTTCGGCGGAACCAACGGCTCCCTGGTCTTCAAGCGCGTCTGATCCGGCCGGGCGGAGCAACGAACGGTGCAGTTTCCGATCACCATCGGACTGCGCCGTTCGCGTTTTCTGAGATGGGCGCTACTGGTGCTCCACGGCGCCGCTGGCGCCGGGCTGCTGCTTCCGGCGTGGCCGCCCGTCGCTACCGTCGGACTGCTGCTCCTGCTGGGCGTAAGTGGCGCCGTGGCCTGGCGGAGTACGCGCATAGCTGCTCAGGCCCTGCGCCTCAGGGAGGATGGCAGCCTCGAGTACCAGCCGCCGGCCGGAGGGGAGTTCCTGCCGGCCAGCCTGGAGGGGCCGGCCTCGGTTCATCCCCTGTTGACGGTATTCCGACTGCGGATCGAGCACGGCACCTTTCCGGTGGTGGTGTTACCGGATGTCGCCAGCCCCGAGGACTTTCGGCGCTTGCGGGTCTGGCTGCGCTGGCTGGCCGATTTCAGCGGGCAGGACGCTGCCGTCTGAGGGTTGTACTGCGTGCTTCGGGCAGGGTGCCGGGGTAATCCCTGGAGAAGTGCAGGCCGCGGCTCTCCTTGCGGCGCATGGCGCAGCGCACGATGAGGTCGGCGGTGGCCACCAGGTTGCGCAGTTCGATTAGGTCGTGGCTGACGCGGAAATTGGCGTAGAACTCGTCGATTTCCCGCATCAGCAGGCGAATGCGGTGCTGGGCCCGTTTCAGGCGCTTGTTGGTGCGCACGATACCCACGTAGTCCCACATGAAGCGGCGCAGCTCGTCCCAGTTGTGGGAAATGACCACTTCTTCGTCGGCGTCGGTCACCCGGCTTTCGTCCCATTGCGGCAGCCGGGGGAGGGCCGGGGGCCTGGCAGCCAGCATGTCGGCGACCGCCGCCTCGGAAAATACCAGGCACTCCAGCAGGGAGTTGGAGGCCAGTCGGTTGGCGCCGTGCAGACCTGTGCACGATGCTTCGCCAGCCACGTAGAGGCCGGGGATGTCGGTGCGGCCGCGGAGATCGCTGACGATGCCGCCGCAGGTGTAATG
>JRYJ01001156.1_pt1 | contig 12453 bp, 14 predicted proteins | sample 235371 | NCBI WGS metagenome assembly JRYJ01 (sample SAMN03074219, study PRJNA261477) | activated sludge metagenome | biome: Wastewater Treatment Plant; feature: Wastewater; material: Activated sludge; isolation source: activated biomass of a wastewater treatment plant treating hydrocarbon... ... | reverse complement strand
AGCTCGGGCGAGAGCGTGCAGCACGCGCTGCTCAAGATCATGGAAGGCGCGCCGGTCCGGCTCAGGGACGGACGCCATTTCGACACGACCCACATCCTGTTCATCTGCGGCGGCGCCTTCGTCGGGCTGGACACCATCCTGACCAGGACGCATACCTTCGGCTTCATCTCGACCGGCGGCGGCGACGACCAGAAGATCCTCGATCGCCTGAACGCGCGGGTCAAGCCGACCGACCTGCTCGAATTCGGCCTGATCCCGGAATTCGCCGGCCGCCTGCCGGTTGTCACCCGGCTGCACGAACTGACGCAGGACATGCTGGTCCGCATCCTGACCGAGCCGAAGAACGCCATCTATCGGCAGTTCCAGGCGATGCTGGCGGCCGACGGCGTCACGCTGCAGGTCGCGCCCGAGGTCTTCCGCCAGATCGCCGAGCTGGCCATCGAATACAAGGCCGGCGCCCGCAGCCTGCGCGGCATCTTCGAGGAAATGATGACCGATGTGATGTACGCGGTGCCGGATCAGCCAACGATTCGGCGCGTCACGATCCGGTCGCTGTTCGAGCCGCCGCAGTTGAGCCCTTAGCGGCCCGGGGCGCACTCCACGGCTGGTCACAATTCAATCGGAGCCGACACCCGAAGACCCTTTCGAGTACGGCAATGTCCAGATGCACCTCGGCCAACAGTTTCTCGCGCTCGGCGTTCTCGCCGTGCGACTCGTTCAGCCGCTTGGCATCCGACACGTCCATGCCACCGACCTTGACCTGCCGCTTGCAGAACGTGGCGCCAGAGAACACGGCCTTGCGGCACCGATCTTTGAAAAACACCCCGGGCTCCGCTTGCCCGAGGAAACCAATGATCTGTTCGTGCGTGAACTGCTCGTCTTCATGTCCGTCATGTTCCATGGTTGACGGATTTCCTACCTTCCGTTCGGACGACCTAAAGGGGGCAATTCGATTCGGCACCGCCCCGTTCGACTAGCCGACGGAAAACCCGAAACCAACCCTAAGGAGACCACCATGTCGACGATCCGTCTGCATCGCGTACTGCGCGCGAAACCCGAAAAGATCTACCGGGCCTTCCTCGATGCCGAGGCCGTCGCCAAGTGGCTGCCGCCGCACGGGTTCACCTGCAAGGTCCATAACCTCGATGCCCGCGTCGGCGGCAGCTTTAGGATGACGTTCGCAAATTTCACCACCGGTAACAGTCATTCCTTCGGCGGCACCTATCGCGAACTCGTGCCAGGCGAACGCATTCGCTACACGGACAAGTTCGAGGATGCCAATCTGCCCGGCGAAATGCAGACGACGGTCACGCTGCGCGCGGTCTCGTGCGGGACCGAGTTGGATGTCCTGCAAGACGGCGTACCCGACGTGATTCCGGCCGAGTTGTGCTACCTCGGCTGGCAAGAGTCGCTCGTTCAACTCGCCTGGCTCGTCGAACCCGATATTCCGGATTGAATGCCATCCGCGTGGGTAGCCTTTCTTGGCGGCCTCGCACACCAGGCGCCGGCCGTGAGCCCGGGTCGGCTTTACTCTGACCGTCACCTTCGGACCAAGGGGGACGCACGGCCTGCTCGCCGATCACCCGAGTTTTCTGGGCGCGTTTTTTTGGCGAACACATCTTTCAAGAATCATGCGGCCGATGACATGGGGCTTGCCGGTGCGCCTCCGCGGCCGACGCCGGGGCAGGCGCGCAACCCTGTACAATGCCGTGGCAGCGCAGGTTCTGGACTGACTTTCGCGGAACGCAAAAAGAAAAAGTGGACTGGCTTTCCATTCCTCAACGGGCCGACGGCACGCAGGCCATTCGCATCCGCCGCTATCTGTTGGCGAGCGGCGTGTCTCTGCTGTACCTGTTTGTCCTGTTCATTTTTCATCTCAACGGCGCTCTGGAGCGCGATGCGCTCGTGGAAGGCGCGGCGCTGATCTTCGGCCTCGTCGTCGCTTTCTATATCATTTTTCGATCAGGACTGAACCTGCGCTTCGCCGACCCCAGTCTGACCACCGCGCAGGTGTTGTCTGCCGTGCTGACGATGATTTACGTCATCTACACCGCCCCCGCCACACGGCTCGCCTCCGTCTCCTTCTTCTTTCTTGCTCTGATGTTCGGCATGCTGCGCCTGTCGACACGCAAGCTGGCAATCATTGCCGCGGTCGCGCTCGGTGCGTTCGTGCTGATGATCGGCGTTCGCACCTACGCGGGCGGCGACGAGCGCATCGTGCGCGAGGATCTGATCCATCTGCTGACGCTGGTTCTGACCATGCCCTGGTTCATTCTCATTGGCGGCTACGTGCGCAAGCTGCGCCAGGAACTCACCGATGCCAGCGTTCGGCTGGAGGACATCGAGGATCAGGCGCGGCGCGATGAGCTCACCGGCGTGTTCAACCGCCGCGTGATCACCGCCGCCATGGAGGCAGAGAAGCAGCGTTGCGATCGCTTTGGCGAGCTGTTCAGCCTGTGCATCATCGACATCGACCATTTCAAGNNCGATGTGTTTGGTCGCTACGGGGGCGAAGAATTCGTGCAGATTCTTTCCAACACCAACCTGGAGGGCGCCCTCGTCCATGCCCAGCGCATTCGTGACCAGGCGCGCGCCCTCGACTTCGACGGCGCAGCGAAGGGCTGCACGATCACCGTGTCTGTGGGCGTGGTGCAGTACCGGCGCGGCGAGTCGGTGATGCAGACCTTCGCCCGGGCAGATGCGGCTTTGTACAAGGCCAAGTCCTCCGGCCGAGACAAAGTGGTGGCGCTGCACTGACGGTGCGGCCGCCCGTGCGGCCGAGGCGATGCCGACGGACAATGCGCCGCCTGATGGCGCGCCTATGCGAAGGGAGATGTAATGGACGCCATGAACTCGTCCGCGAATGTCGACCGCGTCGCCGTGATCGCAGTGCATGGCATCGCCGACCAGCGGCGCGGTGACACCGGCGAAGCAGTTGCATTGCAGCTCGCTGCTACCTGGGGCGGCAGCGTACAGCGGCAGGAACTGCCGCTGCCCGTGCCGCCGGTGGACCCCGCCGTGGTCTACCGGCGCTGGTGGCCGACCCGCTGGCGTGATCGGGGCCGCAAATCCCTGCGCCAATCCTGGCGCAGCGACTTTCTCGACGATGCCATCGGCGGCGTGCCAACGGCCCGCGCGCAGCGCAACAGCGCCGTGCCCCGCGATGAGTCGGCGGATGTCGGCGTGCGCTTCACCGATTACCTGCTCGCCAAGGCGCGCCAGGCGCGCAGCGATCGACCTGCCGAACCGACGCCGGTGTCCGTCCACGCCGTCGACGGCCCGCAACTGCGCGCCGATGTTTTCGAGATGTACTGGGCCGACCTGTCGCGCCTGCCGGGCAGCGTCGCGCGCATCGTCGCCGAGCTGTTCACCCTGGTGTTTCGGCTGTCGCGGCTGGGCGTCGATGCGCTGTCGCTGGCCGAGCGGCTGGCCGGCGGCGCCGAGCTGACCTGGCTCGGGCGCGTTCAGCGCAGCGCCGACTGGCTGTTCTCGCGCGTGCTGGCGCTGCTGGCGCTGCAGTTGCTGTTGTGCACCCTTGTTCTGGCGCCGGCGCTGGTATTCGCCATGCATGCCAATGGCGCACGCACGGCGGCGGCGGCGCTGGCCGCCCTGGGCACCGCCGCCGCGCTGGTCTACTGGCGGCACCGTCCCTGGTGGCAGGCGCTGCTGGCCGGCGTCGCAGCCGGCGCTGCGGCGTGGACCGTCGCGGACAGCCGCTGGGGTTACCTGACGCTGATGCTCGCCTGGATGGGCACGCTGAGCCTCGTCCTGCGCGCGTTCCTCGCCTTCTGCGAGCAGCGCTTCCGCGCTGTGTGGGGCATCGGTCACCTGCTCTACCTGGTCACGCTCGCGAGCATTGTGCTGTTCGGTTACCGCGACGGCTTTCTCGACAAAGCGGGCTGGGTCGTCGGCGCGCTGGGCGCACTGGAGCTATGGCTGCTCGCCCATGCGATCTTCTGGCCTTTGCTGGCGCTGCTCGTTGCGGCGAGTGTCGTGCTATCGCAGTGGGCGCAGTGGCGCGGCCGCGCGCACGGGCGCGACCACAGCCAGACACTGGTCACGGCGCGGCTGGGACTGTTCACCTCCATCGGCGCTTTCCTTATCTGTCTGATGATCGGCGTCATGCTCGGCGCTGCGGTGCTCCGCCCCCTGGTGGGTTGCGAGCCGTACCTGCCCTGGTGGTTCACCGACCCGCCGAGCGCGCCCTGCAGCGCCGATTTTCTCGACTGGCGGGCCGAGCGCAATGCGTCGACCTTCTCCCTCGTCGCGCTGATCATGCTGACGCTGCTCGGCTTCATCGCCTTGGTGTTCCTGCCCAGCCTGCTGCGCGAAATGCGCCTCGCCTCGCCGTCGACGGGTGGCCTGGGCCGCTGGCTGAGCGCCGGCTACCGCGCCATCGAGCGCATGGTCGGCGTGTGGGGTACGGCCGTCGCCGTCGTCGCGGTCGGCGTCGCGATCGTGCTGCTGATGGCGCAGCTGGAGCGCACGGCGCTTCAGGACGCGCTGCCGATGCTCAGCCGCCGGGTGCAACGGGTCTCGGAGTTGATCGAAGAACTGTCGCGCGACTGGCTGCGCGGCATCGTCATCGGCGTCGCGGGCGGTGCGGCCGGTCTGCTGGCGCTGGGCAAGGTCGCGATCAAAGAGCTGAAGTCGCTCCGCGCGCCGCTCGATGCCGCCCTCGACGTGGACAATCACTTTCGCGAGTTCCCGCGCAACAAGATCTGCCGCGTCCAGATCATCGAGCGCTACGTCGCCCTGCTCGACGAGGTGCGCCGCCGGGGCTACGGACGGGTCGTGTTCGTCGCGCACAGCCAGGGGACGGTGATCACGGCCGAGTTGCTGCGCTACCTGCAGCAGCGCGAACGACTGGGCACGGATCCGGCGGCGCCGGGACAGGTGGATCTCACCGTTCTGCGGCGCTGGCTCGACAGCGTCGAACCCGGGCTGCTCACCGTCGGCAGCCCGCTGCGTCAGCTCTACGCGCTGCGCTTTCCGGTGCTCTACCAGTGGATGACCGGCACCGTACGCCATGTCGGGGGGGTCGAGTGGACGGGACCCCGGCCGCACGAACTCGGTCTGGCGCGCTGGTCCAATCTCTGGGGCAGCGGCGATTACGTCGGACGCTGGCTGTGGGCAGCGCCGGACGGTTCCTTGCCCGCACCCCTGCAGGTGGATGCCACGCGCTACGACGGTGCCGAACAGACAGGCGTGGACGACCAGGGCCGCGCCTGGAAGGACCGCTGCATCGGTGCCGACGCCCACACGCACTACTTCGATCTCGATCAGCGCATTGTCGCCGAGGAGTTGTCGCTGCTGGTGCGCGGCGAGTCGCCGTGAATATGCCAACGTCAGGTCCACTGCGCGTCTCGCCGACGCGCCGCGAGATCACCGCGACTTGACGGTCAGCGGCATGCCTGGGGCGTCCCGGGACGTCGCGTACTCGTAGTTGTCCGCGCCGGTCTGGCGCAGCAGGAAGCAGGTGTTTGGCCAGCCAGCGTCGTTCCATTCGTGGCAGACCCTGTCCCGAGCGGAGTCGGTCTTCCACGTGCCGGAGCTCTGCTCGTGCTTCGCCACCGACATGCCTATCCGGCCCGCACCCTCGCGCGCTCTCGAGCCGAACAGGGTGCCGTCCGGGTGGGTGCGGATGCTGATCGCCGCTCCCCTCTTGCCCTGGTACTCGATGGTCATCTCTTTCGCGCCGTAGAATGCCTGAATTTCGGCCGCGCTCATGATCTTCGGGTAGTCCGTTGCGCCGCCCGCTTGGCCCTTCGATGCAGCCGGTGCGTCCTGGCCCAAGGTCTGCCCCGCAGCAACGAAGGCGACGAATCCCGCTGCAATGAACCAAACGCTGACTCGCATGACGCCACGCCCTTTGTGATGCAGTTCAGCGGAAAGGTAAACCATGCCGCCTCTGAGATCAATATGGCATGTAGGCCCGAGGAGATCCCGCGCGACTGCTCGCTTGGTCGCGGGGCCGCTTTCGACGATCCCGCACGAAACATGCCGGCGCCGCGTCGCGCAGCTTCGAGACCATTCTCGTGTGAGCGCACGGTGAAAACGATGGGGACGTTCAGTGCAGGCTCATGCCGCGCAGGGGGCTTGGGGCCGGAGCCAACGCGGCGATGCGAAATGTCAAACTGGGACGAGCAGTGCGCCGCGGCACGACGTCCGCTCAGGCCGCGGCGGCGAGCCCGGCAGAGGCAGCACCGCGCCGCACGCAGCCGCGGCCGCCTTGTTTGCCGGCATACATCGCCGCATCGGCGCGGCGCAGCAGATCGCCGGCCCCGATGCCATCCTGTGGGGCAAGCGCGAATCCGATCGTCAGGCCGACCCTGCACGCCTGCGCCCGCACGACAAATGGCTCGCGAAAGGCTTCCAACATTTTGTCGCCGATGCGCACGGCGGCTGAATCGTCCGGGATAGCCCGGACCATCACCACGAACTCGTCTCCGCCAAGACGAGCCACCACGTCGGAGCCGCGCAGCACGCCGCGCAATCGCTGGGCAACGTGAATCAGCAGCTCGTCGCCCGCGTCGTGACCGAGGCGGTCATTGATCCCTTTGAATCCGTCGAGGTCGAGCAGATACACTGCGAGTGCCTGTTCCGCACGCGCTGAGGGCAGCGCGGCTTCGAGTGCCGCCGCCAGACCGCGACGGTTCGGCAACCCCGTCAGCGGATCGGTGTGGGCCAGCGAGTGCAGCGCGTTCTTTTCGGCGATACTGCGTTGGGCGTCACGCCGCACCTCGTCGATGCGCAACGCCAGCACGCGCATCCAGGCGATCATCTCGATCACGCTGCCGAACTGGAACAAGTGCTGAACCCAAAAGTCCGCGGGCAACCATCCGCGCAGCATTGCGGCCATCGACAATGCACCGATGGTGTAGGCGCTCCATCCGAGCGCCATGTAGATGGCGATGCGGTCACCGCGGCGCGCGCGGCGCAGCGATTCCCTTAACGCAACCAGAATCGGAATAGGCCCCAGCACGCTTGCGGCAATCGAGGTCTGCTGGTAGCTGAGAACGTCCAGCATCGATGCCGCGATCATGGTCGTTCCGATCATTGCCACGACCCGAAGTACGAGCGCAACACGCGGGTTGGTGCGTTTTAGATCGAGCGCGCCGCTGGAGAACAAGCAGGCGCCGATCAGTGCCAATATGGCTGCCCAAGGACTGACCTTGGCTAGCATCCCGGTTTGTGCCGGCCACAAGAACTGGTGCCCGAGGCCCGAAAAGGAGACAAAGAATAGCGACACGCCGACGTTCATCAGCGCGTAGTGCATGAATACCGGGTCGCGCAGCGTTACGCCGTTGACCAGGCTGGTGGTCAGCAGCATCAGCGATACGCCGAACATCAAGCCCAGCAACAGCAGCCGCGGGGACTCATCGGCGACGAATGCGTCGGCATCGTGAAAGCGGATCGGCACCACCAGCGCACTGTCGCTCTGCACGCGCAGGTACAGCTCGTAGGAAGCGTTGGGTTCCAGATCGAGTATCACGGCGTGCGAGCGTGTGCGCATCGGCCGCTCGGATGCCGGCAAGGTGTTGCCCATCAGTGCATGTTGCTGCACCCGGCCATCGCGGAACACGTAGGCGTCGATGCGGTTCAGCGCCGGGTAGTCGACCTCGAGTACCCAGCGTGAGCTGCGGCTGGCCTGCTCGATCGGCACGCGAAGCCATAGCGCTCCACCGCGCGGCCCGAAATTGTTCTCCGGCACGTTCGGCGTGACGAAGGCATCGCTTAGCCGGCGCACGTCGTCGATGGTCAGGGCCGCGTCCGGATCGGCCAACACGCGAACCACTCGCCACGCATCGCGCGCCTGCCCTGAGTCGTCGAGCGTCAAGGTCGCAGCGGCACGCGCGCTGCCGACGAGGGCCAGAGCCGTCAAAAGAAGCAACAGGCGCAGAAGAACGTGCATTCGGTTCGGAAAATGTCTCGGGTCGCGTCAAATCGGCCGCCGGCCGTCCGGCCATGGGCCCCGTTCCAGAATAATCGGCATCGTCGCTGCCGGGTTTAATACCCGTCAGGCCAATTTGATGGGAGATCCAATGCCCTACTGCACGAACCCGGGATCGTGGTCGGCAAACTCGGCGGGTTTCGTCGATTGTGACGGCGCGCCGGCGCTGCGAAACGCGCCTCGGAAGCCACATCCGGCGAACCTCGCACAGAGGCCCCCCAGAAGTCGCACGAAACGGCACTTTCAGCCGCTTCCGGCCGGAGAGCGATATTACATGCGGTTTCCAGCACAGGCTCCGGCACGCTGGCGGGCACGGAGAAGCACGCAGTGATCGGCGCATTTTTTCCGGCGACCTTGGCTCGATGCACGAAGGCGCCCGGACCACGACCAACGACGTTCCCTTGTTCGTGGGCGGCGACCGCTTCACCGATGACACGGTGCCGATCGTTGCCGTGGCCGAGCGCATTCCACACTCGCCGACGTGCTCGCGCGAGCGTGCCAGAGCGCCCAAGTGACACACGACCACCACCACGGCATGCGCGGGGTGCAGGCGACGGCAGCCGCCGTGTCCCTTGCCCGCACAGGCGAGGGCAAGGAGGAAATCGGGATCCATCTAGAATGGGAATTCGGCGACGACTTGAATTGGTCATTGAACGACATCCGACCGGACTACCGCCTCGATGCGACCTGTCCGTGTTGCGTGCCGCAGTCGATCATCGCCTTCCTGGAATCGCCGGGCCACGAATACGCGGTGCGCAACACCATCTCCCTCGGCGGCCATGCCCACACCAAGGCCGGCATCGCCGGCGCCGTTGCCGAAACGCTCTACGGCTGCGTCGCCGAGACTATCGCCGCCCACGAAGCATTGGCGCGGCTCGACGCCCGCCTGTTGGCCGTGATTCGCGCATTCAATGAACGCTTCCGTGCCGGTGGCATTCGATGCTGAGCTACCTGACGCCGATCCACTTCGAGGCGATGTGCCGCCAACTTCATATCGGCGCGGCATGTGCTTCAGGCCGGCTGGTGCACCTGAGGACTCAAGGCACGGCCGCTGTCCAGGCGGCCAAGATCACACGGCGCCGACCTCAGCCGGCGAGCCAGGCCTGCATCCTCGCGGCCCAAACCGGGTTGCGTCGCCACATCGGTTGCAGCGCGTCACCCGGCGCAGGAGCGAGCTCCGCCAACCGCTCGCGCCATTCGCGCGCGGAGTCGGCCTGCCCCAGCTCGGCGCAGCAGGCCACCACCGTTTCCATCGCCGATCGCCACTGCGGGCGTATTTTCAGGGACATTTCCGCCTGCCGCAGGCCGGCCGCGCTATCCTGCGCGTGTTCAGCACCGACGGACGCCTGGTTAAAATGGTAGTGGGTAACTTCGCCCAGGGATACAATACCGTGGATTTCCAAAAGTACGAACTGGGCGCCCCGGGCGTTTACTGGTACGAACTGGAAACACCCACGCACAGTGACCGCAAAAAGATGATTTTGATTGATTAAAAGGTTAGAGGGTTAGAGGGTTAGAAGGTTAGAAGGTTTCTGGTTANNCGTCGAACCGCTTCCTTCGTGCTCAGCCGCCAGACCTTCGCGGCGGATCTCGGCGGCATCCTCGTTCCATCCGAAGGCGAGAATGCCGGCGTCGACCCGCGCCAGCCAGATCCAAGCTTCGGCAAGCTCCGGATCGAGCTGCCGGGCCTGCCGGAAAAGTTCCCGAGCCTTCAGGTGCGTGGGCTGGGTGACCTGGTGGAAATACGAGCAGCCGCGCGCGACCATATCCCAGGCGCTCGCCGAGCCGCCTCGCCGGCGCGTGAGCGCGTCGGTTTCGCTCTTGAGCAGTTCCGGCTCCACCGCGCCCGCAATGCGAGCGGCGATCTGGTCCTGCACGGCAAAGACATCGTTCAGGTCGAAGTCATAACGCTCCGCCCACAGGCAGTGGCCGTCCAAGGCATCGACCAGCTCCACCGAGATCCGCACTCGCTCACCGGCCCTGCGCACGCTNNGCGCACGCTGCCCTGTACCAAGTAGCGCACACCGAGTTCCCGCCCGACCTCCCGCGCGTCCACCAGCCGACCCTTGAAGGCGTAGCTGGTACTCCGTCCGGTGACGAAAAACCAGCGAAAGCGCGTGAGCGCGGCAATCGCGTCGTCGGTAATGCCGTCGGCGAAATACTCCTGCGCCGGGTCGGCGCTGAGGTTGCTGAACGGCAGCACGGCAATCGAAGGCCGCTGCTCCGAAACCGGCTCGTGCGCAAGCCCGGGGTCCTGCGGCGCGTTGGCCGCAACCTCGCCAAGCGCGACCGAGCCGGCCAGACGGTAGCCTAAGCGCGGTACGGTGACGGTCCAGTCCGTGCCATCCGGGGCTCGGCCGAGCAGCTTGCGCAGCGCCGCGATCTGGACCGAGAGATTGCTCTCCTCGACCACGAGTCCGGGCCACGCAAGTTCGAAGAGCATCGCCTTATCGACCACGCGTCCCCGGGCTTCGAGCAAGCTCTGCAGCACCTTCAAACCGCGCTGGCCGAGGGGCTGCGGCTCACCATCGCGAAACAGGACGCCGCGCTCGGCGTCGAAGAGGAATTGCCCGATGCGAAATTGCCCTCCCTTGATCTGCATGCCTCACGGTCTCGGATCATTTAGGGATTTTTTGGAGCGCCTTCAGTGATCGGAATTCTCAACGCAGCCATTATGGGCGTACGCATCGAGAACGCGCAAACCCAACAGCCAAAGGAGATTGTCATGAGCCAGATCACTTTCCGGTCCTACGCCCATTTGCATCAAGCCGGAGAAGAGTTCCGGCGCACCATCATCGGACGCGTCCGCGCACTCTGGCGAGGGGCCTGCCGTCAGGCAGAGCGCGCCGATCGCGTCGTGCCATACTGCTGAGGTGCCGAGGCGAGCATCTGCACCGCCGGCCCGGCGACGCCGCGCCGGCTGGCACCGATTCACGAGCGCATCGCGCAATGACCAAGAGACGCCCCATGACCGCCTACGCCACTTTCGACATCGCAATCAGCGATCCGGAACGTTACGAGGAACACAAGAAACGTGACCCGCCGACCATTGCCGCCTTCGGCGGAAAGTACCGAACCCGCGGCGGAAAGACCGAAGTGCTCGAAGGTCGGTGGGCCCCTACCCGCCTCGTGATCCTCGAGTTTCCAAGCGCGGAGCGAGCCAAGGCATGGCTGGATTCGCCGGAATATCGAGCGGCACGCTCGGTCAGGCACTCGACCGCGACCACCAATGCCGTCTTGGTCGAGGGGCTTTAGATTGGGCAACTCGCAGTGCGTGGCCAGGTGGTCAGCCGCGCGCACTGCTGCAGCCGACCGTGGATGCAACGGTGCTCGACGTCGGCGGCGNNGTCGTCGGCGTCGATGCCAATCACGCGTGGCTCGCCTACACACGCAATCATCGTCTGCGCCACGACCTGTTCGCCGCCGGCACGGTCGGCACGTCGCTGACCGCCAGCACTTCTCCGGCGCGCGCGCAGTCGTAGCCGGGTAGCGTTCGCGCTGCCTGCCGAAACGGCTCGCCCTTCAACTCGGCGAACAGGGCGCGCACGGCGCGCTCGTCATTGCGACTGCGCCGCACCGCGAGGAAGTAGTGTTCGTGCAGCACCGGGATGAAATCGAGGTCGAAGCGCCGCGCCGCCGCCTCGATCCCGATGCCGGCGTCGGCCTCGCCGCCGGCGATCAATGCCGCCACCGCAGCGTGGGTGTATTCCTCGGTCGTGTAGCCCGGTATATCCGCGGGATCGATGCCCTGCTGATTGAGCAACAGGTCGAGCAGCAAACGGGTTCCGGCGCCGTGCTGGCGGTTGAGAAATCTCACCCTCGGCGACGCCAGGTCTGCGATGCTGTGCAAGCGCTTCGGATTGCCCTTGACCACCATCAGGCCCTGGGGGCGCCGGGCGAGGTACAGGAGCATGTCGCGCCGCTGCTTGAGATGCGTGCGGTACTGGTTCCAGATCGGCGCCCCGAGCGGCCCCTCGGGGCAATGGAAACCCGCGACATCGCAGCGGCCCTGGTCGAAGGAGGCAAGGCTTTCCAGACTGCCGCGGTTTTCGAGCTCCATTTCCTGACCACGCTCGAGCATGAGTTCGCGCAGCTTGGCGAGCGCCAGATCATGGCTGGCGTGAATCACGAGCGAGGCGGGCGCGCCGCGCGAGCCCGGCTGCAGTGCGCGCAAGACCTCCGCGCGAGCCTGATTGAGGCGCGGTGCCAGTGCCTTGCGCAGGCGCGCATCGAGCGTGACCAAGGTCACCCCCAGCGGCGCGAGCGTCGATCCGCGCCCGCGCGCCANNGGCGGCGAGCAGGGCGACGAGTTGTCCACCGTGGTGCCCCGGGCCGATACCGAGGTTCCAGGCAATATCCACCGTGACGTCGTAATATGCCCGTCGCGACATATTTTGCATTTCCTCCTAACCAAGCTAGGATCGTGCCCTGCGTCGATTCGCAGGCATGTCCAGTATTGCATATTTCGCAGGCCCCGGGATCGACGTCCTCGGAGTCGT
>JRYJ01001058.1_pt1 | contig 12461 bp, 13 predicted proteins | sample 235371 | NCBI WGS metagenome assembly JRYJ01 (sample SAMN03074219, study PRJNA261477) | activated sludge metagenome | biome: Wastewater Treatment Plant; feature: Wastewater; material: Activated sludge; isolation source: activated biomass of a wastewater treatment plant treating hydrocarbon... ... | reverse complement strand
TGGACAAACTCGACTCCCCAGCCCGCAACCGAATCAAGCGATTCTTGCGGGAACGGTTGCAGGGTACGAGCGACCCCCGGCAATGGGGCAAGGCCCTACAAATATAAACCGCGATTTATATTTGCCAGAAACCGGGTACGAGCGACCCCCGGCAATGGGGCAAGGCCCTAACCGGGCGCTATGCGGGGCTGTGGCGCTACCGGCTGGGGGATTATCGGCTGGTGTGTCAGTTGCAGGATGCCCGGCTGGTGGTTCTGGTGGTGAAGGTGGCGCGGCGAGACACGGTTTACAAGGGGAAACCGCCTAAATGACCCCGACCCGGCGACAAGACAAGCCCGGCGACCGGGAACGCCAACAAAAGCTCCGCGACCGGCGCAAGGCGGACGGCTGGCGGCGGATAACCGTCTGGCTGAACCCCGAACAGGCGGGGCGGCTGGAAACGCTAGGCGATGACTGGCTGGGGCGAACGGTGAAGCAGCTCCTTGGCGATGCGTTGCAGGAACGGCGACCGGCCCCCACGGTATCGGATACCCCCCCGGCCCCGGTTGCCGCGCTATCGGATCCCGGCAAGGGCAAGGCGGCGTTCATGGCCCCAGCCGACAAGGCGGCCCTGATGCGGGAAGTGGACAGCCTGCTATCCCAAGGGCTGTCCAGTCACGCGATAGCGCGCAAGTTCAATGCGGAAGGGCGGCGAACGGTTCGCGGGGCGCTGTTTTACGGCCCCCGGCTATTACAAGACTTGCGGAAGTGGAAGGGGGAAGGGCGATGAAAATCTCCGAAGAAACGAGAAAATGGGCGCGGATTATTTCGGCCCTGGAACCCCTGGAAGAACAAATAAGGGCGGGCCAGTTATCGCTGGAACAAGCGCAGCAGCAGCTAACGGGCGAACTGCGGCGGGATATGGAACAAGACCTGGCGCGGATTACAGCGGAAGCGACGGCAGTCGCACAAATGACAGACGATGATTTAAAGGCGGAATGGGATGAAATAGTGCCTAAAGATGCCGTTCACTCGGTAGTTCACTCAATACGGGAAGACGCGGAAAAAACAATACGAGTACTCGAAATAGGACGGCGGTTATTAGCCGATAAACCGGCTGTCCACAAGGCCCCGAAAGGGCAAGACCCCAGCGACGCGGACGGGTTATTAACCATGCCGGTAAATCACTATGTAAAAGAACACTTGGAAGCACAAATGCAGGCGGGGAAGAACTGGCAAAGTAAAGGGGTATGGGAACCGAACCCGCAAGGCGGCCCGCCTAGCATCCATAAGCGATACCCGGACGGCGGGCGTGTGCATATCACCATTAGCGGCGCTGAATTTGAAGCAGCGGAACAGGCGGCGGAACAAATTCAAGCGGCGGTTCAAGCGACTATGGAACAGTACGGGGCGCTATCGGTTGACGTGACCCTGGCGCTGCTGGGGATATTGGGCGACCCCCGACAAGTTCCTGATTATCCGATAGAGACCGCTGTTTACTTGAGTACGAAAACCATACTCAAGAATAAGGCGTTCGAACGCTACGGCAAGGATGGGCGGCTGATGGAAAAGCAGGTAGCGGACATCATGAACGCCCTGTCGAAATTGCGGTTGTACTTTCGCGGGGTAAAAGTGGACAGCCGGGAAGCGATTACACTACCGGAAGGGAAACTGTTTGAAATTGAGAAATCCTATAAGGAACAAATGGATATTGACGGGAAGTGGGTAATCGTGGAAACCGGCTGGGTGGTTCGAATCGGTATCTGGGCAACGGTATTTTTAAAGCCGGGCGTTCGCATATGGTTGTGCGATATAGCGCGGGACGTACTGGCGCTAGACCATAGGGACAATCGGCAAGCGGCCCAAATGGCGAAATTTATCTGGGTACGCTTTCTCGGCCCGATGGGCGGGCGGCAAAACGAGAAAGGCCCGGTGCGGGTGCGGGTTAGGGTATTGCTGGAAGCGATTGGATTTTTGCTGGTGAAAGCGGAACGTAACAAGGACTGGTACAGGCGAACCCGCGAAAACTTGGAGCGCGCGTTTCAAAAGCTGCTGTTCCTGGGCGCATTGGCCAAGTGGTTCTATTCCGACGATTGCCCGAACATTGAAGACCGGAAAGCCTACACGGGGCACAGCAACGAAGAAAAATGGCTGGATTCCTTTGTGACCCTGATAGACCCGGCGATTTTGCCGGAAAAGGAACGGCGGTTGCTGCTACCCAAGCCGAAAAACGAGAAAGACCCCGTTTACCGGGCGTTCCTGCGGGCGGCGCGGATAGACGAACAACGGGCGAACCAAAAAAAACCCGGCCCAAAAGGCGAACCCAAGCCCCGGCGCGAACGGCTGGCCCCGGCGAAACAAACCCCCCTGGCGAACGCACAGGAACGGTTAGCCTTGCCTGAAACAAGGGCGGCCCTGAAAAACAAACGGCTGTCCCTGGGTTTGCTGCAAGACGAACTGGCGCGGCGACTGGGCATTTCACGGCAAACCTACGGCAATATCGAACGCGGCGAATTCGCCCCTGGCGATAGGACGGGAACGGCGGAAAAGCTGATGAACTGGCTGGACAGCCCAGAAGGGTAACGACATGAGCGAAATTCACATCCTTGGTATCCATCAAGACCCCGACGAAACCCCGACCCCGCTATGGCAACGCATGTTCGCTGTGGCGGACGGTGACATGACGAAGTTCTTTCCTATGGAACGCTTCCTGTCCCGTGAACTGGTATGGGTTATCTCACAAAGGGATTGGAATCCGCGCCTATTCATGCTGCCGCCCGTTCCCGACGGTCGTCATCATGAATTTCTTCGGTTCTCGCTTCTTCGCGTGTGCCGACCGTAGCCGACAAGTTCTTGCACGCTCCACGAGCAATCCCCGGCTCCCCGCCGGTTGCAAAACTTCGGATATTTCTCGCCGCGTTCGCGTCGCGGTCGTGCTGCGTTCCGCAGTCCGGGCACGTCCAGTCCCGCACCGACAGCGGCATCTTGGCTTGGTACGAACCGCAGGCCGAACAGGTCTTGCTGCTCGGGAACCAGCGGTCTACCACGACCACTTGCCGCCCATACCACGCCGCTTTGTATTCGATTTGCCGGCGAAATTCGCCCATGCCGACATCCGCAATCGCGCCAGCCAGGCAGTGGTTCTTGACCATGCCCTTCACGTTCAAGTCTTCCAGAGCGATGACATCGGCTTGGCGGATCAGGGCGGTCGTGGTCTTGTGCAGGAAATCCGCGCGGCTGGCGGCGATACGGGCGTGAATCCTGGCCACCTTGACCCGCTGCTTACGCCGGCGGTTGCTGCCCTTGGTCATTCGCGCCAGCCGCCGTTGCTGGCGCTTGAGGTGCTTCAACTGGCGCTTGAGGTGGCGCGGGTTACCCGACTTCGTGACTCGTTCGCCGTCCCAACTCACCACCACGTCCTTAATTCCCAAATCCAGGCCGACCGTTTTTCCGGTCAGCGGCAACGGCTGGATTTCCACCTCGCAGGCGAAGCTCACGAAATACCGTCCGCAGGGGTCTTTACTGACCGTCGCCATTTTTGGGATGCCAGCGGGAACTTGCGACCAGCGAACATTGATCGCGCCGAGCTTGGGCAACTTCAGGAGTTCGCCCGCTCGATAGGCGCGGTCGATTTGGCGCTGGTCGAGCGTGTAACGTATCGACTGCTTGCCGTGGCGCGACTTGAAGCGGGGATAGCCGGGTTTCTGGCCGGTCTTGACGCGGCGGAAAAAGTGTTGAAACGCTTTGTCCTGGTCGATCAAGGTTTGCGTCAAGCAGGCCGCCACGCTATCGGCCAGCCAGGGAAATTCACCGTGCTTCCATTCCGTGACCAGCCGGGCCAACGACACGTAATTCCACGCGGGTTTGTTGGCATCGGTATCACCCGCCACCAGCGCCGCCTTGTAGGCTTCGTAGTCCTTGTTCCGCAAATCCAGACACCGATTCCAAACGAACCGGTTATTGCCGAACTCAATCGCCAGTTGCTGGCGCTGGGCGGCATCGGGATAAATTCTGAACTTGTAGGCTTTGAGTCGTGTTACCATATGGCAATCGTAACACAACATAAGGCTTACAGCAATGGCAAAAATCGCGCTCAACGTTCGTATCGACCCCGAACTTCGGACTTTGCTGATTCGGTTGGCGAAAGACGAAAATCGCCCGCTCTCGAATCTGGTGGAAACGGTTTTGAAGCAGTACGCCACGGCGGCGAAAACCGAACCGAAGAACCGGCGCGGATAGCACATCCAGAGCCGCCGGGCGGGCTGCTCCGGGGGGACGCGCATCGCCCTTGTGGCTGGCGCGTCCCGTGCCCTACGCAAGCCCTTCTACGACCGGCGGGGTCGCTCGTCATCCATGACGAGCTTCAACGTACCTTTTAATAACATGTAACAGCCACTAGAACCCCGGCCCTGAACCGGGGTTTTTCATGGCGGTTTCCATGCTTGAAAAACCTACGGTATAGGCGACCTTTACCTACGGTATAGGCGACCTTTACCTACGGTAGGTGCGACTATGCTTGAAACAAGTCTCTAAAATAATTGAAGTTTTTGCCATGCTTAAGGCATAGGTTTATAAGCTTACATTTCAAGCACGCCCGGCGCTTCGCGCGGGCGGCTTGCTACGATTCCCCCCGTGGACAGCCCACAACCGGCCCCCTGGGCGGCGCTGGCGGGTAGGTGACTGGCAAGGTGGAAGAACCGCGTAGCCAGCCCGGCCCCAGCCCTTCCCCGAACCGGGCGACGCGGGCGGAAGCGGCAAGCGGGCAGTACCCGTAGCCCCAACCGCTCAAACGCAACCCCGGCCTACCGTGGCATTTGGGCTGTCCCCCTGGAACTGATGATGAACGACGGCCCGATACCTGATGCTTTGATGGTTCGGCAATATCCAGACGCGCAAAGGCTGTCCGCATGAACGCCCCCCTGCTGGCGCAATGGCAACGCCTGATATTCCCCCCGGACGGCCTGCCCGTTCGGGCGGGCGAACAGTTGAAGACCGGCAACCGCTACCCCGACGTTCGCGGTGAACCGGACTGGGCGGCGCACATGGCGGGGCGTAAAACTTATGCGATAAATCCCTGCGGCGTGGTGGTCAGAGCATGGCTTACCCAACCACACCGCTTAATTGCAACGCCGCCCTTCGGGGCCGCTGAGGAGAGAGAGATGAATATTCATGTAAACCCGGTTGCTTCTGATGGCCAGTATACAATCGGCTACGATGATAATGGATTTGCTGGGCAGTGGCCCGGCAACATGGCCGAGACCACTGATTATTTTATGCCGACTCATGTCGGCTCCGAGTTTTCGTTTTCTGATGGAAACGAGATTTGGGTAGCGCACGATCTCGGCGGCGAGATTGTGTGGATGGACGCCGAAGGGAATTGGACGGAAGTACGGGAGATTCGCCAGTACGGAGACCGCTAAAAACTAACTCAGTTGATAAACTCCTGGGCTTTGTTTTGAGCGCACGCCGCCTATATCCGCGCTGTGGACGATTTCCATAACTTTCCGACCGGAGACAAAAGCCCGGAAAGTTATGAGGCGTCGTATCGGTTAGGGCTGGCTTGCGACCGCTTGAACGCCGCGACCGACGCCTTGATGACAGCCCCCGCACCAGACTTAGGGGCTGTGGCGTTCAAGATGGAACGGTTGCTTTCGTATATGGAGGAAATCGCCACCGACGACGCACCGGCGATTGCCCTGCAACAGGCGATTGCCGCGGCCAAATCCGGCGACGCCCGAACCGCTCGCAAGTTCTCTGTGCCTGCGGTGCAGTGGGCAGACGGGGAGTTTAACTGCCCCGGCAGGGAATGCCCGGAGAAGACTATCCTTGCCGACCTGCTAAGGCTGTCCGTATGAACCTGGAACCCCTCGAAGCGGTACAAGCGGAAGCGGCGGCGCTGGGGCTGTCCCTGGCGCTGGTTCGCCGCAATCGGCATTGCGTGTTGCGGGTATCGGATAACGCGGGACACTCCGGCCTGCTTGTGGTTCCCACGTCAAGCAGCGACCGGCGCGGGCGCTGGCAGGCGCGGGCGGAATTGCGGCGGCTGGCGCGCAAGCTGGGCAAGGTGGCGGCATGAACGCCCCCCTGCTGGCGCAATGGCAACGCCTGATATTCCCCCCGGACGGCCTGCCTGTTCGGGCGGGCGAACAGTTGAAGACCGGCAACCGCTACCCCGACGTTCGCGGTGAACCGGACTGGGCGGCGCACATGGCGGGGCGGCGAACCTACGCGATAAACCCCTGCTACCCCGGCCCGGACGGCGGCGACCTGTGCAAGTTCGGGGTACTCGACATTGACGAAGGCGCGGACAGCCTGAACAAAGCGCGCACCCTGCTGGCGGTATGCCACGCGGCGGGGCTGGAAGCGCGGGCGGCCTGGTCAGGCGGCAAGGGCTGTCACGTCTGGTTGTTCTGCGAACCGGCCCCGGTTGGCGTCGTTCGGGCGGTACTGGCGAAACTCCGGGCGGCGGTTCCGTTCCAGGGCGAAACGATACCGGGCGAAAACCAGCGGGCGAAATTGCCCCCCGCATTCCACCAGGAAGCGCGATTCTGGGCGTTCTGGTTCGAGACCCTACCCGATACCCCCCCGGCGCTGGAAAACCCGCCTACGGGCTTCCTGGACGCCCAGACGGCGATTCTGGCGGGCGTTGTCCCTACGGCTGTCCCCGCGCTGGCGGCCTACGCGAACGCGGGCAAGGCGGAACCCGACCGGGAACCGGCCCCGGACGCGGCGATGGTTCCCGACCTGGGCAAGCTGGGCGGCGACCGGCCCCCCTGCATATCGGCGCTGGTGGAACGCGGGGCGCAAACCGCCCTGGGCGCATGGGACAAGAACGCGCTCACCCTGGCGCGCTACGTTCGGGCGGCGGGGCTGTCCCCGGAAGCGGGCGCGGCCTTGCTGGAAACTCTGGCAGACAACACCGGCCCGGACTTTCCGACCGGCAAAGACCGCGACGCCCAGCGGCGGCACTGGGGCAGTATCCGCGAACCCGGCCCGTTCGGTTGCGGGTTTGTCCTTCCGGCGCGGCCCGCCCTGGGCTTTCGTTGCGCCGCTTGCGCGGCCCGGCCCCCCGGCGTCAAGGCGGGCGCGAACAAGGCGGAACCGGGCGCGCAAGGACAGCCCGGCCCGCTACCGGATAACGCCCCCGAAACTGGGGCGGCGCTGTTCCTGGAACCGGCCCTGGCGGACAGCCTGCTACAACTGGCGTTGCAGGCGGGAATGCCGGAAGCGCGCATTGACCCGGCGATTTTCCCCGACGTGGCGTTACCCGAATCCGACCCGCGAACCGGCAAACCGATGATGGCGGCGGTTCACGCCCTGGCCTGGGGCGCTATCGGCGCGGGCACTCGGACGGCGGCGGCGATGTTGAACGGGCTAGACCGGCAACCCGAACCCCCCGGCCCTGCGGTGAAACGGGCGCTGGCGGCGCTGGTGACTCGACTGCTGGGGCTGTCCCCGGTTCCGGCAGACGAAGCGGCGGCCCTGGTGGAACGGGCGGCGGACTTGACGGCGCGGCGCGAGCTGCTGGCGGCGCTGGGGACAGGAACGCGGGCAACGAACGAACGGCGGCCCCTGATGAACGTGATCGGCGGCATTCACGAAACCACGGCGCGGTTGCAGCAAACGGCGGGCGCGGCCTGGGGCGCTCCCCTGACGGCCTACGCGGCGGAACTGTTGGAAGGGCTGATTACGATAGACCGGCCTACCGTGGCGACCCCGTTTGAACACTTGAACGCCCTCCTGGGCGGCGGCCTGCACGGCGGCAAGCTCTATGTGCTGGCGGCCCCTCCGGGCGGCGGGAAAACCACGCTGTCCTGTCAGATTGCGGACTTTGCGGCGGCGGCGGGCATTCCCACGGCCTATGTCGCGCTGGAAATGGGGCGCGGGCAACTGTTCGATTACGCCCTGGCGCGGCGGCTGGGGCTGAATAGCGCCAAGGTGGAAGCGCGGGCGTTTCAGCGTACCGAACGCGACCGGGCGGCGCTGGCGGAAGCGGCGCGGGATTACCTGGAAACGATAGCCCCCCGGCTATCTGTGATCGAAGGGGACTGGAACACAACCCCCGCCGCCTTGAACGGCTGGGTAGCGCAAGCGCGGGCGCGGTTCGCCCTGGCGGCGGCGGCCCCGGTTCTGGTGGTGGTGGACTACCTGCAACTGCTGAACACCGGCGATGAAAAGCTGGACAGCGGCGGCGCGAACGAAACCCCGAAAGTTTCTCAAGTGGCGGTTCTACTCAAGCAGCTCGCCCGCGATAGCGGCGCGGCGATACTGGCGCTATCCGACGTGGTGAAATCCGAACAGTCCGGGGCGCTGAAAGGCACGGAATTCACCCTGAACATGCTGCGGGGCAGTAACCGCATAGCCCATGCGGCGGACGTGGTTCTAGCCCTGTATTCGGAAGCAGCGGCGGCGGACGGCGGCAAGGCGGCAAGCGACCCCTGGGACATGCTGGGGCAAAAGTTTCAGGACAGCCCAAGGGCGCGGGACTTCACGCGGGCGCTTGATGACTTGCGCCATGCTCACCCGACTGGCGGCGATGCGGCGACCGTTCGGGCGCGGCTGGAACTGCTGAAAAACCGGGGCGGGCGCGGACGGGGTAGCCAAGTGCTGTTGTACGAACGGGCTTACCATCGCTTCAAGGGGCTGTCCGTTCCTGGACAAGACGCAGCGGAAGGGCGGGGTTGATATGAAATTTTGCCCTCACACCCTGCTTTCCCTACTACGTCAATGTGGTTTCACGTTCGAACGGAAAGGAAACTGCTTTATGGTTTCCCCTGGGGATAGGCTAACCCCGGAAATGAAGGACGTACTCAGGCGGCATAAACCCGAATTGTTGCCCCTGATACCGGAAGGGCGCGGCTGATATGGACAGCCTGGAACGCCTGTTGTCGGAAGCGCGGGCGGGGCGGTTCGATAACCCCGCCGTAAAACCCCCTACAAAGCCCCTAGACGCGGCGAACGACCCGCCCCCTGCCCTACCCCTACCCCCGGCCCTGGAACGCGCTACGGCGGCCCTGACGGCGGCGGAACGGGCGCTATTGACCCCGGACGTTTGCGCGGCGCTGGCGGCGGAATGCCCTGACTACTTCCCCGACTTTCCCTCGGAAGCGGCCCGGCGCTGGGTAGCGGAACGGCTGGGGCTGTCCGTTCGGTTCTGGCGCGTGACCACGAACGGGCGGCGCTGGCTGGTGGAATTCGCGGAACCGCAAACGCGGGCGGGATTGCTGGAACAGGCGGCCCGCAACAAGCCCGGCGAACCGCTGGAACTGGAACCGGCGCTGTTGTTGCCGGCGTTACGCGATAACGCCCCTATCGCCGTATCCGATACCGGCCCGGCCCCCGCTGGGCACTGGCTGGAACAGGCGGGCGTGTCCGTTCGCTATGTGGCGACGGGCGGCGACCTGGAACGGGCGCTGTCTGAACTGGCGGCGCTATCGGATAACGGCGGCCCCTGGGGACTGGACATTGAAACGGCGGCCTTGCCGGCGTTCGCGCGGGACCGGGCGGCGGGTCTCGACCCGTGGCGTTCGAGTATCCGGCTGGTTCAGGTTTATCCGGGCGGCGATGCCTGTTATGTGTTCGACGTGGCGGCCCTGGGCGGGCTGTCCCCCCTGGCGGAACTGCTGAACACGCGGCCCTGGGTGGCGCATAACGCGACCTTTGAACTCAAGTTCCTCCTGCACAACGGCGCGGCCCCGGCCCGGCTGGGCTGTACGCTGCTGATGGACAACGCCCTGGGCAACGGACGGCGGGCGCTGGCGCAACTGGCGGCGGATACGCTGGGCTGGCGACTCGACAAGACTTTGCAGGTTTCCGACTGGGGCGGGGCGCTGTCCGGGGCGCAACTCGACTACGCGGCCCTCGACGCGGTAGCGGCCTACCGGCTGGCGCGGGCATTGTCCCCTCGGTTGCAGGAACGCGGGCTGGGGCGCTGTTACGCCCTGATGCGCGACGCACAGGCGGCCATCGCCCGGCTGGAACTCGCGGGCTGTCCGTTCGATACGGCGGCGCATAGCGCCTTGCTGGCGACCTGGCAGGAACAGGCGGAAGCGGCGCGGGGCGAACTGGACAGCCTGTTGAACGGCGCGAACCCGGACAGCCCCTTACAGTTATCCTGCTGGCTGGCGGCGAACCTGCCCCCGGACGTGGTGGCGACGTGGCCGAAAACGGCGGGCGGGCAACTGCAAACCGACGCGGACGCCATGGCGGGGCTGTCCCTTCCGGCCCTGGAACCATTGCGGCGCTACAAGGCAGCGATGAAGCTATTGGGCACCTACGGGAAGGGCTACGCGGCGCATATCAGCCCGGTAACGGGGCGCATTCATGCGAGTTTCGCCCTGGGCGGAACCGCAACCGGGCGGCTGGCGTGTCATTCCCCGAACATTCAGAACCCGCCCCGTGACCCCGCATTTCGGGCGCTGTTCGCTCCCCGGCCTGGGCGCTGCTTTGTGGTGGCGGATTACTCGCAAATCGAATTGCGCGTGGCGGCGCTGGTTTCCGGGGATAGCGCCATGCTGGCGGCCTATGCCGATGGGCGGGATTTACACCGGGCAACGGCGGCGGCGGTACTCGGTATCGAACCGGGCGCGGTAACGAAAGCCGACAGGCAAACCGCCAAGGCTCTTAATTTCGGGCTTTTGTATGGCTCCGGCGCGGCGGGACTGCAACGCTACGCGAAAAGCAGCTACGGGGTAGCCCTGTCGCTCGCGGAAGCAGAGAAAGCGCGGACAGCCTTTTTCAAGGCCTATCCGGGGCTGTCCCACTGGCAAGCGGAAACTCGGCGCAACGCGGAACGAGCGGGGCAGGTACGCACACCGGGCGGGCGCGTTCGCCCCCTGGAAGGGCAACGGGCGCTGGCAACCGAAAGCTTGAACAGCCCGATACAGGGCGGCGCGGCGGAATGCCTGCTGGCGGCCTTGGCGGCGCTGGAACTGGACAGCCTGGGCGCGCAACTGGTGAACGTGGTTCATGATGAACTGGTGGTGGAATGCGACCCCGACCGGGCGGGCGCGGTAGCGGCGGAAGTGGAACGCGCCATGGTGGCGGGGTTTCTCGCTATCTTCCCGAACGGTTGCACGCGGGACTTGGTAGAAGCGCATAGCGGCCCGAACTGGGCGGCGGCGAAGGGGTGAACCTTGGCGAAAAAACAGCGACGCTCGACAGCACGGCGGGAAGCGCGGCGGGATAGCGCCAAGCGCAAGCGGCTGTCCCTGGAATTTCAGCGACCGGACAAGCGGCGGTAAACCCATGGCAAAGAAAGCAGCAGCCCCCGCCCCGAACGACATAGGGGCACAGAAGAACATGACGATTTCAGCGGAAACCGCCGAACAGGCGCGGCGCAACGTGGCCTTGTTGATGACAAACCCGCTGTTTGCAGCGGCCCGCACCATTCAGGTAACGGAAGGAACCCAAGGCTACGGGGCGCTACTGGACACCGAGGAACTGCTGAAAGTGTTGCGCGTGCAGGCTGAAATGGTGAACGACGGCAACCTGGGGCGCGTGGAATGGATGCTGCTGTCTCAAGCGACGGCGCTGCAATCCCTGTTTTCCCGACTGGTGGAACGTGGGATGAAAGCCGAACTGTTGCCACATTTTGAAAGCTTCATGCGCCTGGCACTCCGGGCGCAAGCGCAAAGCACGCGAACCCTGGAAGTGCTGGCGACCGTCAAGAATCCCCCGGTGGTGTTCGCCAAGCAAGCCAACATCGCCCAGCAGCAACAAGTCAACAACGGCCCGGCTGTCCCTGCCCCCACGCGGGCGCGGAACCCGGCCCCGGCGCAAAGCAAACTTTTGGAAACCCTCCCCGATGAACGGCTGGACTTCGGAACGCAAGGCGCGGCAAGCGGCGCTGATTCAAAACTGGCAACCGTGGAAACAGTCCACCGGCCCCCGGACTGAAGCGGGCAAAGCCAAGGTGGCGCGCAATGGGTTCAAGGGCGGCGTTCGCCCGCTGTTGCGCGAACTGGGGCGGCTGTTGCAGGAACAGCGGGCAACGCTGAACCGTATCAAATAAGTTTCAATTCCCTGATTATTAAAATTCATGATAATAGTAATAATCTTGAATTTTGCTGGCGCGCATACCGTCAACATGCGCCTATATGCGAGTTTATGCTAAGCTATACTGTGATTATTGAAAGCGGCATAGGAGCATGAACCTTGTACCTGATGACCACGGATGAAGCAGCAAAGGAATTGAAGGTATCAGCGGAAACGCTACGGCGCTGGTTGCGGCGCGGCGAATTCAAGGCGGCGAAAACCCCGGCAGGCTGGCGCATATCGGAACAGGATGTTGAACGATTTCTAACAGCCCGGCATACCGGACAGCCCGATACCGATGATGATGACGCGGCGCTGGTGGCGGAAGCGGAAGCGACCCTAGACCGGCTGGCGCGCGGGGAAGAACGCACGTTGACCCTCGAACAGTGGGAACGGCGCGGCGATGCCCTGGGCGGTTGAACTGGCGGAAAGCGCGGCGGCGGCCT
>JRYJ01007840.1_pt1 | contig 12583 bp, 9 predicted proteins | sample 235371 | NCBI WGS metagenome assembly JRYJ01 (sample SAMN03074219, study PRJNA261477) | activated sludge metagenome | biome: Wastewater Treatment Plant; feature: Wastewater; material: Activated sludge; isolation source: activated biomass of a wastewater treatment plant treating hydrocarbon... ... | reverse complement strand
GCTGGCGCTGCCGCTGCTGGCCACCGCCCAGGGCGAGGTCGACCTCGCGCCGTACGTGCCGGTCACCGACGCCCGCCTGGCCAACCCCGAGCCGGGCAACTGGCTGCAGTACCGCGGCAACTACGGCGGCTGGGGCTACAGCCCGCTGGAGCAGATCACCAGCAAGAACGTCGGCAAGCTGCGCCTGGCATGGTCGCTCTCGACTGGCCAGACCGAGGGCCACCAGGCCCCGCCCATCGTCAACAACGGCTACATGTACGTGACCACCCCGGGCGCGCAGGTGATCGCGCTCGACGCGGCCAGCGGCATCGAGCTGTGGCGCTGGAAGAAGGAGCTGCCCTCCGACCTGATGCAGCTGCACCCGACCAACCGCGGCGTGGCGCTGTACGGCGACAAGGTCTACGTGGCCACCGTCGACGCCGCCCTCGTGGCGCTGGACGCGAAGACCGGCAAGGTGGCCTGGACCGCGCAGGTGGGCGACCCGAAGGCGCTGCAGTACATCACGCTTGCGCCGCTGGCCGCCAGGGGCAAGATCATGGTCGGCTCCTCCGGCGGCGAGACCGGCGTGCGCGGCTTCGTGGCCGCGTACGACGCCGCCACCGGCAAGGAAGCCTGGCGCGCCTACACGACGGCCGCTCCCGGCGAGCCCGGCGGCGACACCTGGCCGGGCGAGGCCTACAAGAACGGCGGCGGCAGCGTCTGGATCACCGGCACCTACGACCCGGCCACCAACCTGGCGTACTGGGGCACCGGCAACCCGGCGCCGTGGCCGACCGAAGGCCGCAAGGGCGACAACCTCTACACCACCAGCGCGATCGCGCTGGACGTGGACACCGGCAAGATCAAGGGCCACCACCAGTACCACCACAACGACGCGTGGGACTGGGACGAGGTCAGCGCGCCGGTGCTGATCGACACCGAGGTCAAGGGCCGCAAGGTCAAGGCCGCGATCCACGCCGGCCGCAACGGCTACCTGTGGATGCTGGAGCGCCAGGCCGACGGCAAGATCGGCTTCATCGACGCGCAGCCCTACGTCTACAACAACGTCTTCACGGCGATCGACAAGAAGACCGGCCGGCCGAGCTACGACGACAGCAAGCGCCCGGGCATGGGCAAGGCGGTGGGCTTCTGCCCGTCGCTGTGGGGCGGCAAGGACTGGCCGCCGGAGGCCTGGAACCCGAAGACCGGCCTGTTCTACATCCCGGCCAACAACAACCTGTGCGCCGAGCTGCCCGAGGCCGAGCCGACCAGGTACAAGAAGGGCGACCTCTACATCGGCTACCCGATCGAGGGCGTGCTCGGCAGCCTGCGCTACAAGGATGGCAAGAAGCCCTCGACCATCGGCGAGTTGCAGGCCTGGGATCTGAAGACCGGCAAGCAGGTCTGGACGCACAAGTTCGACACCCACCTGTGGGCGCCGCTGCTGACCACGGCCGGCAACCTGGTCTTCGCCGGCGGCACCAACGACCGCAAGTTCCGCGCGTTCGACGCCAGCACCGGCAAGGTGCTGTGGGAAACCGCCACGCCCTCCGGCGTGACCGGCGTGCCCACCTCCTTCCAGGTCAAGGGCGAGCAGTACATCGCGGTGCAGTCCGGCTGGGGCGTGGACGCCCAGCGCATGCAAAGCGGCATCGACAGCCTGACCGGCAAGCCGCAGCCGGTGCCGCAGGGCGGCACGGTGCTCGTCTACAAGCTGGAGAAGTAACCCCCCCGAAGCGCCTTCGGCGCTCCCCCCAGGGGGCGCCGCCAGCGGACCGGCAAAGCCGGCTGCGCGGCGGCCGCTTGATGCGGCCCTCCACCAACCGAGAGGAATAGACATGGACAAGTTCGAACGCAACTACATCGACGGCGAGTGGGTGAAGCCCTCGTCCACCAGGACCATCCGCGTCGACAACCCGTCGACCAAGGAATTCATCGCCGAGGTGCCGGACTCCAACGCCGCCGACGTCGACCGCGCCGTCGCCGCCGCGCGTGCCGCCCAGCCGGCCTGGGAGAAGCTGCCCGCGATCCAGCGCGCCGGCTTCATCCGCACGGTGGCGCAGAAGCTGCGCGAGCACAAGACGCGCCTGGCGCGCCGCATCTCGCTCGAGCAGGGCAAGATCCTGCCGCTGGCCGAGGTCGAGATCGACTTCACCGCCAACTACATGGACTACATGGCCGAGTGGGCGCGCCGCATCGAGGGCGAGATCCTCAACAGCGACCGCCCCGGCGAGACGATCTACCTGCACCGCCGCGCCATCGGCGTGGTCGCCGGCATCCTGCCGTGGAACTTCCCGTTCTTCCTGATCGCCCGCAAGATGGCGCCCGCGCTGGTGGCCGGCAACACCATCGTGATCAAGTCCAGCGAGGAGACGCCGCTCAACGCCTTCGACTTCACCGAGCTGCTGGCCGAGTGCGGCCTGCCCAAGGGCGTGTTCAACCTGGTCACCGGCGGCCGTGACACCGGCGCCGCGCTGTCGTCGCACAAGGACGTCGGCCTGATCTCCTTCACCGGCCACGTCGGCACGGGCATGAAGATCATGGAAGCCGCCTCGAAGAACCTGACGCGCGTGAACCTCGAGCTCGGCGGCAAGGCGCCGGCGATCGTGCTCGACGACGCCGACCTGGAGCTGACCGCCAATGCGCTGTTCAACAGCCGCGTGCTCAACACCGGCCAGGTGTGCAACGCCGCCGAGCGCGTCTACGTGCAGCGCGGCATCGCCGACAAGCTGGCCGACCGCGTGACGCGCCTGATGGCCGAGACGCAGTACGGCAACCCGCTGACCGACCCCAACCTTCACATGGGCCCGCTGATGAACCAGGCCGGCCTGGACAAGGTGGCGGCGCTGGTGGAGGCGGCGAAGAAGCAGGGCGCGCAGGTGCGCACCGGCGGCCGCGTGGCCGACCGTCCGGGCTTCCACTACGAGCCCACGGTGCTGTTCGGCTGCAAGGACGACATGGACGTGATGACCAAGGAGATCTTCGGCCCGGTGCTGCCGATCCGCGTCGTCGCCGACCTCGACGAGGCGCTGGCCCTGGCCAACGACAGCGAGTACGGCCTGACTTCGTCGGTGTTCACGCAGAACCTGAACGCCGCGATGAAGGCCGCCAACGGCCTGCGCTTCGGCGAGACCTACATCAACCGCGAGCACTTCGAGGCGATGCAGGGCTTCCACGCCGGCCGGCGCAAGAGCGGCATCGGCGGCGCCGACGGCAAGCACGGCCTGTACGAGTACATGGAGACCCAGGTCGTCTATCTGCAGACGCAGTGACGCACACTCGGAGTCCATGACCACCGAGAAGATCGACGCGTTCTCAGTCGGGCTCGCGGGCGCCGGCCTGCAGGTTCATGGCCTGCAGGCCGGCGGCGCTGCGGTGCCCCTCCTGCTGCTGCACGGCTGGCCGGAGTGGTCGCATGCGTGGCGTCCGGTCATGAGCCGGCTCGCGCACCGATTCGAGCTGATGGCGCCGGACCTGCGCGGCTTCGGCGACACCGAACCCGCGGTGCTCGCGCCGAGCCGCGACGCGGGACCCGATCGCCACGCGATGGACCTGCTGGAGCTGGCCGACGCGCGCGGCTGGAGGCGCTTCGGCGTCGTCTCGCACGACGTCGGCTCCTTCGTCGCGCAGGCGCTGGCGCGGCGCGCGCCCGAGCGGGTGACGGGCCTGTTCTTCTTCAACTGCGCCTACCCGGGCATCGGTGCGCGCTGGTTCGCGCCGCGTCAGGTCGGCGAGGTCTGGTACCAGTTCTTCCACCAGCTGCCGTGGGCAGCGCAACTGGTGGGCTCCTCGCGCGAGGCGTGTCGCCTGTATTTCCGCCACTTCCTGTCGCACTGGTCGCACCAGCAGGACTGGATCGAGGCCGAACTGGACACCTGGGTCGACCACTTCATGAAGCCCGGCCGGCTGCAGGGCGGGTTCAACTGGTACGGCAGCGTCTACGAGGCGCGCCTGGCGGTGATCGAAGGCCGCACGCCGCCCGCGCCGCCGATCGACGTGCCCACGCGCGTGCTGTGGGGCGCGCACGACCCGGTGCTGAAGGCCGAATGGACCGACCGGCTGCCCGAGTTCTTCACCGACCTGCAGCTCGACGTGCAGCCCGACGCCGGGCACTTCGTGCACCTCGAGCAGCCCGACATCGCGGCCGCGGCGATCGCCGACTTCTTCGATCGCCTCGCCGCCCGCTGATCCCGCCATGTCCGACGCCATCGTCATCGAGGAGTACGGCGCGCCCGAGGTCATGCGCTTGCGCCGCGTCGATGTGCCCGCGCCCGGCCCCGGCCAGGTGCGCCTGCGCCACACGCGCATCGGCGTGAATTTCCACGACGTCTACGTGCGCAGCGGCCTGTACCGCACCCTGGCGTTGCCGGGCACGCCGGGCATCGAGGCGGCCGGCGTGGTGACGGCGTGCGGCGCCGGCGTGACCGCGCTGAAACCGGGTGACCGCGTGGCCTACGTCAGCGGCGCCTATGGCGTGTATGCGAGCGAGCGGCTGATCGATCCCGCGCTGCTGCTCAGGCTGCCCGACGACGTGAGGGATGCCGTCGCCGCCTCGGTGCTGCTGCGTGGCCTGACCGCCGACATGCTGCTGCAGCGCGTGCATGCCGTGCGCGCCGGCGACTGGGTGCTGGTGCAGGCCGCCGCCGGCGGCGTCGGCCAGCTGCTGTGCCGCTGGGCGGTGCAACTCGGCGCGAAGGTGATCGGCACCGTCGCGCATGCGGGCCAGGTGGAGGCGGCCACGCGCGCCGGCTGCACGCGGGTGCTCGACAGCCGCGCCGACGATGTCGTGCAGCGCGTGCACGAGGCCACCGGCGGGCAGGGCGTGGCGGTGGCCTACGACGGCGTCGGCCGCGACACCTTCCAGGCCTCGCTGCAGTCGCTGGCCTTCTGCGGCCACCTCGTCAACTTCGGCCAGGCCTCGGGCGCGGTGCCGCCCTTCGAGCTGGCGCAGCTGGCGACGCGCTCGCTGAGCCTGACGCGGCCGATCATCTTCCACCACCTGCGCGAGGCCGCAGTGCGCGAGGCGATGGCCGCGCGCGTCTTCGCGGCGCTGCGCGCCGGCGTGCTCTCGGTGGCGGCGCCGCGCGAGTTTGCGCTGGCCGATGCGGCGCAAGCGCACCGCGTGCTGGAAGCCGAAGGCGCGACGACGCCGCTGCTGCTGGTGCCCTGAGCAGGACGCGGCGACACGTCCGCTGCCCGGAGAAACCAGGGGACCGCCACGTCAGCACCGGCGAGATCGCCTTGGGCGCGCGCGGCCCGTGGCGCCTAGCGGCCGCTGAGCGCAGGCTCGCCGGCGAACTCCGCGCGGATCGCCGCGCCGTTCGCGTCCAGCGCCGGCGCCTCGGCGAACTCCGCGCCTTCCCACTCCACGCCCCAGGGCGAGGCCGGCATCTCGACGCTGCGGCCGTGCACGTTCATGCGCCGCGTGCGCAGCTGCGGGTGCTCGATCAGGTCGTACACGGAGTTGACGTTGCCGAACGCGGTCTGCGCCTCGGTCAGGCGGTCGACGATCGCGCCGCTGGCCTCGCTGGCGAACACCTCCGCCACCAGGCCGTCGACGAAGTCGCGGTTCGCCACGCGCGCGGCGTTGTTCGCGCAGCGCGGGTCCTGCAGCAGCTCGGGGCGGCGCAGCACCACGCGGCAGAAGTCGGCCCATTCGCGCTCGTTCTGGATCGAGATGACGATGTCGCGCCCGTCGGCGCAGGTGAAGGCGCCGTAGGGCGCGATCGTCGGGTGCTTCAGTCCCACGCGCTCGGGCGCCTTGCCGCCGTAGCGCGCCTGCAGGTAGGGCACCGCCATCAGCTCGGCCGCCGAGCCGAACAGCGACACCTTCACGGCGGAGCCGCGGCCGGTGCGCTCGCGCTGCATCAGCGCCTGCTGGATGCCGATCAGCGCGTTCAGCCCGGCATTGATGTCGCACAGGCTGACGCCGATGCGGCCCCACTCTCCCGGCGCCCCGCTGACCGACACCAGCCCGCTCTCGGCCTGCACCAGCAGGTCGTAGGCCTTCTGCCCGACCTGCGGCCCGTCGTCGCCGTAGCCGCTGATGTCGCAGGTGATGAGAAGCGGGTGGCGCGCGCGCAGCGCCGCCGAGCCGATGCCCAGCCGGTCGGTGGCGCCGGGCGCCAGGTTCTGGATGAAGACATCGGCCTTCGCCAGCAGCCGCTCGAGCAGCGCCAGGTCGGCGGCGTGCTTCACGTCCAGCGCGATCGACTCCTTGCCGCGGTTGATCCACACCCAGTAGGAGGATTCGCCGTGCACCGCACGGTCGTAGCCGCGCGCGAAGTCGCCTTCCCTGCGCTCGATCTTGATCACGCGCGCGCCGGCGTCGGCCAGGCGGCTGCTGCAGTAGGGCGCGGCCACCGCCTGCTCGAGCGCCACGACGAGCAAGCCGTCCAGCGGGCGTGCGCCCGGAGGGGCACGGCGGGGTTCGGGGTCGGGCATGTCGTCTCGGGGGGTCGGATCGGCGCTCATGGTCGAAAGCCTACGCCGGTTCGGCGAATCGCACTTGCGCGCCACCCGCATCCACCGCCTCGTCCACGGCGCCGGCGGCGCTCGACAATCCGGGCATGCCCAGGCCACTGGGCGCAGCCCGAACCGAACGGAGAGCCGATCGATGCAACTGCTGTCCAACACCACCTCGCCCTACGTGCGCATCGCGCGCACGGCGATGATCGAGAAGGGCCTCGAGGTCGAGCCCACGCTCGTCGACCCCTGGGCCGACGACGAGCGGCTGCGCGCCGCCAACGCCGCCACGCGCGTGCCGACGCTGGTGCTGGACGACGGCACGCCGCTGACCGAGGCGATGCTGATCGTGCAGTGGCTGGAGGCCACCCGCCCCGCGCCGCAGTGGCCGAGCCTGATCGGGCCGGCGGCCAGCGCGGCCGGGGTGTGCGCCCGCGCCGGCATCGCGATGGGCGCGATCGAGGCGGCGACGATCACCATCATCACGCGCAAGGTGACGGCGCCGGCACTGTTCGACGAGACGCCGGTGGGTCTGCGCCGCCGCCGCTCCATGGTCGAGGGCATGCTGCGGCTCGAGGCCCAGGCCGACGCGATCGCCACCACCGGCACGCCGACGCTGGACGCGATCACCGCGGTGACGCTGTTCGACTACCAGCAGCTGCGCTTCGCCGACCAGGCCTGGCTGCCCGCCACGCCGCGGCTGAAGGCCGTCGCCCAGGCGTGGAACGCGCGGCCCTCGTTCGCGAGGACCAAGCCCCATCTGCCGGCCTGAGCCAGCAGGTTTCAGCCTGCCCGCTGCGCGCAGCGTGGGGGGGAGATCGGCCCGTGGCGGCCGTTCAACTGGGATCGCTTCCAGGCGCGGCGGCGCAGAGCATTGAACCCGTCCGCGTGACGCAGACAAGTCAAGCCAAGAGGATCTATGCTCCCCGCCGGCGTTGGTTGGCCGCTGGAGGGGCGATGAACGTCAGGACCGGTGACAACAAGGCCTTCCTGCTGGCCCACACTGTGCTACTCGGTGTGGTGTTGCTCGGCTTTGCCCGCTCGTTCTACCTGCGCGACCTGTTCCTGCGCGGCGCGCTCGACATCCCGCTGCAACTGCATGGCATCGCGCTCACGGGGTGGTTTGCCCTGGTGTTCGCACAAGCGGCGGTCATGACCCTGGGCCGGCGCCACCTGCATCGTCGGCTCGCGTGGCTGGCCATGCTGATCGTTCCGGCCGTCGTGGCCACCTCTTTGTTCATCAACACCCGTCTCGCACGAACGCTCGCCTCGGCGCGGGACCCGGAGAACATGTTCGTGTGGGGCAACTACATGAGCCTGGTTGCGTTTGTCGGCCTGGTGACGGCCGCGGTCGTGCTGCGCCGTCGTCCCGACGCGCACCGCCGCTTGCTGCTGATGGCGTCGATCGCGGTCGTCGGTCCAGCGTTTGCGCGCTTCTCGTTCTGGCCCGTGGTTGGCCTGGGCGTGGAAGGTGCGCCCGCGCTCGCGATCGGCGGCCTGCTGCTCCTGCTCGCCCTGGCATTGGGCTTCGATCGCGTGCGGCGTGGGCGGGTGCACCCGGCGACCTGGGCGGGTGTGGGCACCATCCTCGCGACCTTGGTGATGGGCATCGGGGCCGGGCTGTCGGGCCTCGGCTATCAGCTCGTGCAGGCAGCCCGCTGAGGCGCACCTTTCGGCACGCGCGCGGCCCGTGGTGGCGCCACTGCGGCTTCGGGTCGCTGGCCACCACCCGCGGCTGCGATGCGCCCGCGTCAGCCGAAGTCGTACATCACGTTGATGCGCGCCACGTACTTCGGCGTGCCGGCGCCCACCGGCAGGCCGACATGCCCCACCGAGCCCGGACCGAAGCCGTGGCGGAAGAACAGCGCGTCGCCCTTGCCCGGCGTCACGTCGTGCCAGCTGCCGTCGCGGCGGAACAGCCGCGTGTGGCCGCCGCGCACGCCGTCGGCCGGGCCGTTGAGGTACAGCAGCATCGTCAGGCAGGAGCGCAGGCGGCCCGGCCACTGCACCATGGACGCGCGATCGTCGGCCAGCGCGAAGCCGGGCCAGTCGCCGTCGAGGTGGCGGTTGAAGACGTCGCCGTCGTCGTAGCGGTACATGTTCAGCCGCCGGGACAGCTGCGGGTGCAGCGTCGCGCCGTCGATCTGCGGCGGCAGCAGCGCGGCCATGCGCGCGAACATCGGCTCCATCAGGTCGGCATCGGCCAGCCAGTGCACCGACTTGTTCATGCGCATGCCCGGCGGCGTCTGGATGCCCGGAGCCTCGGCGCGGTAGCCGAATCGCTCGCTGGCCTCGACGATGGCGTCGGCCTCGTGGGGGTCGAGCAGCCCGTCGATGCGGAAGGCCAGCAGCCCGCCGAGGTCGATGTCGTGCCGCCGCGGCGGCGTGCGGCCGTTCGGTGCCAGGGCCAGCGCCGCGGCCGGCTGCACGAACGCATGGATCGGCGTGTCGGCGACCACGCCCCCCATCGGCAGGCTGCCGGGCAGGTGGGCGACGGCCCGCGCCGCCGGCCAGAGCGCCGTCCGCTCGATGGTCTGCACGTCGTCCATCGCCCGCGCGCCTCAGCGGCCGAGGTTCTTCAGGCGCGCCGGCTCGACGCCGGGCTGGATTTCGATGGTGAAGCTCATGCGGCACTGTAAGCCGGCTCGCTCACGCGCGGATTCGAGCCGCGGCAATGCCCCGTTGGCGGTGCGGGGGCCGCCGCGGCCCAGGGGGCCGGCCGATGCGGCGGCGGCCGCCATCGCCGCTGGGCGAATGGCGGCCCGATCCGGCCGCGACGGCGCGGGACTCAGTTCCGGTTGATCACCGGGATCGGGAAGTCCTTCGGGCCGATCGAAGAACGCAGGGTCGCCGTGCTGGTGGTGCCGGCGGCGCCCGGGCAGGGCTGGCTGCTGTTCACGTCGATGGCAAACGCGCCGAGGGCATCGACGGGCGAGCTGCCGATCAGGACCCTGTCGGTCGTCAGCAGATCGACCGTATGCGCCGTGGTGATGTTGCTCGTGCCGGTGATGCGCCAGCGGTTCTTCGAGCGGCGGCACTCGGCCAGCGAGACCGTCAGCACCTCGTTGGGCGCCACGATGTTGACGGTCACGTGCGCCGCGTTCGAGACCCGACCGTTGGTGTTCGCGACCGTGTAGTCGAAGCCGAAGACGCCCGTCGTTCCTCCGGCGGTGAAGCTCACCGCGCCGGTGGTGGGGTTCACCGCGGTGGCCCCCCCTTGCACGCTGCTGGTCGTGACGGTCGCCGGGTCCAGCGTACCGCCGTTGCCGCTGTCGTTGGCCAGCACGCTGATGGAGGTGGACTGGTTCTGCGCCACGTTGACCGGGCCGTCGGGATTGGCGATCGGCACGGGGGCTGCCGCGCCCACCAGCGTGATGTTGACCGTGGCCGGGTTCGAGGCCCCGGTCACGCCCACGGCGTTGACCGTGTACTTGAAGCTGGCGGTTCCGGCCACGCTGCCCGGGGTGAAGGTGATGGTGCCGTCGGCATTCTTGACCGCCGTCCCGAGCCCCGGCGTGACGCCGGGCGCCAGGATCGTGACCGAGAGCGGATCGAGCACCGTCCCGCTGGCCGGCACGTCGTTGTTGAGCACGAGGAAGGTCACCGGCTTCAAGGGGTCGGCTTCGACGGCCACGGGCTGGAAGGAGCCGGCGACCAGCCTGTAGGCCTGGCTGTCGTCGGTGGCCAGCGGAGAGCCCGGGGCGAACGTGCCGACCGTGGAACTGACCACGCTGGCCGAGGCGATGCCGCCGTACTCCGATTGCACGGTCACCGTGGCCGGCGCCACCGCCAGGCCATCGACCGTGAACACGCCGGCGATCTGCTGCCTCGCGGCCGGGAACCCGACCAGGCTCAGCGCGGGCGGCGGCGCGCTGCCGTAGCCCTTGTCGCTCGACGTCGCTTCCACGGTGAGCTGGCCGAAGGCCGCGTCGAAGTGCGCCGCCGTGATCGTCACGACGTCGACCACTGGCGCGACGACCGCTGTCGATGGCGTGTCCGCGCTGTTGGTCACGGTCACCTGCGACGGCTTGGCACCCGTCGCATCCGTGATGCTTTGTGCGAAGTAGCGGTTCAGCGCGTCGGGGCCGACCATGCGCTTCGGCGCGACCTCCTGCGTGGCCATGGAAAGCAGCGGCGCCTGCTGCGTGGCCAGCACCCGCGTCGCACTGGCGTGCACGTCGATGCGCGTGCCGCTCGCGTCGCGCGCGTAGGTGGCGCGCTCGATCTCGAGCGGGGTGCCGATGGGGTTGGCCACGCTGTCGTGGACCCGGCCGGTCAGCGTCCAGAGGTTCGTGCCCGCGCAGTTGGCGTTGGGTCCGAAGTTGCCCAGCGTGATCGCGGCGCCGGTCTCGTCCTTGCCACAGATCATCACGAAGTTCGTGCCATTGGCGTTCCTCGCGAACGGGCCGCCCTTGACCTGCACCGGGGTCACGCCGTCGGCGAGGAACTTCGCGCCGTTGATCGTGACGTGGGGCAGCTCGTTGCCGGCGCTGTCGGCCGCGACGAGGAACGGGCCGAACCGGCTTCGCAGCGCATCGGTGAACAGGCCGGCGGTGAGGCCAACGTCTTCGGTGAAGACGATGTCCCGATTGCCGCTGCCGGCCACCGCGAAGAAGGTCTCCTGCCCGTACGGGTGCGTCACCGTGTAGGTGCCATCGACCGGCACGCCGGCCGTGACACGGATGCGCGTGAACACCAGTTGGTCGCCGGCGGCCGGCGCGCCATTGGCGAAGGCGCCTTCCAGCGCGAGCACGATGACCGCGCGCTTGGCGTTCGCTCCGCTGCCGACGGTGATCGCGTCGGACACGGCCCGGAAGTAGAAGAACTCATCCGGGAACTGCGTCGGAAACGTGTAGGGGCCGGGGAACGTGAGCAGGCAGGCGTTCTGCTGCGCCGAACCGGCGTCGGCGACGCCCGCGGTGGGGAAGCACTTGTCGAGCACCAGGCCGCTGAGATCCTGGTACCACGTCGGGAAACCGTTGGCCGGGTCGACCGGCCCGACGCGCGCCAGATCGGCCATGGAGGATGTGCTGAAGACGACGGCACTGAGCACCGCCAGCGCACGGGCGAGAAGTCTGCGGACGTTCATTTCTTGCTCCCTTGCCGTGCCGCCGACTTGAGTCGGCTGACCGGCAACACAGCATCGCGCGAACGAGCGCCGGCGCAAGGAGCCCGATCGCCGCTTCCCCGCGTTCGAAGGATCGGACTTCCACTGCGGCGATCTGCCGCTGCGGCAAACCGCCGCGGCGAACCCTTCGAGAGGCGATCGTTCGAGGACGCGCCGGAACGAACAGGCCGGCGCCGCTTGCTCGTCACCGCATCCGGCCGGAAGCCTGCGCCGGTTTGCGGACGCCGGGCTCGATCAGGGGGCGAGACGGGGCGAGCCGCCCTGGCGCCCGTCCAGGCCCGGCGGCGCCTCCGCCCACACCCGCCCGGCGGCCGCGCGAGTGCGGCCGTGCTCGAACAGCGCACGCACGTACTGCGGGTCGTACCACTGGTGCCAGGGCGCGTCGAAGTCGTCGCCGATCCAGGCGGCGCGGTAGCGCGCGCCGGCCCGCTGCGCCTGCACGTACAGCACGTACAGGTCGGCCAGCCCCTGTGACTGGGACAGCAGGTACATCGCGTGCTCGCCCAGCGCCGTCACGCGCGGCGGCATCACCATGTACTCGGAGGTCGCGCGCCCGCTGCGGATGGCATAGAACTCCGGCACGCCGGGATGGTGGTGCGCGCGCATCACGCGCTTCCAGTCCAGCCCGGGGGCCGAGACGAACAGCTGGCGCGTCATGCTGCCGTCCATGTGCATCTCGTGGTAGCGCCGGCCCTGCGCCTCCACCTCGAAGTAGACCGGCGGCAGCAGGATGGGCACCGAGGCGGTGGCCAGCAGCACCTGGTGGATCAGCGCGAGCGCATCGGGCTGCCCGCTCGCCGCGATGGCGCCGATGTCCCAGGTGACCAGCCGTCCCGCGTAGACGTGGGTGGTGCCGACGAACAGTCGCCGCCCGCGCCGGTGCTCGTGCGCCACGGCGCGCATCATCGTCTCGTCGAACTGCCGGCCGATCAGCGCGCGCAGGGGCTCGGGCGAGGCCAGCGAATCGCTGAACAGCGCGAGCAGGCGCGGGCGCGACTTCATGATGCCTTC
>JRYJ01011905.1_pt1 | contig 12589 bp, 18 predicted proteins | sample 235371 | NCBI WGS metagenome assembly JRYJ01 (sample SAMN03074219, study PRJNA261477) | activated sludge metagenome | biome: Wastewater Treatment Plant; feature: Wastewater; material: Activated sludge; isolation source: activated biomass of a wastewater treatment plant treating hydrocarbon... ... | reverse complement strand
GGGACCTCCCGCTGGATTAGAGAAAGGGGAAGCTTATGTCACAGCTATCACTGGACCCGAACGAGCGGGACGTCTTGGTCTGGGCACTTCAGAGCGCCGTCTCCGATCTGGGGGCGGAAATTGCGGACACGGAAAATCAGGAATTCCGGAATGACCTGAAAGAGCGAAAAGCCGTATTGCAGAACATTCTGCAACGATTGAGATAGCAGACCCACTGGCGGCGACCCGTACGGCCCGGCTCTCGCAGGATACGGAGGCAGTTCTACAAGTACATCCAGCACAGGGACCTTCGATAGGATTGTGTTGTCCGGCATCGTCGCGGCATACTTGGCGTGAGGATGCTGCAACCGCCCTTTCTCATACGGAGCATGATCATGTCGACGCGAATCCTCCTTCCCAGCGTGATCCTGGTCGCACTGCTGCTTGGATGCCCATGGGAGAGTTGGGCGGAACGGGCCGGCAAGGACACCTCGCTCCGGGGCGATGCCGCGAAGGGCCGAGACCTTTTCAACGGGAAAGGCATCTGCCACTACTGTCACGGCATCGACGGCTTCATGGACAAACGACCTCAATTGACTCCTGACACGAAAGGCGTGATCGAACGACTCAGTCCGCCCCCGGCCAACCTTCGCCAGCCCGACCGCCTCCGGCTCAAGGATGACCCCGCGCGCTTCCATGCAATTCGCGACGGTCATCCGGGAACAGGGATGGTTCCGGACACGACCTTGAGTGATCAGGACATCAAGGATCTGCTCGCCTACCTCGCCACGCTTCGGAAAAACGCACCCGTGCCCGGTCAAAGCGCCTACTGATCAATCCCGCCCCGGTCATTGTCAGACGACCGGAATTCCGCCGCTCATCTTCTCCGACAGCCCATCGCGCCTCGATGCGGGCGCACTGTCCCTCACCTGTCAAGCTGACACAAACTTCGTCAAGGATCGCCGTTTTTCGGCCCACCAACGATCGCGCGATATCGCGCCACCTCGTATTCCCCGCGAGTTAGAGTGCTCGTTGTTTCGCTGTTCTTCGCGGGCGCATGGCACCTCGATTGCACATCAGTGCAGCGCACTCATCTCTTCAATGACAACCATTCTTACATGACTCATACAGAGTAGCCAAAAACCCTTACTGTTCACCGAAGGAGGTTGTCAGATGGATATCGTGGGGTTCGGGATTGTGATGACGTTTGTCTCCATGCTGGTCGTAAGCGGCTTCGCCGTGCAATCGCAACGGCCACCCGCGGAACAGGCGAGCACCGACTGTCCGGAAACCGGGGAATCCGCACAACTTACAGTGGCCTGGGATACGAACAAGCACCGGTTGGCCGTTGAAACCTGCGACGGTCAACATTTTTCCGGCGGGAAATGCCACCAGCAATGTCTGGCGACACTGCAACGCACCCACCCGGTGGTGGCCCCGAGCACCGTCATTGGTTAACTGATTCAGGAACGAAGGAGTCCCATGAAGAAGCGAATGATTGCCTGTGTACTGACGACAGTCTTGACAGTTGCTGGACATCCGCCGAGCGCGCCCGCGGCGGCTCCGCTGATCATCACGATGAAGGTCACCGCGCAAGGGCTGCAGGTCTCCGGCATCGCCATGCAGGAGAAACGAATGGTGATTCCGCGGGGAACCCGTGTCCGGCTCGTGCTGGAATATGCGGACACCAACCGGAACGCCCACCAGTTCACGTTGACGGCCAAGAACACGTCGATCGTCGCGCCGGTGATCGATGGCGAGACGCGCCAGAAGGCCACCATCGACTTCACGGTCGGCGACCGAGGACAGGAATTCTATCGTCTGTCCTGCGAGCTGCCTTGCATCTCGATGGATGAGTTGGTCGACTACATTATTATGGTGGGGCCGCCGCAGATCTCCCCGGCCTGAGTGACGACAGCGCTTGGACTCGAGCCGGTGACCAGGCGGGCGGGGAGCGAAGCGACCAGGAAAACGATCCAATCGATGTGTTCATGGAACTCGATCGGCACGCTCGGCTCGGCCGAGCGTGCTAGTCCATGAAGCCCCACAGCGTCTTCGATTGGCCGCCCGGTGGTCGATAGTTGATCAGCTTCAGCATGCACGCAGACCCCTCCTTGGCCGCATCAGGCCAGACCTTCAGTTCCTCCCCCGACGGCGCTGTCACCCGATGGATGTAGTCCCATTCCCCACCGTCGCTGAAGACCATGAACGTCCAGCCGTTGCTGCTCCGAAAGCGGACATCGCCGATCAAGGGATCACCGGAAACCAGTTTCACCGTGGAGTCCCCACGCTCGACCGCCGCCAGCTCTAACACCGCTGCTTCGCACACTTCTTCGCTAGTCATGCTCTCCTCCGCACAATAGAATACCTCCTGGTCCATCACGTCCCACAGGCTTCTATCCCATCCGTTGTGGCGGCAATCCCAGCACACGGGTTAGTTCGTCCACGGCGAAGCGCGGAAATCGACGCTCACGGCCCCGATGAACGAGCGTCAGGCCCTTCGAACGCTCGACCACAGTACCAATCCGTGCAACCGCAATCCTGGCCCTTCGCAGTCGCCGGCACATTTTGTCTTCATAAGCCGGATTGGCACAGATCAGCAACGCCCCAGACGCGATGGCGCCGAAGGGATTCAGTCTGAAATCGGCGCACAGCGCAGCGGCTTCGGGAAGGATCCGTATGGCCTCTTTTTCGATGCGGAGACCGACGCCCGCCGCCTCCGCCAATTCGTACAACGCCGCGCTCAGCCCTCCCTCAGTTGGATCGTGCATGGCGTGCACCCCACCCGCTGTCATAGCCAGTTGGGCTTCTTTCAACACACTGAGGCCAGGGTTCGTGAGGTACCGTCGGCATCGGGCCAGGAAACCCGCACCGTGCCGCCGCTGAATCACCTGAGCCCGCTCCCGTGCGAGAATCGAGACCGCTTCGATGGCGAGGCCTTTGGTCAGCAGCACGGCATCGCCAACCCGCGCACCGGCGGCCGTGATGACCTTATCCGGCTTACATTCTCCGAGCAGACAGCCCACCACGACGGGACGGGTGACCGCGTGGGTCACTTCGCTGTGGCCTCCGCACAATGTCATATGGAATCGACTACAGACGGCATGGAGTTGAGCGAAGAGTTTCCTGACCGACCCGCTCGTGGTACCAGGAGGCAGCAAAAGGGTGGCGAGAAACCATTTCGGGGTTGCGCCCGTCACGGCCAGGTCGTTGGCGTTGATCAACGCCGCGTAGGTGCCGATCTCATCCGCCACGAACGTGATGGGATCGGTTTTCGCGACCAGCATCCTCCGTCCAAGGCGAATCACCGCCGCATCCAGGCCGACTCCTGCGCCCACGATGATACAAGGGTCGCGGATCTTGGCAAAACGAGCGAGGAATGCGCGGAGCACATCGACCGGCACCTTCCCCACCGGCAGAACTCCAGGACGACGGTGCCCCGGCTGGCTACCAAACGCCATAGACCCCTTCCGCGAGCGCCTTGCAAAACGGCCCGATGCCGGAAAAGGCCTGTTCAACCTGTACGCGGATCAGCGGGTCGACCGCCTTGAGCGCCGTGCCCGGTATCAGGTTCACTTCAACAACGACCGAATGTGGTGAAGCTATGGGCCTCCCGATCTGACTCGTGATCCAGACCGTCGCCTCCCGCACCCCCTTGACCTTGTGACAGATCTGTTCGGCCAGCACTTGCGCCAACACGTTATAGATTTTCCCCACGTGCGTCATGGCGTTCTTCCCCGCTGCGGCTTCGGCACTCGCCGGCCGACGCAGCGAGATCACCCCGCACACGCGATTCCCTCGCCCCACCTCGCCGGAGTCTCCCGATTCGGCCGAGGTCCCCAGCAACGTCACGTACATGCCCTCGATGCCTGCCCCGCGCCGGTCGAGCACGTTCAGACCGACGCCAACCGACAGATCTGATCCTGCTTTCTGCCTGACGAAACGCTTTAGCGCTCGCACAATCTCCGCCTTCCGCGAAAAATACTGAGACTCGCTCGTAATTTTCGAGGACAGCAGCGGCATGGCTATCGTCAACGCGACATCCCCACCGTTCCTCACACCCATGACTTTGACGTCCTGCCCTGTGTCAGGAAACTCCTTCTTGAAGGCTGCGCTGTTGAGGAACTGCTCGGTGTGAAACACCAGCCGTTCGGTCGGCGTCAGAGGCGCATAGCCGACAGCAGCCGAGGTATCGTTCGCGACAGGCCCTCCTCTGCGTTCTGCGACCGAGCGAAGTTCGGCCGAGGCCGGTTTCAGCTCCACCTGACAGATCACATCTTTGATCGGCTTGACGAGCGGAAGATGGCGCCTGAACCAGCGATAGACGGTCTGCTCGGCAATATCAGTGACCGGCACCTGCTTCCGCTTCCACTCAAACGTCGCTCGGTCTCCGATCACCATGCGCATCGGACTCAGCACCGAACCACCACCGAGACGGCATTCTACCTGACCTGCCACGAGCAGCCCCTTGTCGGCGTTGAAATGCAGAACGCGGCCGCAGGCCTTGAGATAGGCTTCGGTCAATTCCACCGCCACCTGCTCCATCGTGGCGTCGCAGATCGTGTCGGGATGCCCAATGCCCTTGCGCTCGACAATCTCCATCGGCTGTTCGGCAAGCGGGACGCAGGTCGACTGTAGGATCGTCGGCTTGATCATGGATGGATCGTTCCTCGACTCCCGTCCTTTACAGTTGACGACAACGACCTGCTGTTGCCTTTCACAAGCGCAGAGCGTTGATCCAACAGGATATTCCCCCTTTCCCTTGCCCGCTCACCAGGGGGGACAGGAAACGGTGAGGGGGCGATCCGCTGGACTGGAAACATGAATCGTTGGGACGCAACGCTAGCTCTGTTCGCCATAGCACCCACGGAGCGGAATATAGAGCACTTCACAAAGAACCTGTGTCTTGAGTTCCTGATCCCGCTTTTCTACGAGCGTCAGATACTGTATGCCTCTTTCGACTACCGGCCCGATCAACCTCCCTCCCTCGGCAAGCTGCTCCAGCAACGGAGGCGGAATGGCTTGGCATGCAGCCGTCACACAAATTCGGTCATAGGGAGCCAGCTTGGCGTAACCACGCCCCCCGTCTCCCAAAACGACGACCACGTCGAGATAGCCGGCCCGTTCGAGATTCGCTTGACCGAATCGCAGGGTCACGGGGTCGATTTCCACTGAGACCACCAGACCCGTCGGTCCGACCACTTCCCGAGCCACCGCTGCACCATAGCCCGACCCCAAGCCGATCTCCAGGAACCTATGCCCTTCATCAAGCCCGAGTGGTTCATAAAAAAGCGGATAACTATGCGGACAAGACACCGTGGCTCGTTCACCAGGGAGCGGAAGCGGGACCTCTTCATAGGCGTAGTCGCGGTAGAGCGGCGGGATAAACTCTTCACGCAGCACCTTCAGCAGGGCGGCAGTGATGCGGCGTGAGCGCAGGATCCCCTCTCGAGTCAACCAGCGGACCTTCTCTTCACGTTCCTTTCTGAAGACGTCGCGACTCTTCGTGGGTTCCTTCGGCGACGGGATGATCCAACCTTCCGTCATGGCGAACCGTAACGGGTGATCCGTAATGAGTGATGCGTTGAAACGAATGAGGCCACATTTCCGGCTTGTGCCGTGACTCCTCACCGTTCACACATCAGACTTCACCGTTTCTCTCAGAGCTCCGCCAACCACGCAACCGCACTGCCCGAACGTTCCTGGTGGAGACGATGCAGGCCGGCGGCTTTTGCCGCCTGAACCGCTTCGTCGTATTCCTCCTGCGTGATGCCACGGTCGAGCGGCGGATGGCTGAAGGCCTGGTAGCAAGGCCGGTACTGATCCATGATACTTAGATAGGTATCCCGCGAAATCTCATCCGCCAAGAAACGCACGACCTCCCTGGTTCCAGCCAGCCCTCCCGGCAACACCAGGTGACGGACCAGTACTCCGCGGACCGCGATACCGTGATCATCCATCACCAGGTCGCCTACCTGACGATGCATCTCCTTGATCGTCACTTTGGCAAGCCGAGGGTAGCCGGGGGCTTTTGAGTAGGCCTCGGCAATCACCGCATCCGCATACTTGAAGTCCGGCAGGTAGATGTCCACGATTCCGTCGAGCGACCGCAAGGTCTCAAGATCATCATAGGAACTGGTGTTGTAAACGAGCGGGATCCGCAAGCCGCGTTCCGCGGCGAGCAGGACTCCTTCCAATATCTGCGGCACCTGATGCGAGGGGGTCACCAGGTTGATGTTGTGGCATCCCTGTTCCTGCAGATCCATCATCATGTCAGCCAGTTCGGCGACCGTGATGTCTCGGCCTTCTCGCAGATGGCTGATTTCGTAGTTTTGACAGTAGAGGCAGCGGAGGTTGCAACTCGCGAGAAAGATCGTGCCTGATCCGTACCGACCACGCAACGGCAACTCTTCTCCGAAGTGCGACGCATAGCTGGCAACAAACGGACGGGCACCCACCTGGCAGAACCCAAGCTCACCCCCCAGCCGATTCACCTCGCAATGACGAGGACACACGTGGCAGCGGCGCAATCGTTCCTTCGCTGCCACCACTCGTTGCGCCAACTCACCAGTTTCCAGGAGATCCCGATAGCTCGCAGGCTGTTGGGTACGGCTGTGTGCCTTCATCCTGTCCCCATGTGTTCGTTCAACACGTCAGATGGAGAGCGGCAACGACCTTCTGTGCTGAGCGCAGACGATTGAATTCGTCACAGGCACGGCTGGTCCTGCTGGCGAATAAGGCAATGCCTTCCTTCTTCAATGCCTCTGTGACCGCTGGGTCTATGCGCATCTCACCGAAATACCCCGTCCCGACCACCAACGTATCCGGATGGGCACTGATCACTTTTTTCAGATCCTCGACCCGTAACCGATGGCCTTCTCGCCGCCACCACGCATCGTCGACTCCCTCGGGAGTAATCAGAACATCGCTGTGATACGTTTTTACGCCGATCGTGATGCTGCCGAAGGTGTACTTATCAATCATGAGTCCTCGCCGTCACCGGGCCTCGGTTTGATCAGGCCGATCCGCGCAGTACTCCCGCATGGGGCAGCTCTCGCAGCGTTCGTTTCGGCAATAGTCCCGGCCCAGCCGCACCAGCGCCGATTCGAAGTCGCTCACCTGCTTGCCCTTGATGCTATTGTCGATCCAACACCGTTTCAGGGCCTCGCTGTGCGAGAATTCGGCTCCGGTCACGTGAGGCTCCCACAGCCACAGGTGATTGGCCGCGAGCACCGCCAACGAAGCCACGGGCGGATCCGCCTTCGGCCACACTCCGCGCAGCTCTCGCAGGAAGATCTCGACCGTCACCTCGCCGATCCCCTTCCCGAGTGCTTTGAGCCGAGCCTCCACATCACGGGCATCTGCTGCGGCATCATGTAACCGGTTCAGATCCCCGGCATATCGATCAACGAGCGTATGCATGACCTCAAGCATCTTGGTGGCCGTCTTATAGTCGTACCGGACATAGCCTCCGGCATCGAGCACTTCGACCAACCCATCCCAACCGGTCTTGATCAGTTGATCCGGCGTCACGAGACCATGCCGGACAAACTCGGCAAAGGTGTGCGCCGCGATCGTTCCGGAAATACGTGCCCCATAGAGAATGGAGGCGAGGAACCAGAGGAAGAGGTCTCTGGGGCGGTCGCGCGCAAGCGTCAAACCCAGTTCGGCCGAAAATCTCCCTGGGATACGCTTTAGCAGGGTGACGACAACCCGGCGGGTGTCGAGCGAATGCGGTGTCGTGATCGTCTGCACCTTGTCCTTTCGGAACCCTTGCTGTACCAACCTTCTGTCGATGGCTGGCTCCCGGCCTTCCTGAATAGATCTCACCCTGTTGAACTCGCAACCGCCCATCGTCCTGGTACGAATTCGGTGCATTTCGGACAGCGGCCGGCTCGAAGCATATTCTCGATCACCTGGAATCCCCACCGCCGGATCACCGGCTCGTGACATCCATGGCACCGGGTATCCTCTCCGCCCTCCAGCTCCGGCACATTGCCGATGTACACGTAGCGCAGCCCCACTTGACGACCAATGTCGCGTGCCCGCAGCAGGGTCTCAACAGGAGTCATCGGGTGGTTTTCCATCCTGTACGCGGGGTAAAACCGGGTGACGTGCCACGGTACGTCATCGCCCAACGTGGTCCGAATAAAGGTCGCGATCTCTCTCAACTCGCCCTCGTCGTCGTTCAACCCCGGAATCACGAGCGTGGTCAGCTCAATCCAGACACCCAGCCGCTTGTACGCTTCGATCGCCGTAAGGACCGGCTGGAGCCGGGCCCCGCAGACTCGCTTGTAGAAATGATCCCGGAAGGATTTCAGGTCGATGTTGGCCGCGCTTAAGTACGGAGCAATCTCACGCAACGGTTCCAAGGCAATAAAGCCATTGGTCACGAACACGTTGCCGAGGCCGGATTGGGACGCCCCCCTGGCCGTCTCAAGGGCCAATTCAAAGAAAATCGTCGGCTCGGTGTACGTATAGGCGATACTCTCCGCTCCGATTCGCTTCGCTTCGCGGATGAGCTCCGACGGTTTGACATGTTTGCCTGGGAACAGATCATCCGGAGACTCTTCCCGCGCGGGACAGAAAGCGCCGGAAGGATGTTGTTCCGTTTCCGGCCCATCCTGAGGCTGCAATTTGGGCCACTGGGAGATTTCCCAGTTCTGACAGAACTGACAACGAAAATTGCAGCCAACCGTCCCAAAGGAATAGGCCCGGCTCCCCGGCAGATAATGGAATAACGGCTTCTTTTCGATCGGATCGACCTCAACGGAGATAATCCGGTCTCCGACGCCCGTGAACAGATAGCCGCCGCGGTTGACGCGGACCCCGCATGCTCCGGCGTGTCCGGATGCGATGTTGCAGTTGTGGGGACACAGCGTACAAAGCACCTGTTGATTCGCCAACGTGTGGTAGTACAGCGCCGGCTGAAGGCCCGTTGCAGTTTTTGGGCTCATCTGATTATTTCTGAACCACGCCTGTGAAAAGCCGAGTGGAAATGAGGGCGGCTTATTCGACGGAACTCAGCAAGCCGAATGCCGCGTCGAGCTGGCCGACCGGTTGCCGTAGCTGGCTTGAAAAACGGTCACTTAGAAGCCGCAGACGAGGGGGACCATCGCCGTGCGAGCGGGTATCCTGCTACAACGGCCCGGCTCCATATGTAGTGAAAAGCCACAGGAAAGAAACTTCATGCGCTCCACCGGGGGCTGCACTGCTCCCTATTCCACTTGTGGCTGATCCAAGCAGGTATTCCCCAACTGAAGAATTTTGATGGCCCCCGCCCCGACCAATGGCGTTCGAAGAGAGATGTGACGGTTGTCCTGGCTCAGTTCTTCCACGACCCCGAGCCCCAGGGTTTCGTTCGCTGCGTCGTGCAGCCCTGTCACGAGCCCGATCAGATTCGCCCTGTGAAGCATGCTGGGCTGAAGGAGAGGTGTGGTGCGTCCCGTTTTCGCCCACGAGCGCCCGCCGGGCGGTGCCAGGATGATGAGTTGCTCGGTGTCCAGCACGTGCGTCTGAGCCTTGGCGAAATACGCTGTAAACCGTTCCACCCGATAGCGCGCCTGCTCAACCGGCGTTCGGGCACGAGCTGACGGAGAGAGCTCGAGCCGATGAATCCTGAGTCCCGGCCTGCCTGCCACCACGGCTAAGAGCGGCTCCAGGTCCCTGTCCTGCTGAAGCGCAACAAGATGCCTCGGGGCAAGGAGTTCGATCTTCCGAAGCTTCAATTGGAACCCAGGTCCCTGGTCGATCAGTCCGGTCGTATCCACGAGCACAGTACCGGCACCGGATCGGATTGCGGCATCGACCAATCGTTTGGTCCCAACCAGGATTTGGAGCAAGTGGCCTGGCGGCGAGACCGACCCTACGAAAAAGAGTCCGCGACAGGGAAGATCGCCGATTCTGAAATCAGACGCTAAGTTCTCTTGCAAGGAAGCAAGCGCTACCGTCGTAGAGGACCGATGGTCGACTGGCCGACATCGGCATCCACGATGGCGACCGGAAGCTTGCCGGCCCGAGCCAACTGCCGGGCCGCGACACCAACCCACGTCGTTTTGCCGCTGTCCGATGCCCCGATCACCATGGCGATGCCGGGATCTTCGGTCAGAGCGTCGCAAGCCTGGCTCCAGCTGTGCGGCAGAGGTTGCCCGACGGAGTCTCGTGTCATCGCTGTTCGAACAGGGTGATCTCCCATTCGCCGGACGGCGTATCGTGGCGCAAGATGTAGAGGCTATGGTCTTCCCCTCGAACCTTGAAATAGCGATGGTCGAGGCCCGGCCAATAATCTAGGACCTCTACTACCTCGATGCGACGATCGCCGATGAAGAACGTACGAGGCACTGCTTCACCGCGATGGCCAGGCTGGCATTCGACCCTCACTGACACTCGCGAATCCACCGGGTCACCGAGGCATGACAGGCATCATCATCGAACCCTACCGACCGGCATCAGATAGAGTGGCTCTGCTTGTCCGTCCAAGCGGAGCACGTCTTTCACACGTTTCTCATCGAAGGCGCCGAGTACGACCGTACCGAGGTGTAATGACACGGCTTGAAGATAGACGTTCTGCGCCGCATGGCCTGCTTCCATGTGGACATACCGGAGGCCTCGTTCGCCATACTTCTCAGTCACCCGCTCATAGACCGCACACAACGCCAGGACGGCGGGTGCCTCCGCGATCGAGGGCTGATCATAGGCCGCACGCACGAGGGACGAGCGTGTATCTCCGTCGGCGATCCGAAGCAGCTCATGGCCATGCGGAATATAGTGGTACAGGCCGGCGGGGAGTCCAGGGACATTCCCTACAAGGGCATATACCTCCAGCGGATACAGCGCCCCGGCGGACGGAGCGGTCCGGAATCCAGCTCGGTTCGTGATGCCCTGAGCGGCCCAGAGGAGTTGGCTGAGATCCTCGAGAGTCAAGGGCACATCCCGAAATTCTCGCACGGATCGCCGCTTCAGCAGCGTGGATTCAACCGAGGCTGCGCTGTCGAACTGAGGTTTGGGCAAGGTGACCTGCTCATCGCGCAGGCCGGCCTTCACAGAGCGGAGGGCCATGATCCGTCTTTTTCATTGGCGAACAGTCCCATCAGGCTCTCTACCTCATCTCTTCAATGCCTCACCCGCTTTGCCGCAGGCCAGGCACGTAGTCGCCGCGGGAAGGGCCTGCAGTCGCGCCACCGGGATGTCCTTGCCGCAACGTTCGCACCGCCCGTAGGACCCGGCCTCGATTCTCGTCAACGCTCGGTCGATGGCTTCGATTTCTCTCTTGGCTCGTTCATCCAGACGATCGAGCAACCGCACCATCGTCTCGGTTTGTCCTCGCTCTTCCGCTTCACGTTCCACATCCGTCTCGAGCCACAGCAGATCCTCTTCCGTCCGGGCGGCTTGACGAAAGAGGTCTCGCCTCTGTGCCAGAAGCTTGCTCCGGAAGTCCTGTAACGAAAGCATAACCCGTCCTCCCCTCTCTCCCACTCAATGACAAAACGACAGCATGAGGCCTTTTTCGACTTTCACCCTAGAAAAGGTCCGTTCCCATCATGGTTTCGTATGGTTGCCTTCTCAGAGAGGTGAGAGCATCCGCAATGCCACATTGGGCAAAAAACTACCTACACCCGATATGAACGAAATGCCCATAGGTTACGCCCTCCACGGCTGGACAGAGACAGAGGAAGGGAGCAGATTGCTGGGGTATTCTAGGGCACGAAGAACGGGGAATTGTCGCCAAATGCCTCATGGGAAGGCACTGGTTCACCCCTTCCTCTTCGGATCGATGTGCTTCGTCCATTCATCCATCGTCGTCACTGGATGAATCGCGCCGGTTTGGGTCGGAGCCAACGGCTCGAAACACTCCAACAGGGATTGATAGCCTTTGGCCTGAACCGTGATGTAGTAGGTGTGTTCCGTAACTGCGACGTAGCCACTCAGGATCTTCACTCCTTTCTTGGCGGCGAGGTCCCGTTTAGCCCAGAATTCATTGAGCATGGTCGCTCCGTCTTTGCTTCTCCCCGGGCAATTCTCTGGTGTGTGGGTCCAATGGGCTACAAACAACATCTCGTCGCCGTTATTCATAGGTCACCTTCATCGTTGAAATTCTACGTCTTCGCCTTCATGCGGGAGCAAGCCTTGTGCCTTTGCCTGATCGGCAGTTATCAGGAGAGAGATGTTGAGAAATCGCTGCCCTGAATGGAGCGGGGCCAATCAGGTGGCAAAGGCTGGTTTTGAAAAGAGGAATGCCGCGACAGTCGCAGAATGATGACGGGGGTAAATTGCGACATTCAGGGTTGGGTCAGCCTTTGCCCACCAATGACTCCCCGGCCATCGCTTTCTTATATAAGAGTAGAACAGCAATGAATAAGGCGGGGAAAGCCTCCACATGAACGACTACCTGGTGCGCATCTTCACCAAAGAGGGGAACATCCGCGGGCTGGCCTGCGTCACGACCAACCTGGTCGACGAGGCCCGCCGGCGTCAGGGCACCTTTCCGACCGCTTCGGCGGCTCTGGGACGAGCCTTAACCGGTGGCGCGCTGCTGGGCGCCCTGTTGAAGACCGGTCAACGAGTCGCGCTTAGGTTCGAAGGGAATGGCCCCACTCTTGTCCCAAATAGG
>JRYJ01013935.1_pt1 | contig 12597 bp, 12 predicted proteins | sample 235371 | NCBI WGS metagenome assembly JRYJ01 (sample SAMN03074219, study PRJNA261477) | activated sludge metagenome | biome: Wastewater Treatment Plant; feature: Wastewater; material: Activated sludge; isolation source: activated biomass of a wastewater treatment plant treating hydrocarbon... ... | reverse complement strand
GCATAGAATGCACAATTAGAAAAGGAGGCTTTTGCTAGCAATAGTTATCTGGCTATGGCCGTTTGGTGCGATCAACAAAGTTTAGAAGGATGCGCACAATTTTTCTATAGACAATCAGAAGAAGAACGCCTGCACATGATGAAAATTTTGCATTATCTGATAGAACGCAACGGTCAGGTCCGGATGCCCGCAATTCAGCAACCACAAATTCAATATTCCAACATTCAGGAAGTTTTTCAAAATACCTTCCGGCAGGAACAATCGGTGACACAGTCCATTTATGAATTGGTGAATATTGCGCAAAGCAAGCTGGACCATTCCACACAAAATTTTCTTCAATGGTATGTTACCGAACAGCGTGAAGAAGAAGCTACGATACTCAAAATTCTGGACCGTATCCGACTGATTGGCGATGGACCCTTGAGTTTGTATTACATTGATCAGGAAGTGGATAAAATCAATCGCCAAATACAAACTGAAGCATCTGGTAATAATGAATAAAGTGGATGACGTAGAATTCGTCTAAATTTCATTAAAACCTTTATCCACCAAAAATCATCCACAATCCCGTTAAAACTAGGTCGAAATGCTGAAATGAGGTACAAATAATATTTATTAAATATTGTTTATTAATAGATTATATATTAGTTAATTTAATATTTAATTAGGGTTTGAGCCTAAGCAAATAGAGTGTTATTTTTAAGCTAAAATCCAGTACATGAAATTTATTTTACTTCTGCTAGGTATGATTGTTAACATGGGAATAAACTTAATGGCCCAGCGCATCACGCCCACCGTAACGGCCACTGCAGGCCATTATCAAAAAACCGGAAGCGCTTCACTGGAATGGACAATGGGTGAGTTTATGGTTGAAACGCTGAAAGGACCAAGTTACACGATAACCCAAGGGTTTCATCAAACGAATTTAACCGTAGTGTCAACCCAAAATCCAAGCATCGTCGGTTTGTCTGTCTATCCAAATCCATTTACGGATCAGTTGATTCTCCAGAATGGTTCTCAACATGTCATCCAAATGCATCTCATGGGTGCAGATGGAAAATGTATTGGTTCTATGAGCCTTCAGCCTGGAACGCAATCTTGGACATTGGACCAGATTCCTTCGGGTACATATTTCCTGGAAGCAGAAGAGGGTAAACAACGTCAGGTTTTTACATTAGAAAAATTACATTAATTTAAATTTTTGAAAGATGAATAAAATATTTGCCATTATGGTTTTTGCTGTGCTGGCCCAATTTGCGGCTGCACAAAATGTTGTTTTTAAATATCAGGGGGTAGCCAGAAACAATCAAAATGCACCACTGACCAACCAAAACATTTCATTGCGATTGACCATTTTAAACTCAAACAATTCACCGGTATACGCTGAACAACATATGGTGACTACGTCTCCAATCGGCTTATTCAACGTAAATGTTTGCCAAGGTAATTCTCCACAAGGCAGTTGCGACGTTATCGACTGGTCCAAAGGNNAACGGTGGTACCACCTACGCACCAATGGGTACATCTCCGATTTTGACGGTCCCAATTGCAGCCTATGCGTTTAAAGCTCAGTCTGCATTAAATGACAATGACACGGATCCTCAAAACGAAGTTCAAACCATGAATTTCAACTCAATGACCAATAGCCTCAGTTTGACCCCTGGAAACAGTGTTGATTTAAGCAGTTTAAAAAATGATGCCGACGCAGACCCCTCCAATGAAATTCAAGCGCTGACCATTGATACCACCAACAATACCCTGAGTTTGAGCAAAGGTGGCGGTAGTATCGTTTTCCCCAGAGGAGATGGACTTTGGAAAATGAATGGTGCTAATATTTTGCAATACCAAAGCGGCAACCAATCCATTACGTTTGACAAAGCCGGATCAGCTCCATTAAATCAGGCATATTTTGAATTAAATTTTCGACCCAATGCGATACACCGGGTGGTTTCAGGACCGACTGATTGGTATTCTGAATTTTGGACGAAACCGGCAAATGCTGTAGGTGATACCATTTGTTACGGATCCAGTGTTAAAGAATATCCAACCACCTATGCTCAACATTATTTGCGATTTAACCGAGATACATTTTCCATTTCAAGAATTNNGTAGCAAGAAAAGCGTAACCAATGAATTTGCTTTGCTCAACAGAGCTTACAATGGCAATACTCCCGTTCGTTTGGTGGGTGTTTACATGAATGCATTTGATGGAATTGGTCAACTTTACAACTTCATCGGAAGCCAAAGAGGGGGCGCAATTACAGCTGCCAATGTCAACAATACAGTCGTTCCTTATATTGGATTGTTTCATCCGACAACACCCAATACGTTGATCGGTGGTATTTTCCTTCAGGGGACTCAATCAGTAGTCAATGCTAACGTAAAGAACTTTAGTATGGACCATCCTAAAGATGCTACCAAAGAAATTTGGTATGCCTGTGTAGAAGGTCCAGAAGCAGCCGCTTACGAAAGGGGAACAGCCACTCTGGTGAATGGCGAAGCGTTTGTTCATTTTTCAGAACATTTTGAATTGGTCATCAACCCTGCAACCATGACCATTCAACTAACCCCGGGATCTGCGGAATCAGAAGGCCTGGCTATAGTCGAGAAATCCGTTACAGGGTTCCGCGTAAAAGAATTGCGCAAAGGAACTGGAAATTATTCCTTTGACTGGGAAGTAAAAGGGGTTCGAAAAGGGTATGAAAATTATAAACCCGTTCGAGTAAAAGGCCTCGAAACTCCAGTGCCTGTGAACAATCCAAGTACATTTCCTGAACTTGAAGCATTGAATAACAATAAGCCATAAGGAGCTTATTGAATCNNGATATCTCACTTAACATTGATCCATTTCTAAGATTTGTAGTTTTTGCTTGTATAAGTGGAAGCCGAAATGTGAATGATTTTTCAAATCAGCCACACGAACTAGCGGATAAATAGATACCAGCTCCGAATCAATGGATAGGCAAGATCTATAGCGGTCTTAAAAACAACCCTTACATTGCATAACCAACCATTAAAAACACTATGAAAACATCAAACCGGGTGATTTCATCCGGTTTTCTTTTTTACCTGCTACTTGGTCTATGACTTTCATAAAATTGGCTTTTCATCCAATGATATGATTATCGTGCCCTTGTGTTGACTCGAATGATCACNNAACGTTCCTTTCAATAAACTTCAAAACTCCTGCCATGAAAATTGCTTCCTTTAACGTAGAAAACCTTTTTGAAAGGGCACGAATTTTCAATGAAAACCAAGACCTCAGTAACGAAATCAATGGTCAAGTTGCCGAACTCAATAACCTTCTGGAATCCGAAGTTTATTCGACTCAGGAAAAGGAAAGAATTTTAGAATTAATCATTGCTCTGGGACTTGAGAATTCAGACGAAAGCCGTTACGTTCTGTTGAGACAAAACCGTGGAAAACTCATTTCCTGTCCACACAATGGACCCGTTGAATTAGTGGCCAGCGGCCGTTCAGATTGGATTGGTTGGCTTGAATTGAAAAATGAACCCGTCAACGAACAAGCAATTCTGCATACGGCAATGGTCATCCGCGATGTCAATCCTGATGTACTTGCTGTCATAGAAGCAGAAAACCGAATTGCTCTAAAACAATACAGCGATATCTTGCTCAAAAAGGTAGATGGAATTCCTTTTGATCAAATTATGCTGATTGATGGCAATGATACCCGCGGAATAGATGTCGGATTATTGGCAAAGACCGGATACCATATCCAGTGGATGCTAAGCCATGTTCATGATGTGGATGAAAATGGAAAGCTCATTTTCAGCCGAGACTGTCCTGAATATTGTGTTCAATGTCCGAATGGAGAAATCATTTGGATCTTGCCTAACCATTTCAAAAGCAAGTTTGGAGGAAACGACAACAGTTCTCAATCNNCTTCTTAGGGAAAAGAAATCATCGTGGTATTTGGAGTTTTATATGATACGCCAGACAGCCTTGCACTCAAACCATTGTTGGAAGACACCGACCTAATGGATGTTTCCACGCATCATTTATTTGATACAGGCGAGTTTGACGGAATGGGAACTTTTGGCTTAGGAAATGACAACCAGAAAATTGATTATATCTTACTTTCACCAAAATTGTATGACCGAATCCAATCCTGTGGTATTTTCCGAAAAGGTGCTTGGCCAGGATCTTCACCCGTTCGGTGGGAGGTTTATCCCACTTTAAAAGAACCCATACATGTAGCCAGTGACCATCATTTGATCTGGGTAGAACTTGATGTATAATGCTTAGGCTCAGTCATTTGATTTTTCCTGAATGGATCAAACTCAATTCCTGCAATATAAGTCAAAAAAATTCAAGTATAAATTACCTTTAACTTGATAAAATATCCGTGAACTATACAACTGGTTAATTTCCATTGTTGTTGAATTCAAAAATTTAGCCCAAAGTGAATACAAACCCACGCATCGATGACTATATAGCGAAGGCGAAACCCTTTGCAAAACCCATTTTAATACATCTCCGAGGACTGATACATGAAACCATTCCCGAAATAACTGAAAACATTAAATGGTCATTTACTGCGTTCGATTATAAAGGTCCTTTATGTACTATGGCCGCTTTTAAAGAACATGTAGCTTTTGGTTTTTGGAAACATGTTTTGCTTGAAGATCCAAACTCGTATTTACACCCTTCTACTCAACATGGAGGTAATGCTATGGGACATCTTGGAAGAATAACATCTTTAAAATCTTTACCGCCTGATAAAATCATTTGCAATTTTTTAATTCAGGCAAAACAATTAAATGTTGATGGAATCAAACTTCCCAGTCGACCCAAAAAAACGAATATCCCAATGGTTATACCAGAAGATTTTCAACAACAACTACAATTAAACCCGATAGCCTCCAAAGGGTTTGAAAAATTAAGCGCTTCGCACCAAAGAGAATATCTGGAATGGATTGGTGAAGCTAAAATGCAGACTACACGTGAACGTCGCATAATGCAAACACTGCAATGGATCGAAGAAGGTAAATCGAGGAACTGGAAATACGAGAGGAAATAAGGCATATCCACTTATTTTACCGCAACTTACACAAAACAATTTTCTCCCTGCCAGGAAAAAATGTCAAAAAAAAAAGTCCTACACTTCTGCAGGACTTCTCTGTTTTTCGTTTTGAAATAGATTTATCAGAAAGTACAATTTTGAATCTCTTTTAAAAAATAGCCGGTTATTTGGCGTTAACCGGCTATTTATAATCCCATGAAAATATCCAAAACTAGCTTACTATATAATGAAAAGACGATATTCAAATAGCTGGGGGGTAGTTCCAGGAAATTTGTTAATTGGAGCTTCCGGCTTGGAGCAGAAAGCTCCCAATTAACAAATTATAATCCCATGAACATATCCGAATTTTACGGTCGCCGATACGTTTACCGGCATTCTGATTGTATTTCTTCCCTTTGTTAAACAATCACAGTACAAGTATCCGACGATTCAGATCCCCATTCAAGTACAAAAAAATGCCCTTGTCATATATTAAAATTATATATGTGTTCAAAAATAAAATATCATATAATTGATAATCAATTATTTATAATTATTTGAATTGAGATTTTTTGGAAAAAAATATTATTAAAATTCAAAAATGTGCAATAGAATTCTTGAATTTTAACTAAAAAAATTTTAAAATGGACTGATAATGNNCCAGTGGGCGAACGAAACCGTCCTTATTTTTTGCAAAATGTCCACCAATGTTATAATGCTCGATGACCTCTTCCAATGTTTTAAATCGTCCGTCGTGCATATAAGGTGCTGTCAACTCAATATTGTACAATGTAGGTGCTTTAAATTTCCCGTTATCGATGTTTAATCCAGTAACTTGACCTCTGCCTTTGTCTTGAAAATCATCTAAACTGACCACTGTATCAATACCATTGTTAAAAAAATCGTTGGCATGCATTAAAGGTGCAGCATGGCAATGAAAACACTCTGCATCGGGGATTAACAAATCAGCATTAAAATATAAATCGTGACCCTCTTGCTGATCTGGATCAAAAAAAACTTCTCCGCGCAATTGACGCTGATACAATGATTGCCCACCAGTCAATGCCAATCGCTCATATTGAGCTATTGCCTTCGCCGCGAGTTCTTGACTGATTTCTGATCGGTCACTGATACCGAAGGCCTTCCTGAATAACTCTGGATATTTTTCGTGGCGCCTTAGTTTATCCACCACACGAGGCCAGTTTTCATGCATCTCCACTGGATTTTGAACAGGCTCTATTGCCTGTTTCTCTAATGTACCCACCCGGCCATCCCAAAACAGGCCTTTAACAAAGTAAGCTGAATTAAGGATCGTCATGGAACTTCTGTTGCCTAAAGTTCCTCCAACTCCAGGGCTCACCGGCAGATTGTCCGTAAATGCCTTACGAGGGTCATGACAACCCGAACAAGACAGGGTACTGTCCAAAGAAAGAATAGGGTCAAAAAACAAATGTCGCCCCAGGAGTACGCCATCAACAGTCTGCGGATTTTCAGGAACCTCTGGTAAAGGAGGCAAACCCTTTGGAATCATCACAGGATAATCCTTCGGCACATAAGCTATGTGAAGTAAATCACCATCTGAGGTTCCTCCGGAATTGTCACATCCAATGAAAAAACCAATGACTAAAAAAATGTAACCTGCTCTAATCGAACTGAACATTTTATTTTAACTGTATCGAAGCTTTAAATCGATTCATGAAAGCATCTAAAACGGTGCTTTTATTGTGAATCTGAGGATTGGACGCTATGTCCATCCCATCTATATCTTCTCCAAATAAAGCCTGGTGATCAATCTGCAGAATTAGGCGCGTGGTTTGGCCGCTGGCAATTACAATATTTTTTGTCCATTCGAGGTGCTTCATGGAGTCATCAAAACCCGAGTGGTAAGTGAAATTATACGATTTTGATCCATCGTTGTAACTTCCTTCTGTTTTACTAAAAATGTAAGAATTCCATGCGGCCCAATACCGGCTTCCTTCCCCCATTGGATGAACGGGAGAATAATTTGCAGGTACCGTTTTGTTTAAAGTTGGGTTTAAACCAAGGTCAAATTGAAAACCTGTATAAGTTCCAGTAGGAATATCCAAATAACTGATCAGCATTCCTTCCTGCGCTTTTTCAATGGAAGTNNCAATAATCCACATCTTTAATCGTGTGATTATGGTGCGTTCCTATTAACCCAAGACTGGATACAAACCACTCAGATTTTGTAAATAAAATATTTCCTTTTCCAAAGTAGTCATACGTCATCCCTTTTACGAAGGGTGAACTGCCATAGATTCCTTGTACAACTATTTCAAGATTACCTTTTCCCGATGTCGGTTCATCGCCTCCACAACCAACGATTAGGAAGAACATGGTCACAGACAAAAAGATGTTTATTGTTTTATTCATTACTTTGATTTGGAATGTTTTATAAAATTCAACTTTCATTTAAGTTGATTTCTTCAATTGTTTAAGACAAATTCAACTTAATAAACGCTGAAAAAAGAAGAAATGTTTCAATTCTGCCTGATTATAAGGCCGCCATACTGCTTTTGCCATTCAAAATTACTGGTTTTCCCATAGAATCTTGTTGGATATGGGCCTAAAATTTCAGTCTCATAAAAATGTGATTATTGGCTATTCCCTTTTTTTGTTTCCACGAATTGCCGGATTAACTTTTTTACATGATAGGAAAATTCTTTGTCAAGAATCCATTGAAAATAAGCCGGTTCGCGCTTCCATACCTCTTCAAAACTCAGTTGGATGTGCTTTCCAAAATTGAAAACGATCTCCTTTTGTTCATTGTATTTCAATCGTTGTGTTGGGTCAATGGTATTGAGGTCATTGGTAAACGCATCCAATGCTTGCATGTCATTGCGGACAGGTTGAGGGATAACAATACCGTCATCCCCAATAAATTCCGAATTTCGGTATCGATCCAATTGACCTATCAATACATCCACCGTAGCTCTGGTATCTGCTAATGCATCATGGGCATTTTGCAACTNNCGTTGAACGTCAATGAGTCTGCGCTCTTCCAAATCCAAATCAATGCCATATCGATAAAACTCTTCAGCCAGCAATGGAATGTCAAATCTCAAACTATTGTATCCAGCCAAGTCTGCATTTCCAATAAAAGCGATTAACTCTCTGGCTAATTCTTCAAATTTAGGCTGCCCGGCAACTTCTGCTGCACCAATACCATGAACTTTGGTGGCTTCTTCGGGTATCGGAATTCCGGGATCAATGATTTTATTGTACTCTATAGGTTGATCCTGACCGGCCTGATATTTTATCATAGCGATTTGAACTATCCGGTCCCGGATAACGTGGACACCGGTGGTCTCAAGGTCTAGAAAAACCAAGTCTTTATCAAGATTAAATGGATTCATAAAATTTAACGGCTATTCAACAAATGGATTTTGAATTCATTCTCAACAGGGGATATAAAGGTACGATAATAGCTTTCTGTGTGGTCTTCTTTCTGCCTTTGTTCAGGATACACTATCTTTGTCCAGGCAATTGTAGTCTTTCATACGACTTATGTAAACTTCAAGCATAATTCAACCCGGGTGCTTAGCTCAGTTGGTTCAGAGCGCCGCCTTGACAGGGCGGAGGTCGGCAGTTCGAGCCTGCCAGCACCCACTTTCCTTAAACTTATTCTTTTAAAAACAATCGTTGAACATTTTGTTTTTGTCCGGTCAATTTCANNGCAGAGGATTCTTTTTCTTTGGATTCAGCAATGGTCCTTCCACGTAAGTCGAGGATGCACCATCGATCGAAACCAACATTGGACTTTACCGTGAGTTGGTCGTTAACAGGATTGGGTATAATGTATATTTCAGGCGAAAGATTTCTTTGATTTTGAGTAGCTGGAATGACAACTGCTACTGAGTCCGAAAGCACGCTGGCACACCCATTGGAATCCACCACTTGAACCTTGTAATTACCATCAGCCTGATCTGCCCACCAAAAAGGGACCATGGATTCCCCATGAACCACTCCAAAACGATACCAACGGTAGATTGCATNNAACCAAATTAGAGATGAGTGATTGACAACCATTGCTATCGACAAAACTTAAAGAATATTCACCCGCTTTCAAAACAATAAGACGTTCACTATTTTCAGGCAGCAAGCTTCCGTTTAAAAACCAATTAAATTTTACGGCATTCGGTTGTTCACAAGCCACCAACACAGTTGAATCTCCCTCGCAAAAGCTTGCTGTAAAAGGAGGTTTTATACAAGATGTATCGGCTAATTTGTCACGGATGATAAATTCTTGGACCGTTCGGCAATTTCCAACCGTCAGGGTCAAACGGTAAGCTCCAGGAGACAATTGATCAATGGTCTCGGTGGTGTCCCCAGTTGACCATTGGAAAACAGCAACTGGATTTCCACTCAAATTCGTGTGTGCTTTCCCATCCTTCAACCCGGGGCATGTTACGTCCGTGGTTACCATTGTCACATTCAGGGTACAAGTATCCCATATCTGAAAAATCGCACTTAAAGAAGCATCGGCAAAATACAGATTTCCTTCAGCATCTTCGCCAAAGGTAGTCAAACCATTGTTGCTATGGTCGTACAGCAATGTATTGATCAAACGATTGCTATCATTTTTATGCAAAGACCAAATTTTGCCACTGCAATAATCTCCATAAATGTATTTACCATACAGTCCTGGAAAACGATCTCCACGATAAACATATCCACCGGTTACTGAGCACCCGTTGATATTCTCATCGCTAAAATATTCATGGACGGGAAAAGTAAATACATTCTTTGGCTCGCATCCATTGGTATTGAAATTGGCATTACCTTCATAGCATCTCCAGCCGTAATTTCTACCACCTCCTGAAGCTGCTGGCTCAAAATCAACCTCCTCCCAACTACCTTGTCCTACATCTCCAATCCACAAATCTCCAGTCAGTCGATCAAAACTAAATCTCCAGGGATTTCTCATACCCACTGCCCAGATTTCAGGTGCATAAGCTGTATTGGCTACAAAAGGATTTGTAGGTGGAATGTTGTATTTATTGGATGCATTGACATCAATTCTCAACATCTTTCCCAACAAAGCCATTTTGTTTTGTGCGTTATTCTGCGGATCGTTTGCACTTCCTCCATCACCCATTCCAATATACAAATAACCATCAGGTCCAAATTTTATAGATCCGCCATTGTGATTTGCATAAGGTTGTGGAATGGTCAGCAATACACGCCCTGATAAAGAGTCCAGTCTGTTGGTATCAGCACTGAGCTTATATTCTTCGATGACCGTCATGGTCTGCGCTGACCGATCGGTGTAATTGACATATACCAACCCATTTTTCTTATAATCGGGATGAAATGCCATACCCAATAGCCCTTGTTCGCCGCCTGTAGACCTCACCTTTGACGCTATGTCCAAAAACGGAACCGTCGTCAATGCATTATTACGGATGATGCGAATTTTTCCAACTTTCTCAATTACAAACAAACGTTCGTCATTGCAGTGGGTAATGTCAACTGGAATTGATACTCCATTAATCCAACGATTGATCCGAATTCCATTTTGTCCATTTAAACCATTGTATAACATTACAGACAATAAAACCATTATCCACACACTTCTCATAGTAATCGATTATTCAATTATTAGTTCAAATTTTTTGAAACCCCCAAGTTCTTCATTGATCAACAGACAATACCAACCAGGTTTTACGTTAGGTTTATATTCAAGCAAATCGTTGACGCCATTACTAACGAATGTTAGTTTGTCAAGGCAAGTACCCATACTGTTATATAACCGCAAATGGAAAGTCCCGGCAGTTGAAAGACTCCGAATGTGAAATCCATCCTCAGCCTTTGTGGGGTTTGGATAAACTACGATTTGTTTGGTCAAGGTCTTAAACCTTTCCAAATCTTTGTCTGCAGTCACCATAGGAACATTGAATTCAAAAACCTGCAGACAATCTTCACTGTCATTAACAAACAATGTATACTTACCCGACCTCAGGTTTGTGATTCCTGGTGTTCTTGCACCATTACTCCACAAATAACGGTAGGATCCTTTTCCTCCGGCAATTGTAACGATTATTGCTCCAGTTCCACTTCCATTGTCCTTGAGTATTATCGTGTCTTGAACAATGATTTTGGGCCACCAGTTCATCTGAATATTAAAAACACTGTCACAGCCATTTATAGCTGCGCCTTCTATGATCAGTTGGTAATTTCCTGGAGTATCAAAACTTTTGTTTCTAAAAATATAGGGTTCTCCAAAACAAACTGTATCATTAACCAATTCAAATGACCTCTTTAGCGCTATTATATCAGTGCATATTGTATCCTTACAACCATTAGTTCCAGTAACAATTACACAATATCTACCACCCGTATCGATTGGAAGATACTCCAACGTGGATTGATCGTTCCATAAGTAAGATAAATATGCCTCTGAAAGCCTGACAGTGTCCTTTCTACCAGAACAAATTGTATCAGGCGCCACAAGACTTGCATTTGGTGCGGTTCCCTCTTCTATATCAAAACAGTAAGTACCCGTACATTGGTTAATATCACTTACCGTAATGCAATAGGTTCCCGTTTGGCTAAGTTTGATGATTCGTGTAGTATCACCCGTAGACCATTTGAATTGGTGGTAATTGCCTGCATCCAATTCTGTGCTTTGCCCTGCACAAATAAAATAAAATCCGGTTGGAACGGGTTTCAGTCCTTCTCTGAATACAATACGTACTTCGTCCTTACTCAGACAATACCCATTGGTCGCTTCAAAACTCAGCGTATACATTCCAAAGGAATCAGCAATAAATTTCGAGAGAGGGTCCAAAAAATTCTCAAATCTTCCCGACCCCGGACCGGAAATAATTTTCCAGGTACTGCTTACAAAATTTCCGAATCCATTCAAATTCACTTCACGCCCACAAATTTCAATATCTGGTCCAGCCGAAATCAAAGGCTTTGACCTGAAGATTAACGGTTGTAAGTTTGAAATGCTAAGGCAAGGGTGATTCAGATTAATCTCACCTTTTGTATTTCTTCTGCCGATAACTCTTGCTACATAATACCAGGTATTGAATTTAAATCGTACCGGATCAAATGGAAAAATTCCATTTGGATTGGATTTAATAATACTGCCTGTTGGATTTAGGATATCGCTCAGGATCACATACGTTGATAAATCCAATGAGTCGATTGTTTCATTTCCAGTAATTTTAGCAGTAAAACTCTGTCCTTCACAAATTTGCAGAGTGTCTAGCGGCATATTGCCTGCCTGACTGGTACATCCTCAATTTTCAAATCCTTTAAAAACTATGGCACATCCATTTTTATCTTTGATTTCAAATTCATATCCCGATTTACACAACAATGCATCAGAAACAAAGCTCCCGTTGAGAGAATCCAATTTTCCCCTTCCTTTTGAAACGGTATATGGTTGAATACCTCCGCTTACAGTAAACTGAATGATAAAAGCTGAATCACTTGCAAATCTGTTGACAATAACATTTTGGATTTGAAGAATAGGGTTCACCACAAACAATTTCAAGCTAATGGCCGTAGTATCGCAAGCATTGATTGCTCTCACTTTTAAT
>JRYJ01002308.1_pt1 | contig 12635 bp, 14 predicted proteins | sample 235371 | NCBI WGS metagenome assembly JRYJ01 (sample SAMN03074219, study PRJNA261477) | activated sludge metagenome | biome: Wastewater Treatment Plant; feature: Wastewater; material: Activated sludge; isolation source: activated biomass of a wastewater treatment plant treating hydrocarbon... ... | reverse complement strand
CAGTTCCAAGCCATCCAGGCCGGTATCGGCCGGCCACCCATGCATCAGTCGGGCTTTCCAGAGGCCAGAGGCAGGCCAGAGGCCGTTTGAAATTCCTATGCGCCGGCGTTGCTGCTGGGGCTGGATACCTTCTGGGTCATCGTCGAATGTCCTTTCGTGTGGCTCAAGTATTTTAGCACTCGATTGGAGGGAGTGCTAAGGGCAAAGTTCCGCCCGCGCCCGAACCATGGCTGACCGGGCCGGCGGGCGCGCCGGGCCGGGCGTGCGGCTGCGCCCGCTACACTCGCGCGCATCGCCTGCGCCTTACAAGAGAGGACCCCGACCATGCCCTTGCGATCTGTCGGCCTGGTGGCCGCGCTGCTGCTGGCCGGCCACGCACAGGCCGCCCACGGCTACCAGGGCCGCGTGCACGGCAGCTTTGCCGGGCATGCCATCGATGTGCCGGTGATCTGCGAGCGCCCCAGGCTGGCGGGGCAGCGGGGCAACTGGTTCTACGCGCAGTCCGACCCGCCGACGCACGAATACGCCCAGGACCGCAACGGCGACGGCGTGGCGGTGACGGTCTCGTTCAGCGGTCAGGAGGCCATGTTCATGCTCTACCTGGCAGGTCAGGACCACAACTTCGGCAACACCCGGCGTGAGCAGATCGTGCTCACCGAAGGCGGCTTCGTGCTCACCATGAGCGCCTCGCGCTACGAAGGCAAGGGCCGGCTGCGCCGAAAGGTAGGCGAAGACGAGATCCGCCTGGCCGTCGACTGCCCTCAGCGCTGAGCCCCGCCGGATCGCCGGCGTTCCAGATCAAACCGGGATTAAAGGCGCACCAATACTGCGCAAGCAGCTATAGTTTTGGTAGTATTTCAGAAGCTGCCCAGATGCGTCAGCGCCTGGGCGCGCAGCAGCGTCAGCGCCGCCTGGCGGGTGGCGCTGGCCGGGCGCAGGGCGCTGAGGGCGGTGTAGAGCGGGATCTGCAGCGGCTGGCCGTCCGGCGTCGCGATGCGGCGCAGCGCAAAGGCCTCGGGGTGCGCGGTGCCGGCCAGGGCGTGGCGCGACAGGATGGCGCCGCCGGCGCCGCCTTCGACCAGCGCCAGGATGGTGGCCACGCCATCGATCTCCAGCGCCACCTGCGGCGTGCAGCCGGCCGCGGCCATCTGCGTCTCGACGTGCATGCGGATGGCGTTGGGCCGGCTGGGGATGACCAGGGGCAGCTGCGCAAGGTCGCGCAGCGTGGCAGGAGCGGCGTCGGCGCGGGCGCCGGCGTGCTGCACCAGCAGCAGCTCGTCGCGCGCCAGCGGCGCGATGTCCAGCCCGGGCACCGGCTGGGCGTTATAGAGCACGGCGATGTCCAGCCGCCCGCTGGCCAGTTGCTCCTGCATGCTGGCCGACAGCGCCTCGGTGATCGACAGCTGGGCTTCGGGCAACTGCCGGCCGAAGGCCTGCACCAGCGGTACCGCCAGGGCGCGCGCCACGCTGGGCGGCAGGCCCAGGGTCACGCGACCGGCCAGGCCGCCGCGCAGGCGCGCCAGCTCGTCGCGCGCGTGTTCGATCTGGTGCAGGATGCCGCGCGCGTGCTCCAGCAGCACCTGGCCGGCTTCGGTGGGCATGGCGCCGCGGCCGTGGCGTGTCAGCAGGTTCTGACGCAGCTCCACTTCCAGCAGGCGCACCTGGCGGCTGAGCGCGGGCTGGGCCACGTCCAGCGCCAGGGCGGCGCGGCTGAAGCTGCCCAGCTCGGCCACGCGGACGAAGTATTCGAGTTGACGCAGGTCCATGATCCCAATTTACGACATGGCTGTGATTCAGGTATGCCATTTTGCTCTAGCTGCTAGTGGGGTGGGTGGCTGGTCAGCGGCCCTGCCGCTGCGCACAATGCGCCAGCGTCAGCAGAGGAACACCATGAGCTTGCACCACCCCCTGGTCATCGACTGCCACGGCCACTACACCACCGCGCCCAAGGCGCTCGAACAGTGGCGCAACCGGCAGATCGCCGGCATTCAGGACCCGGCAGCGATGCCGCGCGTCGACGAGCTGCGGATCAGCGACGACGAACTGCGCGAATCGATCGAGAACAACCAGCTGCGCCTGATGCGCGAGCGCGGCAGCGACCTGACCATCTTCAGCCCGCGCGCCAGCTTCATGGCGCATCACATCGGCGACTTTCAGGTCTCCAGCACCTGGGCGGCGATCTGCAATGAGTTGTGCCACCGCGTCAGCCAGCTGTTTCCCGAGCATTTCATTGGTGCCGCCATGCTGCCGCAGTCGCCCGGGGTCGATCCGGCCAGCTGCATTCCCGAGCTGGAGCGGTGCGTGCGCGACTACGGCTTCGTGGGCATCAACCTGAACCCCGACCCTTCCGGCGGTCACTGGACCAGCCCGCCGCTGACCGACCGCCACTGGTACCCGATCTACGAAAAAATGGTCGAGTGGGACATCCCGGCCATGATCCACGTCAGCACGTCCTGCAACGCGTGCTTTCACACCACCGGGGCGCACTACATCAACGCCGACACCACCGCCGTGATGCAGCTCATTCAGGGCGATCTGTTCAAGGACTTCCCGACGCTGCGCTTCATCATCCCGCACGGTGGCGGCGCCGCGCCCTACCACTGGGGGCGCTACCGCGGCCTGGCGCAGGAGCTGAAAAAGCCCCTGCTGCAGGAGCACCTGCTGAACAACCTGTTCTTCGACACCTGCGTCTATCACCAGCCGGGCATCGACCTGCTGACCAAGGTGATTCCGGTCGACAACATCCTGTTCGCCAGCGAGATGATCGGTGCCGTGCGCGGCATCGATCCTGAAACCGGGCACTACTTCGACGACACCCGGCGCTACGTGCAGGCCACCGCCAACCTGAACGACGAGCAGCGCTACAAGGTCTACGAAGGCAACGCGCGGCGCGTGTTTCCGCGGCTGGACGCGGCACTCAAGGCCAGGGGGAGATGAGCCATGTATGAACTCGGAGTGGTGTATCGCAACATCCCGCGCGCCGACGGCGCCACGGCCGACGCGCTGGCGCAGTTCGGCAGCGCCACCGTGCACGAGGCCATGGGCCGCGTCGGCCTGCTCAAGCCCTACATGCGGCCCATCTACCCCGGCGCGCAGGTCAGCGGCACGGCCGTCACGGTGCTGCTGCAGCCGGGCGACAACTGGATGCTGCACGTGGCGGCCGAGCAAATCCGCCCGGGCGACATCGTGGTGGCGGCGGTCACGGCCGAATGCACCGACGGCTACTTCGGCGACCTGCTGGCCACCAGCTTCAAGGCCCGCGGCGCGCGCGCGCTGGTCATCGACGCCGGGGTGCGCGACGTGCGCACCCTGCAGCAGATGGGCTTTCCGGTCTGGAGCAAGGCGATCAGCGCCAAGGGCTGCATCAAGGCCACGCTGGGCTCGGTCAACATCCCCGTCGTGTGCGCCGGCATGCTGGTGACGCCGGGCGATGTGATCGTGGCCGACGACGACGGCGTGGTCTGCGTGCCCGCCGCGCGCGCGGTGCTAACGCTGGAAGCGGCGCGCAAGCGCGAGGCCAACGAAGGCGACAAGCGCGAGATCTTCGCCAGCGGCACGCTGGGGCTGGACTATTACAAGATGCGCGAAGGGCTGGCCAAGGCCGGGCTGCGCTACATCGATTGAGGGCCGCGCGATGAGCAAACCCACCAGCGGCGACTTCACCAAGACGGCCGGTTGGCTCGATTGGTACGACGGCCCCAGCACCCCGCGTTTCAGGCTGCCGGCCGGCAGCGTGGACGCGCACTGCCACGTGTTCGGCCCGGGCGCCGAATTTCCCTACGCGCCCGAGCGCAAGTACACGCCCTGCGACGCCGGCAAGGCCCAGTTGTTCGCGCTGCGCGACCATCTCGGCTTTGCGCGCAACGTGATCGTGCAGGCCACCTGCCACGGCGCCGACAACCGGGCGCTGGTGGATGCGCTGCAAGCCTCCGGCGGCCGGGCGCGCGGCGTCGCCACGGTGCGCCGCAGCGTCACCGACGACGAGCTGCAGGCCCTGCACGCGGCCGGCGTGCGCGGCGTGCGCTTCAACTTCGTCAAGCGCCTGGTCGACTTCACGCCCAAGGACGAACTGATGGAGATCGCCGGCCGCATCGCCCGGCTGGGCTGGCACGTGGTGATCTACTTCGAGGCGGTCGATCTGCCCGAGCTGTGGGACTTCTTCACCGCCCTGCCCACCACCGTGGTGGTCGATCACATGGGCCGCCCCGACGTCGGCAAACCGGTCGACGGCCCCGAGTTCGCGCTGTTTTGCAAGTTCATGCGCGAGCACGCCAACGTGTGGAGCAAGGTGAGCTGCCCCGAACGCCTGTCGGTCAGCGGCCCGCCGGCGCTCAGCGGCGAGCAGGCCGCCTACCGCGACGTGGTGCCGTTCGCCCGCCACATCGTCGAAAGCTTTCCGGACCGCGTGCTGTGGGGCACCGACTGGCCACACCCCAACCTCAAGAACCACATGCCCGACGATGGCCTGCTGGTGGACTTCATCCCGCACATCGCGCCCACGCCCGAGCTGCAACGCAAGCTGCTGGTGGACAACCCGATGCGCCTGTACTGGCCCGAGGCATGATGATTCCCCCTGAGTCGCTTCGCGCCTTCCCCCGGAGGGGGACAACGCCAGTGGCCGGCGCAGGTCCGGCCACGGCGTTCGCTGGTATGGCCTGCTCCGCGGCCTCCGGCTTCATTGATGATCGATCGCGCTGACTGCGCAGGAGCAATGGCGATGTCTCTCAACAAACCCTATCTCGACGTTCCCGGCACCACCATCTTCGATGCCGACCAGAGCCGCAAGGGCTACTGGCTCAACCAGTTCTGCATGAGCCTGATGAAGGCCGANNCAGCAGATGGCGGGCAGCATGACCGGCATGACCGAGCAGCAGTACCGCGACATGATGGTGCGCGGCGGCCGCCACCCCGAGGGCAACCGCTACAAGGGCGAGGGCGGCGACGCCCAGGGCCCGATGAGCCAGTCCGAAGCCTGGAAGGCTTGGCAGGCCAAGGCACAAAATGGGCTGGCAGCGTCCGTCCAGCAAGCGCAGACAGCTACCAATTCAATAGCCACCATGGGCGCCCGCATCACCGCCTCGGTGTATTCCTCGCATGTGCCGGCGATTGGCGCCGCCATCGACCACGGCAAGACGGCCGAGCCCTACTGGGCGCCCATGTTCCAGGGTTTCGAGTTCAGCAAGCGGTGGATGAAGGAGCACCTGCCCGACGTCATCTTTCTCGTCTACAACGACCACGCCACCAACTTCGACCTCAGCGTCATCCCCACCTTCGCCATCGGCACCGCGGCCGAATTCGAGCCCGCCGACGAAGGCTACGGCCCGCGCCCGGTACCCAGGGTCAAGGGCCACCCGCGCCTGGCCTCGCACATCGCGCAGTCGGTGATCCAGCAGGACTTCGACCTCACCATCGTCAACCAGCTCAAGGTCGATCACGGCCTGACGGTGCCGATGAACCTGATGTTCGGCACCCCCGCCGAATGGCCCTGCGCGGTGATTCCGTTCCACGTCAACGTGGTGCAGTACCCGGTGCCCTCGGGCGCGCGCTGCTTTGCCCTGGGCCAGGCGATCCGCCGCGCCATCGAAAGCTACGACGAGCCGCTGAAGGTGCAGATCTGGGGCACCGGCGGCATGAGCCACCAGTTGCAGGGCCCGCGCGCCGGCCTGATCAACGCCGAGTGGGACAACCGCTTCCTGGACCGCCTGATCGCCGATCCGAAGGAGCTGTCGGCCATGCCGCACATCGACTACGTGCGCGAAGCCGGCAGCGAGGGCATCGAGTTGGTGATGTGGCTGATCGCGCGCGGCGCCATGGCCGACGTGGCGGGCGGCGCCGCGCCCAAGGTGGCGCACCGCTTCTTCCATGTGCCGGCGTCCAACACGGCGGTGGGCCACCTGATCCTGGAAAATCAAGCTTGAATCGGCATGCAGCGCTTGCCTGGCAAGCGCCAGTAGCTATTGTTATAGGAGCATCATGAGCAAGACCATCAACGTTGCGCTGGCCGGCGCCGGCGCCTTCGGCATCAAGCACCTGGACGGCATCCGCAACATCGACGGCGTGCGGGTCGTCTCGCTGGTCGGTCGCGAGCTGGACAAGACGAAGGAGGTGGCTGCCAAGTACGGCATTTCCCACGTGACCACCGACCTGGCCGACAGCCTGGCCCTGCCGGAGCTCGACGCCGTCATCCTGTGCACCCCCACCCAGATGCACGCCGCCCAGGCCATGCAGTGCCTGCAGGCCGGCAAGCACGTGCAGGTCGAGATCCCGCTGTGCGACAAGCTGGCCGACGGCCAACAGGTGGCCGCGCTGCAGAAGCAAACCGGCCTGGTCGCCATGTGTGGCCACACCCGGCGCTTCAACCCCAGCCACCAGTACGTTCACCAGAAGATCGCGGCGGGCGAATTCCACATTCAGCAGATGGACGTGCAGACCTACTTCTTTCGCCGCACCAACATGAACGCGCTGGGCCAGCCGCGCTCGTGGACCGACCACCTGCTGTGGCACCATGCGGCGCACACGGTCGATCTGTTCGCGTATCAGGCCGGCAGCCCGATCGTGCAGGCCAACGCCATCCAGGGTCCGATCCACAAGGAGCTGGGCATCGCCATGGACATGAGCATCCAGCTCNNGTGTCGATGAACGGCATCGAGCTGCAGGACCGCGAGTTCTTCGCCGCCATCCGCGAGGGCCGCGAGCCCAACGCCAGCGTGGCCCAGGTGCTGCCCTGCTACCAGGTGCTGCACGACCTGGAGCAGCAGCTCAACGCTACTTGAAGCATAGCTGCCGGCGCTTGCCTGACGTGCACTGCAGCCCATTTTGATTTTGAACATGTCGTTGCGCCCTCTCGGCCCCTTCACCGTCTCGGCCATCGGCCTGGGCTGCATGAACATCTGCCACGCCTATGGCGAGCCGCCGCCGCGCGAGCAGGCCGTGGCGCTGCTGCACGCCGCGCTGGATGCCGGCGTGACGCATTTCGACAGCGCCGCGCTGTACGGCTTTGGCGCCAGCGAAACCCTGCTGGGCGAGGTGCTGGGCGCCCGGCGCCAGCACATCACCCTGGCCAGCAAGTGCGGCATGACGGTGGAAGCCGGCGACGGCAGCGTGCGGCCCGGCCGCGTCATCGACGGCCGGCCCGAGGCGCTGCGCGCCACCTGCGAAGGCTCGTTGCGGCGCCTGCGCACCGACGTCATCGACCTCTACTACCTGCACCGCTGGGACAAGCAGGTGCCGATCGAAGACAGCGTGGGGGCGCTGGCCGACCTGGTGCGCGCCGGCAAGATCCGCGCCATCGGCCTGTCGGAAGTGTCGGCCGCCACGCTGCGGCGCGCCCACGCCGTGCACCCCATCGCGGCGCTGCAATCCGAATACTCGCTGTGGACGCGCAACCCCGAAATCGCCGCGCTGGCCGCCTGCCGCGAGCTGGGCGTCAGCTTCGTGGCCTTCAGCCCGGTGGCGCGCGGCTTTCTGGCCGGCGCGCTGCCCGACCAGGCGGCCGTCGACGCGCTGCCCGACAAGGACCTGCGCCGCCCCATGCCACGCTTTGCGCCCGAGCACTACGCGCGCAACCTGCGGCTGCTGCACGGCTTTCGCGCCATCGCCGCCGAGCTGGGCTGCACCCCGGCGCAGCTGGCGCTGGCCTGGCTGCTGCACCAGGGCGAGGACATCCTGCCGATTCCTGGCACGCGCAGCATCGCTCACCTGCACGAGAACCTGGGCGCCAGCGGCGTGCGCCTGTCGCCCGAGGTGCTCAACCGGCTCGAGGCGCTGATCAACCCCGCCACCGTCAGCGGCCATCGCTACGCCGAGCAGGCGCGGCGCGAGATCGACACCGAAGACAGCGTCTGAGCCTAGAAACGGCAGTTGGACGCCCCCGCCCGTGCCGTGATCGGNNGGTGAAGGCCATCGCAGCCGCGAGTCCCCGCATCGATGCGGCCTGCCCGAAGTTGACAAGCGGTCAACTGCCGTTTCTAGGCTGAGTCTAGGCTGAGCGCGTCGCCTCAGGCCTCGGTCACACCCGTGTCATGCGCGGCGTCCGCCCGTGACCGACAATCGAGGCTGGTTTCTGTGGATGCCTCGCCCATGTCCCTCGCGCCCGAACGATCTCTTGGCTTTGCCGGTGCCAGCAACTTTCGCGACCTGGGCGGCTACGCCGGCGCGGGCGGTCTGCCGGTGCGCTGGCGCAGGTTGTTTCGCTCCGACCATCTGGCCGGGCTGACGCCGAAGGATGCGCAGCAGTTCCAGCGCCTGGGCGTCACGCGCGTGTTCGACTTCCGCGGTGAGCAGGAACGCGCCGCCGTGCCCTACGACCTGCCCGGCGTGACGCAGCACGCGCTGACCATCGAACCCACCGTGGTGCAGCGCATGAAGGACCTGCTGGACGCGGGCGAGGCCATCACCCCCGAGCGCACGGTGGCGCTGATGCAGCAGACCTACCGCGGCTTCGTGCACGACAACGCCGACCGCTTTGCCGAACTGTTCGCCCATCTGCTGGCCGACGACGCGCCGCTGGTGTTTCACTGCACCGCCGGCAAGGACCGCACCGGCTTTGCCGCCGCCCTGATCCTGCTGGCGCTGGACGTGCCGCGCCCGGTGGTGATGCACGACTACCTGCTGACCAATGCGTTCTACCGCATGCCCGCCGCGCACGACAGCCGCGCCCCGCGCGAGGTGCTGCAGGTGCTGTGGCGCGTGCAGGAAGACTTTCTGAACGCCGCGCTCGACATCGTCGAGCAGGAAGACGGCGGTGTGCGCGGCTACCTGTCGCGCCAGTTGCGCGTGGGTGAGGCCGAGCGCCAGCGACTGCAGGCGCTGTACCTGGCGGGTGCCTGATGCGAACCTGCTTTATTCTGGAAACGGCAGTTGAACGCGAATCCGCGTGAGCGACGGGGCTGGCGTCAGCGGCGCGCGCTGCGGGCCGCCGGGGCGGCGCTGCGTGCCTGGCCCGCCTGCGGGCGCTCCAGCCAGTCGTGCAGCGCGCCGTGGCGCAGGGCGCCGGGCACGTAGCGCAGCCGGTCGATGTCCAGCAGCGCGAACAGCGCGCACAGCACCGACACACCGCCACCGATCACGGCCCGGCGCTCGGGCTTGATGCCGGGCAGCTGCAGCGTGCGACTGTCGCCGGCGGCGATCAGCTGCGCCCGCAACTGCAGCAGGCCGGCGCGCGTGACCCGGTGCCGCCGGGTCACCAGGCCGCCCAGGCGCAAGGCGTCGGCCACCGCGCCCACGGTGCCGGAGCAGCCGTAGGCGGCATCCCAGTGCGGCCGGCCGAAGCTGGCCACGGCATCGGCCAGCACCGTCCGGGCGGCGGCCTCGGCGCGCTCGAACTGTGCGGCCGACAGCCGCTGATCGCCGAAATGCGCCATCGACCAGGCCACGCTGCCCAGCAGGCGGGAAGTCATGACGCGCGGCTGCGGCCCGTCACCGACCACCAGCTCGGTCGAGCGCCCGCCGACGTCCGGCGGCGGCGATCACGCGCCTGGCCGACCTGGGCGTGCCGGCCTACCTGATCTCGGCCACGGTGATCGGCGTGCTGGCACAGCGGCTGACGCGCATGCTGTGCCCGGCCTGCAAGCAGCGCGACGACGGCACCACGCGCGAGACGCTGGACGAGCTGGCCAGGCCCTGGCGACTGTCCGGCGGCGTGCGGCCCTACAAGCCGGTGGGCTGCCTGGAGTGCCGCCACACCGGCTACCGCGGCCGCGTCGGTCTGTACGAACTGCTGCTGATGACCGATGCCGCACGCGCCTGCGTGCATCCCGCGCTGGACGCCAACGCGCTGCGCCGCCAGGCCGTGAAGGACGGCATGCGCGCGCTGCGACTGGCCGGTGCGATGAAGGTGGCCGAGGGCCTGACCACCGTCGAGGAAGTGCTGCGCAGCACACCGAGCCTGGACATGCGGGCCTGACGGCTCAGGCCTGCATGCCTTCCGGTCGGGCCTGCGTATGCGGGCCTGGGGGCTCGGGCCCGTCGGCGCGCCCGCCGCGCGCTTACGTGGAAACCACACCTTGGGCCTGGAGGGGGGTGCCTAGAATCCTTGCCGACAAGGATACCGAGGAGACCCTCATGAAGATCAAGAGCCAGAAGGATTTCTGGGCCGGGCTGATGTTCGTCGTCGTCGGACTCGGATTCACCGCCGGCGCCACCAACTACAGCTTCGGCACCTCGGCCCGGCCAGGGCCGGGCTACTTTCCTTTCGGCCTGGGGCTGATCCTGGCGGCGCTGGGCGCACTCATCCTGTTCAAGTCGCTGACCCTCGAGACCGAAGGCGGCGACCGGGTGGGCGGCATCGGCTGGCGGCCGCTGGGCATCATCGTCGGATCGATGGTCTTGTTCGGGTTTCTGTTGCCCTGGCTGGGCATGTTCCTCGCGCTGCCGATCCTGGTCATCACATCGGCGCTGGCCGGTGACGAGTTTCACTGGGGCGAAGCGATCGTCAACTCCATCGTGCTGACGATCTTCAGCTGGGCGGTGTTCATCTGGGGGCTGAACCTGGTGATCCCGCTCTGGCCTTCCTTCATCGGCTGACGGAGCGACATCATGGGCGACCTCATCGCAAACCTCAGCATCGGCTTCCAGACCGCGCTGACCTTCCAGAACCTGCTGTACGCGCTGTTCGGCTGCTTCCTCGGCACGCTGATCGGCGTGCTGCCCGGCCTCGGACCCGTGGCCACGATCGCGATGCTGCTGCCCAGCATCTATGCGCTCGACGCGACGCCCGCGCTGATCATGCTGGCCGGCATCTACTACGGCTCGCAGTACGGCGGCAGCACGACCGCGATCCTGATCAACATCCCCGGCGAATCCGCCTCGGTGGTGACCGCGATCGACGGCTACCAGATGGCGCGCAAAGGCCGCGCCGGTGCGGCCCTGGCGACGGCGGCGCTCGGTTCGTTCTTCGCCGGCTGCGTGGGCACCATCATCATCGCCGCCTTCGCGCCGCCGCTGACCGAAGTGGCCTTCAAGTTCGGCCCGGCCGAGTACTTCAGCCTGATGGTGCTCGGCCTGATCGGCGCCGTGGTGCTGGCCTCGGGGTCGCTGATCAAGGCCATCTCGATGATCATCCTCGGGCTGCTGCTCGGCCAGATCAACACCGACGTCATCTCCGGTGTGCCGCGCTACAGTTTCGACGTGCCCGAGCTGACCGACGGCATCAGCTTCGTGGCCATCGCGATGGGCGTGTTCGGCTTCGGCGAGATCATCGCCAACCTCGGCCGCCCGGCCGAGCACCGCGAGGTCTTCACCAAGGACGTGAAGGGCCTGTGGCCGACGCGGCAGGACTTCCAGGAGGCCTGGCCCTCGGTGGTGCGCGGCACCGCGCTCGGTTCGATCCTGGGCATCCTGCCGGGCGGCGGTGCGCTGCTGTCCAGCTTCGCGTCGTACACGCTGGAGAAGAAGATCGTGCGCAATCCGCGCGTGCCCTTCGGCAAGGGCGCGATCCAGGGGGTGGCCGGGCCCGAAAGCGCCAACAACGCCGGCTCGCAGACCAGCTTCATCCCGATGCTGACGCTCGGCATCCCGCCGAACCCGGTGATGGCGCTGATGGTCGGCGCGATGACGATCAAGGGCATCCAGCCCGGCCCGCAGGTGATGACCAGCAACCCCGAGCTGTTCTGGGGCCTGATCGCCAGCATGTGGGTCGGCAACCTGATGCTGGTGATCCTGAACCTGCCGCTGATCGGCATGTGGATCAAGCTGCTCACCGTGCCCTACCGCTTCCTGTTCCCGGCCATCGTGGTGTTCTGCGGCATCGGCCTGTACACGCTGAACAACAACAACTTCGACATCTTCATGGCGGCCGGCTTCGGCATCGTCGGCTACGCGTTCTACAAGCTCGGCTGCGAGCCGGCGCCGCTGCTGCTGGGCTTCATCCTCGGGCCAATGATGGAAGAGAACCTGCGCCGCGCGCTGCTGCTGTCGCGCGGTGACTGGAGCACCTTCCTCACGCGGCCGCTGTCGGCCGCGCTGCTGATCGGCGCCGCGCTGATGATCGTCGTCGTCTCGCTGCCGGCGATCAAGAGCAAGCGCGAGGAAGCCTTCCACGAAGAAGGCTGACGCGCCGCGCAGGCGCCTCGAACCCGCGGGCGGCTCCAGGCCGCCCGCGCCCGTTATGCTGAGCCGATGCCCCCCTCCCTGCGACGGCTGATCGACAACGCCACTTTCGCGCCGTTCCGCACGGTGGTGTTCCGCAACCTGTGGCTGGCCACGTTCGCGGCCAACATCGCCATGTGGATGAACGACGTCACCGCGGCCAGCTGCGCCGGGAGCCGGCCGTTGAGGTTCGTGTAGGCATTCGGGCAGGTGTCGACCGTGATCGAGCCGCCGGCGCTGGTCAGGGTCGTGAAGCGGGCCGGGTTGGGCGATGCCATCAGCGCCCACACGTCGTCCGAGCTCGAGAACGTGCCCGGATCGACCGTGCCGTCGATCAGGTCGTACATCGTGCAGTTGTGGATGAAGTTGACCAGGTCCGTGCGGAAGTTCGGATCCTGGAAGGCGACGCCGCCTGTCTCCCGGATGAGGCGGTTGCCGAACATCAGGCCGTTCTTCTCGTAGCTCAGTTCGCTCGGCAGGGCGCCGACGCCCGGGATGACCTGGAAGGCCGTCTCGAACAGGCCCGTGAGCGTGTGCCCGACCGTGCT
>JRYJ01001017.1_pt1 | contig 12662 bp, 12 predicted proteins | sample 235371 | NCBI WGS metagenome assembly JRYJ01 (sample SAMN03074219, study PRJNA261477) | activated sludge metagenome | biome: Wastewater Treatment Plant; feature: Wastewater; material: Activated sludge; isolation source: activated biomass of a wastewater treatment plant treating hydrocarbon... ... | reverse complement strand
TATCACCGCCCGCGAGGCCGGTGTCCGCCTCACCGTCGAGGCCGGCCGGCTCGGCATCGATGACGTCGCCCTCGGCGACTCCATCGCCCATAACGGCGTCTGCCTCACCGTGGTGGGCAAGGAAGGCAACTGCTTCATGGTGGACGTCTCGCCGGAAACCCTGGCCTGCACCGTCGGCCTCGACGCCCCCGGCCCGGTCAACCTGGAGAAGGCCCTGCGCCTCTCCGACGTCATCGGCGGCCACCTGGTCTCGGGCCACGTGGATGGTGTGGGCGAGGTGCTGCGCTTCGACCCGGTGGGGGACAATCGCCTGCTGGAGATCCGCGCCCCCGGGGAACTGGCCAAGTACATCGCCCGCAAGGGCTCCATCGCGGTGGACGGAACCAGTCTCACCACCAACATGGTCAAAGGGACGGACTTCACCATCAACCTCATTCCCCACACCCTGGAGAACACCACCCTGCACCGCCTGCAGCCGGGCAGCAAGGTGAACCTGGAGGTGGATCTCATTGCCCGCTACTGCGAGCGGCTGCTCAACCCCGAAAGCTAGTATGGCCCCGATGCATCCCGCCATTTCCACCACCGACGAGATCGTCGCCGAGCTCCGGGCCGGCCGCATGGTCGTCCTGGTGGACGAGGAGGACCGCGAGAACGAAGGCGACCTGGTCATGGCCGCCGAGCACATCACGCCGGAAGCCATCAACTTCATGGCCAAGTTCGGCCGCGGCCTCATCTGCCTGACCCTCACCCAGGCCCGTTGCAAGCGCCTCGGCCTGTCCCAGATGGCGCGCAACAACGGTACCGTCTATGGCACCGCCTTCACCGTCTCCATCGAGGCGGCGGAAGGCGTCACCACCGGCATCTCCGCCGCCGACCGGGCCCGCACCATCCAGGTGGCGGTAGCCAAGAACGCCACCGCCGACGACATCGTGCAGCCGGGTCACGTCTTCCCCATCACCGCCCGGGAAGGCGGCGTGCTGGTGCGGGCGGGGCACACCGAAGCCGGCTGCGACCTGGCCGGCATGGCCGGCCTCGAGCCGGCCGCCGTGATCTGCGAGATCATGAACGACGACGGCACCATGGCCCGCCTGCCGGAACTGCTGGAGTTCGCCAAGCAGCACGGCCTCAAGATCGGCACCATCGCCGACCTCATCCACTACCGGGCCGCCTCGGAAAAGCTGGTGGAGCGGGTGACCAGCAAGCCCATCCAGACCGCCCACGGCGAATTCACCCTCAACGCCTACGTGGACCGCGCCTCCGGAGCCACCCACCTGGCCCTGGTCAAGGGCACCATCCCGGCGGGGGAGGAAACCTTCGTGCGGGTGCACGAGCCCCTTTCGGTCCTCGATTTCCTCGATCCCGGCAGCAAGCAGCAATCCTTCTCCATCGACCAGGCCCAGGCCGCCATCGCCGCCAAGGGCCACGGCGTCATCGTCCTCATGCACCGGCCGGAAGATGGCGAGGCCCTCCTCGCCCGCCTCACGGGCGCCGCCCCCAAGGGCCAGGCCAAGTGGGATCCGCGTACCTACGGCATCGGCGCCCAGATCCTGCGCGACCTCGGCGTCACCAAGATGCGGCTGCTTTCCAGCCCGCGCCGCATGCCCTCCATGACCGGCTTCGACCTGGAGGTCACCGGCTTCGTCACCTCTCCCGCGGATATCTGACATGCCCCGCTTCGACAACATCTACGAATACGACAGCAATCTCAAGGGCGCCGGTGTCCGCGTCGGCATCTGCATGAGCCGCTTCAACCAGGACGTCTGCGAAGGGCTGCTCTCCGCCTGCGTCGCCGAACTGAAGCGCCTGGGCGTCGCCGACGCCGACATGGCCATCGCCACCGTCCCCGGCGCCCTGGAAATCCCCCTGGTGCTGCAGACCATGGCCCAGAGCGGCCGCTACGATGCCCTCATCGCCCTGGGCGCCGTGATCCGGGGCGAGACCTATCACTTCGAGGTGGTCTCCAACGATGCCTGCCGGGCCGTCATGGAAGTCCAGCTCGACACCGGCGTGCCGGTGGCCAACGGCATCCTCACCTGCGAGAACGACGACCAGGCCTTGGCCCGCATGCAGCCCAAGGGCAGCGACTGCGCCCAGGCCGCCGTGGAAATGGCCAATCTCCTGAAAGCCCTTGCCGATGACCGATAAGCCCCAAGCCGCCGCCAAGGCGCCGGCCAAGTCCGCCCGTCGCCGCGCCCGCGAGTTCGCCCTCCAGGGCCTCTACCAGTGGCGCGTCGGCGGCCAGGACGAGGCGGCCATCGAGGCCTATCTCCCCGAACTGGAGGGTTTCGAGAAGGCCGACAAGGCCTTCTGCCTGAAGGTCGTACGCGGCGTCCTCGCCCAGCGGGAAACCCTCGCCGGTCAGCTTGCCGCCCACATCGACCGGGCCTTCGACGAGCTCTCGCCCGTCGAAGCCTGCATCCTGCTGGTGGGCGCCTTCGAACTCGCCAACCACCCGGAAACCCCCTACCGGGTCGTCATCAACGAGGCCATCGAACTGGCCAAGGCCTTCGGCGGCACCGACGGCCATCGCTACGTCAATGGCGTCCTCGACAAGCTGGCGGCGGAACTGCGCAAGGCGGAAGTCGAGGCCAAGAAGCAGGGGCGCTGATGACGGGTGCCCGGGTTTCCGAATTCGCCCTCATCGACAAGTATTTCACCCGGCCGACGCCGGGAGCCGTCCTCGGCCCCGGCGACGACTGCGCCCTGCTGCAGCCGACCCCCGGCAGGCAACTGGCGGTCACCACCGACATGCTGGTGGCCGGCACCCATTTCTACCCTGACGCCGACCCCCGCAACCTGGGCTGGAAGGCCCTGGCGGTGAACGTCTCCGACCTCGCCGCCATGGGCGCCACCCCGCGCTGGGCGCTGCTCGCCGGCAGCCTGCCCGAGGCCGACGAGGCCTGGATCGCCGCCTTCGCGGAAGGTTTCTTCGCCTGTGCCGCCGAGTACGGCGTGGACGTGGTGGGTGGTGACACCACCCGCGGCCCCCTCAACCTGTGCATCACCGCCCTGGGGGAAGTGGCCCCCGGCTGGGCCCTGCGCCGGGACGGGGCTCAAGTCCTCGACGACATCTGGGTTTCCGGTCGGCCCGGTCTGGCCGCCCTCGGTCTCGCCCACCTGCAGGGCCGCGTGGACCTGCCCGAGCCCTGGCACCGCCTCTGCCTGGCCGCCCTGGAAAAGCCGCGGCCCCGGGTGAAGCTGGGGCAGGCCCTGGGCGGCATCGCCAGCGCCGCCATCGATATTTCCGACGGGCTGCTGGCCGACCTTGGCCACATCGCCGAACGTTCCGGCCTCAAGGCGGCGGTGCGCCTGGTCCAGTTGCCCCTCCTGCCCAAGGGGCCGACGCCGGAGGCCATTCCCCGGGCCCTTGCCCTGGATTGCCAGCTGGCCGGCGGCGACGACTACGAGCTGTGCTTCACCGCCCCCACGGGCCAGCGCCAGGCCATCGCTCAGATAGCCGCCGACCTGGAACTGCCCCTCTGGTGCATCGGCGAGATGCAGGCCGGCCCCGCCGGCGAGGTGACGGTCTATGATCCCGACGGCAACCCAGTGGCCTTTGACCACCGGGGCTTCGATCATTTCTGTCGGGGGTGAACCGTGGCCACCCAGCCGCCCAGCCTGAAATTCCTCCTCGCCCACCCCGCCCATTTCATCGCCTGCGGCTGCGGCAGCGGCCTGTCCCAATGGGCGCCGGGCACCGTCGGCACTCTTTTCGCCTGGCTCACCTTCAGCCTTTTCCGCCCCCATTTCGGCGACCTCGCCCTGGCGGGCTTTTTCGCCGCCGCCTACGTGGTCGGCTTCTGGGCCATCGACACCGCCGGCCGCGCCCTGGGTGACCCGGACCACGGCAGCATCGTCTGGGACGAGATCGTCCCCTTCTGGATCGTCCTGCTTATGACGCCCGGCGAATTCCTCTGGCAGGCCGCCGCCTTCGCCCTCTTCCGCTTCTTCGACATCGTCAAGCCGCAGCCGGCCAAGTATTTCGACGACCACGTCAAGAATGGCTTCGGCGTCATGGCCGATGACCTGGTGGCGGCGTTCTATACCCTTCTGGTCCTGGCCGTCCTGCGGCAACTGCTGGGTTGAGCGCGCCCGTTCGACCGGCGGGTTGAACCAAGGCGGGGCATTCGTTTTCTAAGCAGCACGAGTTTCCTGCCGGGAGGGGTCGCCCCCGGTCCGGACGGGGACGAGGTGGCGCATGGCCGTGCTCATTGGTCCCACGGATGCGCCGGTTGCACCCCCTCCCGGCAGCTCGCCTGTATCGATTATTTACAACTGCTCCAAGCTTGAGCACCCGGCCTTGGCGCAGCGACGACCGGGGGAAGTTTTTGAAATCCTCGAAAATTCAATGAAGTGCGTCTTGGCTGAGGGAGTTGAGCACCATGCCGACCCCCCTGCAAAAATGGGGCATAATTTTTGCACCCCTGCTCCGGCCGGGCCGCCGGACCAGGGTTGATAACGCGTCATTGCCTGTAATCGCGGCCTAACTCAGCGATCCATACAAACACCGTCGAGGAGACGTCATGCAAAAGTCGCTTCATATCGATCCGGTCAAGTGCACTGGCTGCCTGCAGTGCGAGATGGCATGCTCGTACGAGCACACCGGTGCCATCAACCCCTCCAAGTCCCGCATCAAGGTCTTCAATTTCGAGCATGAGGGGCGCAAGGTTCCCTATACCTGCACCCAGTGCTCCGAGGCTTGGTGCATGCACTCCTGCCCGGTGGAAGCCATCGTCCTCGACGCGGCCACCGGCGCCAAGGTGGTGAAGGAAGCCACCTGCGTCGGCTGCAAGGTGTGCACCATTTCCTGCCCCTTCGGCACCGTCAATTACATGTCCGACGTGGGCAAGGTCCAGAAGTGCGACCTCTGCGGCGGCGACCCCGCCTGCGCCAAGGCCTGCCCCACCGGCGCCATCACCTATATCGATGCGGACTGGACCGGCCTGGACCGCATGCGCGCCTGGGCCGCCAAGTCCATGCCTGCCGCTGCCTGAGGAGTGAACCATGAGCTGGAACCGTAAAATCCTTCGCGTCAACCTGACCGCCGGCACCTGCACCGCCGAACCCCTGAACATGAAGTGGGCCGACGAGTACATCGGCTCCCGCGGCCTGGGCACCAAGTACCTGTTCGAAGAGACCGACCCCAAGGTCGATCCGCTGTCCCCGGACAACAAGATGATCATGGCCACCGGCCCCCTGACCGGCACCATGGCCTCCACCGGCGGTCGCTACACCGTCATCACCAAAGGCCCGCTGACCGGCGCCATCGCCTGCTCCAACTCGGGCGGCTTCTTCGGCGCCGAGCTGAAGTTCGCCGGCTGGGACATGATCATCTTCGAAGGCAAGTCGCCCAAGCCCGTCTATCTCTATGTCGAGAACGACAAGGCCGAGCTGCGCGACGCCTCCCACCTGTGGGGCAAGACCACCTGGGAAACCGAAGAGATGATCAAGGCGGCCCACCAGGACCCGCAGATCCGCATCTCCTCCATCGGCCGCGCCGGCGAGAACCAGGTGCTCTTCTCCTGCATCGTCAATGACCTGCACCGGGCCGCCGGCCGTTCCGGCGTCGGCGCCGTGATGGGTTCCAAGAACCTCAAGGCAGTCGCCCTGCGCGGCACCAAGGGTGTTTCCGGGGTCAAGGACTTCGGCGCCTTCCTGCAGGCCACCCAGGCCGCCAAGAAGGTGCTCGCCGACAACGCCGTCACCGGCCAGGGCCTGCCNNCCAACCAGGCCTGCTTCGGCTGCACCATCGCCTGCGGCCGTGTCTCCCAGATGGACAAGGGCCACTTCACCGTCGCCAACAACCCGAAGTACTGGGGCGCTTCCGGCGGCCTCGAGTACGAAGCCGCCTGGGCGCTGGGCGCCGCCAACGGCGTGGGCGACCTGGAAGCCCTCCAGTACGCCAACATGCTGTGCAACGAGGACGGCATGGACCCCATCACCTTCGGCGCCACCGTCGGTGCGGTCATGGAACTGTACGAAATGGGCGTCCTCACCAAGGAGCAGATCGGCATCGAAGCCCCCTTCGGTTCCGCCAAGGCCCTGGCCTACCTGGCCGAGATCACCGCCCGCGGCGAAGGCTTCGGCAAGGAAGTCGCCCTCGGCTCCAAGCGCCTGTGCGCCAAGTACGGCCACCCCGAGCTGTCCATGAGCGTCAAGGGCCAGGAATTCCCCGCCTACGACGGCCGCGGCATCCAGGGCATCGGCCTCAACTACGCCACCTCCAACCGCGGCGCCTGCCACGTGCGCGGCTACACCGTCGCTTCCGAAGTGCTGGGCATCCCGGTCAAGACCGAGCCCACCGCCACCGAAGGCAAGCCGGAGCTGGTCAAGGCCTTCCAGGACGCCACCACCATCTTCGACGCCGCCGGCGTCTGCCTGTTCACCTCCTTCGCCTGGACCGTGGCCGACGTGCAGCCCCAGCTCCAGGCCGCCTGCGAGGGCGACTGGTCGATGGAGAAGCTGGCCGTGGTCGGCGAGCGCATCTGGAACCTGGAGAAGCTCTATAACCTCAAGGCCGGCTTCACCAAGAAGGACGACGACCTGCCGCCGCGCCTCAAGACCGAAGCCTGCAAGACCGGTCCGGCCAAGGGCGTGGTCAGCCACGTCGAGGAAATGCTGCCGATCTACTACCAGGTGCGGGGCTGGGACGCCGAGGGCGTGCCCACCGCCGATACCAAGGCCCGTCTCGGCCTGTAATCCGTAACCGCCACCCGATCCCGCCCCTGGCGGGCCGGGTGGAGCGGCGCCCGCCCCCGGCGGGCGTCTTCGTCTTGGACTCCAGCGAGGACTGAAATGAAACAGCCCCTGCTCACTATGTTCGCTGCCCCCCGGGGGGGCGCAGGCCCCCTTCGGGGCGGCCCTTCAGGAGACCTGATATGAAATATCTCATTCTAGGCAACGGCCCTGCCGGTGTCGTGGCCGCCGAAACCCTGCGCCGCGCCGATCCCGCCGGCGAAGTCGTCATGGCAGGCAGCGAAAACGAACCGCCCTATTCCCGCATGGCGATTCCCTACCTGCTGGAAGGGAACATCGACGAAAAGGGCACCCACCTGCGCAAGACCGCTGACCACTTCGCCAAGCTCGGCATCCGCGAGCTGCGCGGCCGGGCCGTGTCCCTCGACACGCAGGCGCAGAAGGCGCTCTTCGCCGACGGCCATTTCGAAACCTACGACCGCCTGCTCATCGCCACCGGCTCGCACCCGGTGCGCCCGCCCATCCCCGGCGTGGACCTGCCCCAGGTCCAGACCTGCTGGACCCTCGACGACGCCCGCGCCATCGCCGACCTGGCCAAGCCCGGCTCGCGGGTGCTGCAACTGGGTGCCGGCTTCATCGGCTGCATCATCATGGAAGCCCTGGTCAAGCGCGGCGTCCAACTCACCGTGGTGGAAATGGGCGACCGCATGGTGCCCCGCATGATGACGCCCGAGGCCGGCTCCATGATCAAGCGCTGGGTGCAGAAGCAGGGCGTGCGGGTGGCCACCTCCACCGGCGTCCAGCGCATCGACCCGGGCAGCGACGCCCCCGTGGTGGCCACGCTCTCCTCCGGCGAGCAGGTGCCCTGCGACCTCATCATCGTCGCCGCCGGCGTCGCCCCCAACGTGCACTTCCTCGATGGCACCCCGGTGCACGTGGCCAAGGGCATCCTGGTGGATCTCGGCATGCAGACCTCGGTGCCGGGCATCTACGCCGCCGGCGACGTGGCCGAGGCGCCGGACCTGTTCACCGGCGCCCACCTGGTGTCCGCGATCCAGCCCAACGCCGCCGACCAGGCCCGTGTCGCCGCCCTCAACATGGCCGGCCAGAAGGCCGTCCTGCCCGGCGTCCTGCCCATCAACGTCCTCGACTCCATGGGCATGATCTCCTCCTCCTTCGGGGAATGGCAAGGGGTCAAGGGCGGCGACGGCGTGGAAGCCGCTGACGAGGAGAAGGGCCGCTACATCAGCCTGCAATTCAAGGACGACGTGCTGGTCGGCGCCACCTCCATCGGTCTCACCAGCCACGTCGGCATCTTCCGCGGCCTGATCCAGGGCAAGACTCGCCTGGGCAAGTGGAAGGAAATCCTCAAGGAAAACCCCACCCGCGTCGCCGAGGCCTACATCGCCTGCCAGCAGGGCGTTTCCCATAACTGACGGCAAGCCATGCGCATCACCCTCAAGCTCTACGCCACCTTGACCGACTACCTGCCAGCCCACAAGGTCGGCAACAAGGTGGACGTCGAGCTGGCGGAAGGAACCACCGTCCAGGCCGCCCTGGACGGTTTCGGCCTGCCGCCCAGGCTCACGCACCTGGTCCTGGTGGACGGCGCCTACGTGGCGCCCGACGACCGGGCCGGGCGCATCCTCAAGGACGGCGAAGCACTGGCCGTCTGGCCCCCCGTCGCCGGCGGCTCATTGGCCTATCCCTGGAGCGGGCAGTCCCGGCGGACCATGACCGCCACACCGGCGGAATTCATCGGCAGCCTGGGAGTCGCCTTTCCCGGGCAGATTGAATCCGGCGCCGGCTGGGCCAGCGTGGCGCGGGACGGCGCCTGTCTGCGCTTCGATTTCGCCACCGAAAGTCCGCTCCGCATCGGCAGCCTGGCCCTGCCCCGCATGCTGGTGACGGTGACCGTCATGGCGGGGGAGGCCGGGGCGGCGGAACGCCTGCTCGAGGCCGTGGATCGGGCCACCCAGCGCGGTGGCGGCTAGTTTCAGATCGATCAAAGTCATTCCCCCGCGGGACTGCTAGGATTGCACGATGGATACGATCGCCCCCTCTCCCCTCGACCACCTGCGCTCCCGCCTGCCGACGCTGGTGGCCAAGCTCGAAGCCGGCCTGGTGGAACGCCGCCTGAGCGTCCGCCTGTGCCTCCTCACCGCCCTGGCCGGCGAACACACCCTGCTCATCGGCCCGCCGGGCACCGCCAAGAGCGAGCTGGCCCGCCGCCTGCACACCGTCTTCCGCGACGGCCGCTATTTCGAGCGCCTGCTCACCCGCTTCTCGGTGCCCGAGGAACTGTTCGGCCCCCTCTCCATCCAGGCCCTGGAGGAGGACCGCTATGAGCGCCATACCGCCGGCTTCCTGCCCGACGCCTCGGTGGCCTTCATCGACGAGGTGTTCAAGGCCAACAGCGCCATCCTCAACGCCCTGCTCACGCTTCTCAACGAGCGGGAATTCGACAACGGCGCCGGCCGGCTGCGCTGCCCGCTGATCAGCGCCATCGGCGCCACCAATGAGGTGCCCGAGGACGAAGTGGCGGAGGCCTTCTTCGACCGCTTCCTCACCCGCATCCCGGTAGAGCCGGTGAGCGCCGCCGGCTTCGCCGCCCTGCTCCACGCCGATCCCGGCGCCGCCTGGGCCGTGCCCGCATCCGCCGACGCCCTGACCCCCGACGACCTGGCCGCCCTGGCCGACGCCGCAGCGGCCGTGACCCTGGCGCCGACCGTGGTCGCCACCCTGGCCGAGTTGCGCGCCCAGTTCGCGGCTGAACAGATCTACGTCTCCGACCGCCGCTGGGTGAAGATCGTCTGGCTCCTGCGGGTGGCCGCCGCCAGCGAGGGGCGGACCAGCGTCGCCCTCTGGGATCTCCTGCTGCTGCCCTGGATCACCGCCCCCGACGCTTCCCGCCAGGCCGGCGTCGCCGACTGGCTGCAGGCCCGGCTGGGAGTGCGCGAAGCCTTCTCGCCGCCGCGCCTGACCAAAGTGGTGGAAGCCTTCCAGGCCCAGCTCGACGCCGAGCTGCAGGCCAACGATCTCGATTACGACGAATCCGGGCGCCTGCGCTTCTCGGCCGAGGACATCGCCGACCAGATCGGCGACGCCAAGGGGGGCTCCGCCGCCCTGCGCATGACCTACGCCCGGAAGCGCCGCTACGGCGCCTGCCACATCGCCGCCCGCACCGGCCAGATCGACGGGCTGCTCGCCCGCATCGACGCCTACGCCGGCGAACTGGCCGGCCAGCGGGCCGACCTGGCCGCCTACCGGGCCGCCAGCCTGTGGCTGGACGAAGCCCTGGCCGCCCGGGTGGACGCCCACCTGGCCGCCACCGCCGACGCCCTCGCCGGCCTGCGGGAACGGGCCCTGGCCGCCCGCGCCGGCTTCGAAGCCCTGCCCCGCCTGCCCGAGGACGACGGCCGGGTGCCCGAGCCGGTGGCCTTCGACCAGCTCGACGCGGCGTGAAAGCAGAGGCCGTCCGGCCCCTCCTCTTCGAGGCCCAGGAGGCCCGCCTCGCCGCCCTGGACGACCTCGCCCGCTCCCTCTGGCTGGGCGGGCTGACCAACGCCCAGGGCGCCCTGGAGCCCCGGCTCGCTACCCTCGCCGGCCTGCGCGACGCCCTGGTGGACGGCGCCCTGCCGGATGCCGCCACCTGGCCCTGGCCGGACCCCGGCCTCGCCGCCGGCCTCGCCGGCACCATGGCCGACCTGGAGATCGCCGGCTACTGTGCCGGCCAGCCGGAGCTGGCCGACACGGTGCTGATGAGCCTCCTCTTCCACATCGACTTCATCGTCGACTACCAGGACCGGGGCGCCGCCCCCGAGGCCGCCCGCCGCATGGCCCTGGAAGCCTTCGCCGCCGACTGGCAGGAGCGCTGTGGCGAGATGGACGAATTGAAGGAAGTCTTCGGTCTGCTCCCCGACGGCGGCAAGAACACCCGCTGGGATCTCATCCGCGGCCTCCTGCGTTCCGCCGGCTGGCAGGACGTGATGCGCATCAGGAAGCTCCTCGAACGCCTGCCGGAGCTGGCCGCCATCATCCGCGGCCTGGGCCGCGCCCGGCAGACCGAGGAGACGGACGAAAGCAGCCAGGCCACCATCCAGGTCATGGAACAGGCCACCGCCCAGCGCCCGGAAACCCGCACCGTGCGGGTACCCGAGCTGCCCGGCGAAACCCGCGCCATCTACCGTTCCGACCGCATCGCCCGCATGCTGCCGGCGGAAGCCGTGCTCCTCGGCCACCCCCGCCTGCGCCTGGTGTGGCACGCCCGCCGGGCCGAGCGGACGCTGCTCTGCTACGAGGACGACGACCGCATGGAGGAAACCCACCTCCACGAAGCCCTGGTCTGGCGTCCCCATCCCGAGCCCAAGCCGGAAAAGCGCCTGGAGATGGGACCCATCCTGGTCTGCGTCGACACCTCCGGCTCCATGCAGGGAGGGGCCGAGGCCGTGGCCAAGGCCACCGTGCTGGAGGCGGTACGCACCGCCCACGCCCAGAAACGGCCCTGCCACGTCTTCGCCTTCGGCGGCCCGGACGAGGTGGTGGAGCTGGAAATGCCGGTGGACGCCGACGGCATCGAGCGCCTCATCCGCTTCCTCGGCCAGGCCTTCCGCGGCGGCACCGACATCTGCGGCCCCCTGGAAAAAACCATCGCCAAGCTGGAAGACAGCCGCTGGCAACTGGCCGACCTGCTCATCGCCTCCGACGGCGAGTTCGGCGCCACCGGCGAGGTGGCAGCCCGTCTCGACGCCTGCAAGGAAACCCTCGGCCTGCGGGTGCAGGGCGTCCTCATCGGCGACCGGGAGACCATCGGCCTCCTGGAAGTGGCCGACGCCATCTACTGGGTCCGCGACTGGCGCCGCTACGGCACCTCCGACGCCGATTCCCCCATCCATTCCAAGAGCCTCACCGCCATGTACTTCCCCGGGGCGCTGCGCTCCCAGGAGAACAAGGCCGGCACCGTTTCCGCCGAGACCGCCTCGGAAGCGGTGCGCGCCGCCCTGCACCGGGGCGAGTACAAACCCAAGGATTCGTCATGAGCTTCGCCGCCGACTATCTCGCCCAACTGGAGCGCTTCGCCGCCCGGGGGCCCCTGCCCCGCATCCGCGCCCTCCACCTGCCGCCGGACCCCGGGGCCAACCTCGACAATCGCGGCGAATTCTGCGCCCTGGAGCTGGAGGACGGCGCCATCGGCCTCTCCTACGTCCTGCTGGACGACACCCTGGCCCGCCTGCGGGCGGTGGAAGGCGGCCTCGGCCTGGCCGGCACCGAGGCCCTCGCCCTGGCCCGCCGCTACGCCACCGGCACGGGGCTGGACAAGACCCTCGGTTTCGCCGCCGCCAACGCGTTGACCCGCTGCCTCTTCGACCGGGCCGGCTACGCTCCCCCGGCCAGTGCCGATTCCATCGGCGAACTCGACCCCCAGCCGGGGGAACGCATCGGCATGATCGGCTTCTTCAAGCCCCTGCTGGGCCGCGTGCTGGAAACCGGTGCCTCGCTGACGGTGGTCGAACTGCGGGCCGACCTGGCCGGCGACAAGGACGGTTACCGGGTGACCCTGGACGCCGGCGAGCTCGCCGCCTGCAGCAAGGTGCTGTCCACCAGCACCATCCTCTTGAACGACACCCTCGACGTCATGCTCGGCCACTGCCGAAACGCCCGGCGACTGGCCCTCATCGGCCCCTCCGCCGGCTGCCTGCCCGACGCCCTGTTCGCCCGCGGCGTCACCTTCCTGGGCGGCAACTGGGTCAGCGATCGGGCCGCCTTCGTCGACGCCCTGGTGCGGGGCGAATCCCAGAAGGGAGCGGCACGCAAGGTGGCGATCACCCCCGCCGTCTACCCGGGATTAGAAGCCCTGCTGCAGGCCCTGTAACCCCGGCCGGGGCCGGTCACACCCCGTGCTTCTTGAACCACTCCCCCATGCGCCGCCAGCCGTCTTCCGCTTCCTCCTTGCGGTAGCTCGGCCG
>JRYJ01003447.1_pt1 | contig 12708 bp, 14 predicted proteins | sample 235371 | NCBI WGS metagenome assembly JRYJ01 (sample SAMN03074219, study PRJNA261477) | activated sludge metagenome | biome: Wastewater Treatment Plant; feature: Wastewater; material: Activated sludge; isolation source: activated biomass of a wastewater treatment plant treating hydrocarbon... ... | reverse complement strand
ATGCGCCCGGCGGGCGGTGCGAGCGCTGCGAAGGGAACGGCTACGAGAAGCTCGAAATGTACTTCTTCGAAGACATCTACGCCACCTGCGAGGAATGCAACGGCCGCCGATTCAAGCCGATCGTACTGGGCATCCGCTATCGTGGGAAGACCATTCACGACGTGCTGAATATGACCGTGACGGAAGCCCTGGGGTTCTTCTCCGGCTCGCAGAAACTCACGGAGAAACTGCATCTGCTGTCATCGATCGGATTGGGCTACCTTCGCCTTGGCCAGTCGGCCACGACCTTGTCCGGNNTGTCCGGCGGCGAGGCCCAGCGGCTGAAGATTGCGGCGGAGCTCAAGGACCCGTCGGCGCAGAATCTCCTCTACATCATGGACGAACCCACGACCGGGTTGCACCTCGACGACATCAAGAAACTCCTCACCGTTCTACACAAACTCGTCGATGCGGGCAACACGCTGGTCGTGGTCGAGCACAACCTGGACGTGATTAAGACCGCCGATTGGGTGATCGATCTGGGTCCCGAGGGCGGTGCCGCGGGCGGGGAAATCGTGGCGGAAGGGCGACCCGAGCAGGTGGCGAAAGTCGAACGCTCCCACACGGGGCGGTTTCTGGCGAAGGTGCTGGGGAGCTGATGGCGTATGGCGGATAGCTTATGACAGAGGAGATTGGACAGCCTCGGCCCGGACCATATGCGATCGGCGATAAGCTATTCGCTCTTCGTTCTCAGTTAAACGACGGATCGAACGGCATATCCGCATAATGCCGATACGATTCGTCGAGGGTCAGGAAGATATCGGACCAGATGCGGGCGGGATCCTTTTCAAACACGATCACCGGATCCGCCGGGAGCGTGATCCAGGAACCGGTCTGCATTTCCGATTCGAGTTGCCCCGGCCCCCAGCCGGAATACCCTAAGTAGGCACGGAACGATTCTCGCCCCGGCTGTTGGGTCAGGATCCGCTCCATAATATCCAAATCCCCGCCGAGACAGACCCCGTCGAACACATGATGTGAGTTTTCGGGCACCTGATTCATGCGGTAGAGCAGCATCACTTGATTGGTCTGTACGGGACCGCCGGCATAGAGCACATGCGTTTGCCCCTCCAGAATCGGCACTTGCGGCAGAGCTTCGGAAATCGACATGGCGGTGGGCCGGTTCACGATGACTCCCAGGGCCCCCTCGGGCCCGTGCTCGCAGAGCAGAACGACCGTCTGCCGGAAGTTGGGATCCTTCAACGACGGCGCCGCGACCAAGAAAATGCCTTTGCTCAGCGGTGTCATGATGAGTGATCCTACCGTTCCCCTGTGTCCTGCGCAAGTACGGGAAAGATTCGAGACGTGGGCTACCGTTCGGAATACAACGACGGCCGCCGATCGCGCAACGGATCGTTGTACGGGTTGAGCGATTTGATCCGCGCTTCGGCCGGGTTGATGTCGAGCACCGTCAACTCCTCGGCATCCCGGGGACTGCGATGGAGAATCCGCCCGCGCGGGCTGACCACCTCACTGGTCCCAATGAAGGTGAGGCGGTCTTTCCCGCCCCGCGCTTCGCTCCCGATCCGGTTCGCCGTGATGCTGAAGACGCGATTTTCCAAACAGCGCGTCACCATGGAATCCGGGCAGTGCGGCAGCACGAGGTTGGAGGGATGCGCAATGATGTCGGCCCCCTTGAGCGCCAGGGTTCTGGCCGCCTCGGGATAAAACCAGTCGAAACAGATCATCACACCGACCTTCGCCCCGGCGATCTCCCACACCTGAAAACCGCTGTCACCCGGCGCGAAGAACAGCGTCTCCTCGAAAAACAGATGCGTCTTCCGGTAGCATCCGAGCACACCGGACGGCCCGACGACGACGGCGGAGTTGTAGCACCGGTCGCCGGCCCGTTCCGGGAGGCCGGCGACGATTGTCACTCCACGCTGCGCGGCCACTTCGCACAATCGTGCCGTGGTGTCCCCGCCAGGCACCGGTTCGGCGAGCCGCAACACCTCCTCTTTCGAAACAAATTGGTAGCCCGAGGCAAACAACTCGGGCAACACGATCAGGTCGGCCTCGACCTGCGCCAAGCGAGCGGCCACGTGATCGAGGTTCCGCTGTACCTCGCCGAACAGCGGATCGAACTGAAAGTACCCCACGCGCATCGTCGAGTCAGCTCACGCAGAAAAAAACGGGCAGGGAGTCATCCCTGCCCGTTCGTTCGACACCACCTGGATCACGAGTGACTTACATGCCCTCGGACAGGTGCGGAATCGCGTTTTCCACGGCCTTCGTGGCCACGTCCGCATGCCCGGCCTTACCATGTTCCACGCCGTCCTTCAACCCCTTGATGGCTTCGCCCACGTGGGGATTCTTGGTCTCCGCCATCGCGGCTTCGGCATGCTTCAAGGCCGCTTCGGCATGTTTGACCAAGGCGTCCGCATGTCCTTGTTTACCGTGGGCCACGGCTTCCTTCGCATGTTCGACGGCTTCGGCCTGATGTTTATTTCCAGCCGCGAAGGCCGACGGACCCATCACCGGCGCTGCGATCAACGCCAGGACACCGGCCACCACGATCCCTCGCCACCTAGCAGTCTGCATGGACCCCCTCCTCTGTAAGTTGTGCGTTGCGATGATGACGGCACGAATCTAATTCAGCATAAAGGCGGGCTGCCGCACTGTCAAGACGGACGCGTTCCCTTCGGGATCGGAGACTGCTCGAGTCCGAGCAGTTTTTGGAGCGACGCCAGATCTTTCTCCACGGGACAACCGAAGTCGCGGCTCCACTCCCACCAGGAGCCGGGATAGTTTCGCACCTTTTCATACCCGGCGAGCCGCAGAATGAAGTACAACCATCCGGATCGGACGCCGCCGGTGCAATAGCAAATCGTTTCCTTCTTCGGGCTCAGGCCCTTCTGGTCGAGCTGGGACGTGATCAGGTGCAGGTCCTTCACGGTGGCATCGGGATTCAAGAATCCGCTCCAGGCCACGTGCACGGCTCCCGGGATATGACCGGGACGGGGAATGCCGGAGATTTCCTTTCCGAAATACTCCTCCAGGCTCCGGGCATCGACGATCGTCGTGTCCGGGTGCGGCTGCCGCACGATCTTCTTCAGGTCATCCTTATTGACGATGGCCGAGGGGCTCGGTGCAATCGTGAAGGTGCCGGGCGCGGGGCGCACCGCGCCATGCTCGAACGGCCGTCGTTCATTGACCCATTTGACCCAGCCGCCGTCGAGAATGCGCAGCTTCCGGTGACCGAAATATTCCAGCATCCAGAACATCCGTCCTTCATCGCCCCAGTTGTCGAACGGGTTGGAATAGATCACCACGTCGCTGTCGGCGTTCAGACCGAGCGATTGGAGCTTTCTTTGAATGCGCCCGAGATCGGGGTCGAGCAGTCCTTTCGCGACCGCGTTCGGATCGCTGTAGTCGTGCCACGTGGTATGCACCGCCCCCGGAATATGTCCGCCAAACTCGTATGCGGCCCGTCCCCGCACGTCGATGATGACAAGCCCGGGCTTCCCCAAATTCTTCTGCAACGTCTCGGTATCAATGAGCAAGAGGTGTGTCATGGTACTCCTTCAAAATCGCTGACAGCTCACAGCCATCAGCCGTCAGCCTTGTTCATGACTTTGCAGCTATTCTCTTCATGCCGATAGCTGACAGCTGCGTGCTGATGGCTCTCTTCGGCGAATGCGGATGCCAAACGTTCGTTCAACGGCACGTCCCGTTCATAAACGGTGAAGGCATAGGGATCGTCGGCCGTCAGCCCATACTTGGTCTTGAGCATATCGTGCTGCCCGTCCGTCAGGATGTGGTACCGGACCCGCACCGTCAACGTCAATCCCTCGGCGGCGTCCGGCATCCGGTACCGAAACTGATAGTCCCGGCTGGCCAACGGCAACAGCCGGTTATCGTACAACTCCACGATCGCCGGTTGCCACATGATCCAGCGCCCCATCGTATCCCGTTGGTCCGCCAGGACCTTCTGCGCCCCATCCCTGACCTCGAACTCGACCGTAAAGTGCCGATCCGGATCGCCGGTGGGGATCTTGTGACCGGCCCCGGCATTGATCAGGGTCAACGTCACCGTGACCTGGCCACCTGGCTTCGGCGCCGGAGGGTCGGCTTTGACTTCAATCGCGACCGCCCGTTTGACCATATCGGGGTCATGGCCGCCTCGCCAGAGATGCCGGCGTCCACGACGGATGGGCCCGTTCTCCGCTACCGGTCGGTCCACCTCCGGCATGTGGCAACTCTGACAGATAAGCCCGCGTTCTTGCATGAAGTACTTGCCCTCATACTCGGCATAGGTTCCGCAGGGCCCTACATTATAGAACTGGGCTGGGCCGGACACGACGTTATGACAGCGGTAACAGAGTTGGGCGGTTCGGAAGGAGGGGTCGAACTTGGTCGGATGCGGCGCGGCGGAATCATCGTATGGCCCCAGGATCACCCCGTCGCGCACATGACAGGCCGCGCAGGTGATGGATTCCTTCTGATACTCCGGATCGTACCGGGGGTTCGGTTCCTGCACCGCCTTCTCGACGCGACTGCGCGGAATCTCCTTGATGAGCGTCGGTTGCTGATTCTCCAGGGGCGTGTGGCAGTTCAGACAGACCCAAATATGCTTGTCTTTCTTCCAATAGGCTTGGAAGAACGGGTCTTCATAGGCCTTGGAATGGATGCTGGTTTTCCACTCTTCATAGATCTCGCGGTGGCACTGTCCGCAGGATTCCGCCTTCAGGCTGGTGAGTCCTTCTGGCACTTTTTGGAAAGGAATGGCGTGAGCGTAATCCGATCGAAGACCGAAAATGACGACCGGCTTCACCTCCGTATAATAGAGATAGACTCCCCCACCGATCGCCACGACAGTCAAGAGCAGTTTCTTCCAATGCGTCATGCGTCCAGGAGTACGCGGAGGTGGGCATCGACCGACGCCGCAAGGGCGGTCAGGTTGTAGCCCCCTTCCAGACAGGAAATCAGCCGCCCCTGGCAATGGCGGCGGGCGATTCCGGCCACCATCGTCGTGAGCTCAGCATAGCCGCCTTCGGTCAGGCCCATGCTCGCCAACGGATCGTCCCGATGGGCATCGAATCCGGCGGAGATGATGACGAACTCCGGCTTGAACGCATCCGCCGCGGGAAGCAAAACCTTCTGAAACACCGCCAGGTACTCGTCATCTCCCTCACCGGCGTCCATCGGTACGTTGATGGTAAATCCATGGCCGGCGCCTTTGCCTTCCTCGGTCGCGCGCCCGGTGCCCGGATAGTGGGGGTATTGGTGCGCGCTGAAAAAAAGCACTGAGGGATCATCTTCGAAAGTGTGCTGGGTCCCGTTGCCGTGATGCACATCCCAATCCACGATCAACACCCGTTGCACTCCATGCCGGTTCTGAAGATAGCGCGCGGCGATCGCGACGTTGTTAAAGAGGCAAAATCCCATGGCCCGCCCCGCCTCGGCATGGTGCCCGGGCGGACGGACGGCACAAAACACATGTTCCACCTGTCCGCTGATCACCGCATCCACGGCTGCCAGCGCGCCGCCAGCCGCGAGGTAGGCTGCGAGTAATGAGCCGGGAGACATGGCGGTATCGGCATCGAGCGAGATGCGCCCACTCGTCGGGGCGTGCGCGCGCAATGCGGCAACATACGACGGCGTATGCACCTGCGTAATCCACTCGTCCTCCGCCGCGCGAGGCGCAATCCTGATCAACCGCGCCGCCGTGCCGCTCCGATCGAGGTACTCCACGATGGCGCGCAGACGATGCGGAGACTCGGGATGGCCGGCCCCCATGTCGTGGTCGAGGTAGCGAGGATCGTAGACGAAGCCGGTCTTTCCCATCACTTAAAGCCCGTGAAGCGTGCCGCGTGAAGCGTATCTCGTCTCCGACAAGAGAGCTGACGGTTGTTAGCCATACGCTCTCGGTTCTTGCGAGATACGAACGACGAGATGCGAGCTACGCGCTCAGATTATCATGCGCGAAACGGCGTAGACAACGCGCGAAGACGCGTGTTACCGTCGCACAACACCCGTGTATTTTCCGGAGCGATCACCATGCCCAATCCGAGGATCGAGCCGCTGAAGAAGGTCTTGGCCCTGGACCCGAACGACGAAGTGGCCTGGTTTGGGTTAGGGAAGGCGTATATGGATGATGGCAATTTTGAGGAAGCGGCCGAGGCGCTGCGCCAGTGCGTGACCGTGAAGCCTACCTACTCAGCCGCCTATTATGCGCTGGCTCAGTCGCTCCAGAAACTCACCCGCCTGGATGAGTGCCGCCAGGTCGTCGAGCAGGGAATCGCCGTCTCGACCAAGAACGGCGACGCGATGGTGACGAAAAATTTGGAAATGCTGAAGGGAACCATTCCCGTCCAGCCTTGATTAGAGCAGTCCCCGGAACATATCCTGTTGCGCGATCGTGAGACGTGCGGTGGCGGCCGGGTTCTGCACGAACATACGCAGCCGTGGATAGGCCGCCTGCTGCCGGGACCGTTCGGCAATCGCCACGTTGGCCAAGCGCACCGCGGAGATCGCCGGGAGCGGCTCGACATCCCACAGGGCCAGCAGCACGCCGCTGATGTGGCGGAGCTTCGGCAATAGAAGGCTGATGGAGCCGGCCAAATGCTTCACATCCAGCTCGACCCGGTTTCCCCAGCGCGAACCGGCAACCTCCTCCTCCAGGCGCGGCACCGAGATGGCCAGCACCACCGGCGCACAGTAGTCGGCCAGTTGCTTGGCTTTCTGCGCGATGCGAGCGAGGACCGCTTCGCGAAAAATCTGCTCGGGAGTCGCCGGCCCCTCGTCGGTATCACTCTCTTCGCGGGTGGATCGCTCCCCCAGGCGCAATGACCGCTCCATGGTCCCGACCATGGCGGTGACTTCCACAAAAAACCGGTCGCCTTCTACCTGACACTCCAGATCGGCCGAACGGGCCTGCGACTCCGGCAAAAATCCGACCCGAGCCCCCGCGCGCAGCAAGAGCGTCGCCAGCTCGAGTTCGGCAAGTGCGGATTCCTGCACGCCCCGATCCCGGCTCCCGAGCCGTGTGACCAATCGCTCCAACCGTGAACGGCTCCCTTGATCCCGACAATGCCCCTGCAGCCAGACCCACCGGCGTTCGACGTCTTCCGTCAGCCGCCTGGCCTTGGCGGCCTGTTGAATCGTCCGGACACCGAACGCCCAAGCGGCTCGGTGCGAGGCCACACGTCGATACCGTTTGAACCGTGGCATGGGGTCCCTCCCGGTCGTGGGTCGTGGGGCGCGATTCTCAAGCCGGCGCGGCCCCGGTCTCGTCATCGTCCCCGGACTTCACGCCTTCCTGCTGCTGGGCCAAGGTCGTCGCCACTTCGTCCAGCCAACGACCGGCCCCGTCCAACACTTCGCGCACCAAGGGTTCGGGATGGCCGGTGCGTTTCATGGTCCACTGGCACAGATATCCGAGCAGATCTTCCCGCTCAAACTGACGAGAGGACTGTGTGGCAAGGAGCGACAGCTCGCGCAATCCGGTCCGCAGAATGTCCGCCACCGTGTCGCGCGCGTACGAGGTGGAGGCCGTCACATATTGGATCGCCCGGTTGATCTCCTGCTCGGTCATCGGAGTACTCAACGCCGGATTGTAACATCCGGCCGGTACCTGTCAACGCCCCTGTCGACAAACGGCCCGATCCGAAAAAAATCATGCTCGACGTTCATGGCGATGGTATGATCGCCACCGATCTTCATTGTGTATGAATATGAATAGGAGTAGCTCGATGGCAGATCCCCACAGATCCGCTGCTGTTGCGACACGACCGACCTCCTCCACCCATGAATTCGCCGACCGCTGGGAACTGGCCGACCTGGTGAAGGATCCCGTGGCCCGGTTCGACCACTATCTGAAAGATCTCAGCGCAAAAGTCTCCCGGTTCGAAACCGCCCGCGAGCGCCTGTCGCCGACGATGCCGGAGCAGGAGTTTCTGGACCTCCTCAAGCTCTCCGAGCAGTTGGCAATGGACTCATCCCGCCTCGGCGCCTACGCCTATCTCTGGTTTTCGGAAAATACCAAACAGCTCCAGGCCCGCTCGTTCAAACAAAAGGTCGAGGAGCAGTTGACCGCGCTCCAGAACCGGCTGCTCTTCTTCGACCTCTGGTGGCAGAGCGTCGATGAGCGTAATGCCGGACGGTTGATGGCGGACAGCGGCGATTTCCGATACCACCTGGAGACCATCCGTCGATTCAAGCCGCATACGCTGTCGGAACCCGAAGAAAAGATCATCAACGTCAAGAACACCACCGGCCGCAGCGCCGTCCATCAGCTCTACGACGTGGTGACGAACGGATTCACCTTCGCCCTGCGCATCGGCGGGAAGAAGAAGACCCTGAACCGCGAGGCATTGATGGCTTTCCTGCGAAGCCCGAAGGCGGGGCAACGGGAGGCGGCCTATCGGGAACTGTATCGCGTCTACGCCGGACAGCACGATCTGCTGGGGGAACTGTACAAGACACTGGTGAGCGACTGGAAGGCCGAGAACCTCCAGCTGCGAAAGTTCCCCGCGCCGATCGCGTCCCGCAACCTGGGAAACGACATTCCGGATAAGGCCGTGGACGTGCTGCTCTCGGTCTGCACCAAGAACGCGCCGGTCTTCCAGCATTACTTCAGGCTTAAAGCCCACCTGTGCCGCATCAAAACCATGACCCGCTACCATATCTACGCGCCGCACAAGGCCGAACGAAAAAAATACCGCTATACGGATGCCGTCCGCATGGTGCTGGATGCCTACCACGGATTTTCGCCACGCTTGGGCGAACTCGCGGAACGGGTCTTCGCCGACCGCCACATCGACGCACGTACCAAACCGGGCAAGATGGGCGGCGCGTACTGTTACAGCGTGGTACCCGGGCTCACTCCCTACATCATGCTGAACTTCACCGGTGAGGCTCGCGACATCGCCACGATGGCCCACGAACTCGGCCATGCCGTCCATGGGATGATGGCGGAGCGGCACAACGTCTTCACCTTCCACAGCACCCTGCCCTTGGCGGAGACCGCCTCCGTCTTCGGCGAGCGTATTCTGTCGGACGCCCTGATGGCCTCCGAGCGGGACCGGCTGGTGAAACAGAGCCTGTTGGTGAATCAGCTGGACGACATGTACGCCACGATCATGCGCCAAGCCTACTTCGTCGTGTTCGAGAAGACCGCCCACGACATGATCGCGCAGGGAGCGACCGTGACCGACCTGTCGAAGACCTATTGGCAGATCCTCCAGCAACAATTCGGAAAAGCCGTCCGGGTGCCGCAGGAGTTCCAGTGGGAGTGGCTGACCATCCCACACATCTATGCGAGCCCGTTCTACTGCTACGCCTATAGTTTCGGAAATCTGCTGGTGCTCGCGCTCTACCGCATGTATCAGGAGCAAGGCGAAGGGTTCGTCCCGAGGTATCACAACCTCTTGGCCGCAGGAGGATCGAAATCGCCGCAGGAGATTCTGGCGGAAGTCGGAGTGGATATGAACGCGGAGAGTTTCTGGCAGTCAGGCTTCGATGCGATCGCCGAAATGGTCACACAGCTGGAAGCGACGATGTGATGACGCGGATGGTAACGTTGGAAGCGTGAAGCAACGCCCGATTGATTGTGAGGACTTGGCCTTACCGGCCTCCGTTGAGGACTTCACGCTCGGCGGTCAACCAATCCTCAAGATCATACCCGTCCTGAGAACCCCGTTCCTCATACAGGGCATAGGCTCTGGCCGCGATCCGACCGCGGATCTCCTCAGACTCAGACTTTTGATCCGCTCCTGCAAGGGAACGATTTGACTGCTGTAGACTGGCACCCTCGCTTGATGGCCTCCTCGACTTCTTCATGTTTTAATCACATCGATCAAATCAATTGGATCGAACACATACATACAGTATTGGTTGATCTATTGCGACGATCCCAAACAGGCTAGGGACGACCTCTCTCCCGTGGCACCTGTCACCGCCCGACCAACCAGATCAAGAAGTTCCTCAGTGGCGAACGGTTTCGGGAGACAGGCATATGTCCCTACCTCGCGCACCCACTCTGCCGAGAAAGCAACCTCGCCCGACAACAGAATGACCGGTGTCTCGGGCCATAGCATACGCCCCAGCAGTGCCAGCCTGACGCCATCGAGCTCCGGCATCCGATAATCGGCAATGACGACATCGAAGTGGGTCCGACGCCACTCCTCGACCGCCTCGATTCCGTTCGAGGCCAGATGCACCTGATAGCCCTCACGTTGAAGCAGAATCGCCAGCAAGTTCCGTATTGGCGCCTCGTCATCGACGATCAGGGCGCGCTTCCCGTCGCCTTTCAGCATTCCGATCCCACAGGACGCACGATCAGCATCCGATTGATGCCTCCCGCGTCCAGCCTTACATTCCAAATCCCCAGGTGCTCCAGAGGGCTACCGCCGCGATCGCAAGAATTGCCCAAGCCAGTTCCCGATCACCGAAGCTCTTGATCATATTCATGACGTGTCCTCCCCAAACTGAGCGTGCGGCTTGACGCTCATTAAGGATAGCAACGCATATGCCATCTCCCAGGGGACTGATTTACTGGGAATTCCGTTCCTTGTGCATGGAAACCGAGCGAATTCGCACAGGTCTGACTGTGCGGGATCTCCCGGCAGTCGCCCTCTTCACCTCATGGTGGCTCTCCTTCCTTCTCCTAGGAGGATAGAGGGAACAGTTCGGATAGACGGCGTCAAGATTGTTTTGTTCTATGACGGGCGAAAAGGACACGGCACCGACCCGACACCGCCGCCCACAGATTGCTTACCGGAAGTGCCAGGCGATCCCTCCGACAACGGACGGGGCGCTGTAGACGCCCTTGATGCCGGCGCCGACGAGCCCCGTATCCTCGAACTGAAACGACGCATACACATATTTTCCTTCGACGAAGACGGCGAGCTGCGGCGTGAGATAGCCTTTGAGTCCGACCAGGAGATTCATCCCCGGCGAGGCATCGGACACCGACAGATTTGCTCCGGACACCCGCGCGCCGACGAACGCCAGCCCCGCGCCGGCATAGGGTTCGATTCGTCCAGCGCGATATCTGGCCACCACGTTCAACGCAGTCGCCAGAATGCGCACATGGGCGCCGGTCGTCAGAGCGACCGCCGTTGCGTCCGCTCCGCCGGTGGCCACCTCCTGCCTCCGAAGATGCGGCGTGCTGGCGACGACCTCGACCTGGATCCCCACCCAGGTCCATCCTTTGTCTTCGAAGAAGTATCCGACCTTCGCCCCGTATAACCCGGTATCCGCAAGATCCAAGCGGCTGAATTGCACACCGTGGATGCTCCCGGTGCCGACGACATTTCGAAAGTCAGCGGGAAACGCCGCCCCCGCCTGCGCTGCGACATACACCTCTCCATGAGCCGGCCTTGCTGTCAGATCCCCGCACAGCATGACCGCGATGATGTATCCCTGCAAGCATGCGGACTTGACGGGGTGCGCGGTGGCAGGTTCCATGCGACAGCCCCTTCGTTCTCGCATTCGGTTCGCGGAACAGCTCAGCCCGTACTCACGGTCTGCGGGATGCCTGCACGACGGAATGATCGCCGTGACGGACACCGGCCTCTCGTGTCTGATTCACAAAGACCTCCGTCGCATCGTCCAATTCCCGCCCGCGGCGCCCGCGCAAGGTGTGAATATAGACCACGTTTGCTTTTCCTCCCTTGGTCCCCGTCGTGGGCGGATCCATTTGGTAGGCGACCGGACGGCTGTGATCGGCCAGTTGAAGCTGCGGGTTGTACACGCTGTTGAACTTCCAGAGCATCCTGACGAAATTGGTCTGCCCGCGGAGCAGATGACCCGCGGCGATCTTCGCCGTGGACTTGAGCGCGGTCCATCCAAGGTGTTTCTTGTTCAACACCTGCTGCGTCTTGACCAATTCCTCATAGAACTCGGACAGCGGCAATCGGGTCGGCAGCACCGCGTGCTGGATGTCGAACAGCCGGTAATCGCGCGAGACCAACGGGCGGGTCTCGGTCGCCCAGCTTTCCGTCCCCGGATAGGGCGTGTTCACGCTGATGTTCACGATCTCCGGAATCTCCAGGCACCACTGGCGCACGACCTCGAACCGTTTACGGTCCCAATCGGGATCCGCGATCAGGTTGATGGCGACCGTGACCCCCAGCGTGCGGGCGAACTCCAACGCCTCGAAGTTTTTCCCCAATGAGATCCGCTTGCGGTGGCGTTCCAGCCCCGCCTCATCGATCGCCTCGATCCCAAGAAACATGTACTTCAGCCCGAGCGTCGTCCAGAACCGAAACACCTCCTTGTTCCGCAGCAGCACGTCCCCGCGCGTCTCCAGGTAGTACTGTTTTCGGATGCCCTTCCTGGCGATCGCCTCACCCACGGCGAATCCGTGCCGGTCCTGAATGAACGCCACGTCATCCACGATGAAAATCCCCGGTTCACGAATCCGTTCCAGGTCCTCCACGATCTTCTCGCAACTGACCGCCCGATAACTCCGTCCATAGAACGTCCAGGCGCTGCAGAAAGAGCAGTCCCAGGGGCAGCCGCGCGTGAACTCGATCGATGCGCAAGGATCGAGCACTCCGATGAAGTACTTGTGACGGTGCCGGACCAGATCCCGGGCCGGTCGAATCTCGTCGAGGTGCTCCACGAACCGCGGGGCCGGCCCTTCACCGAACGGCATCCCGCCTCCCGGAAACTCGCGCAGACTGGAGCGGTCGTCCTCCAAAGACGCCAACAGAGGTGCGC
>JRYJ01007523.1_pt1 | contig 12725 bp, 13 predicted proteins | sample 235371 | NCBI WGS metagenome assembly JRYJ01 (sample SAMN03074219, study PRJNA261477) | activated sludge metagenome | biome: Wastewater Treatment Plant; feature: Wastewater; material: Activated sludge; isolation source: activated biomass of a wastewater treatment plant treating hydrocarbon... ... | reverse complement strand
AACTGCCGGGCCGCTTCCAGGTGCTTCCCGGACGTCCGGCGGTCGTTCTCGACGTCGCCCACAATCCCCATGCAGCCCAGGCGTTGGCAGCGAATCTCGGCGACATGGGATTCTTTCCGCGTACTTGGGCGGTCTTCGGCATGCTGCGCGACAAGGACATCGCCGGCGTCGTGGGTCAGTTGCGCGCCCGCGTCGACCGCTGGATGCTGGCGTCCCTCGATGGCCCGCGCGGCGCGAGTGCCGATCAGCTCAGACGGGTGCTGGCGGACTCGGGCCTCGCCGCGGCGACAAGCTCGTTCGATACTCCTGCACGGGCGTATGCGGCTGCGCGGGAGCAGGCAGGCGAAAGTGATAGAATTTTAGTGTTCGGATCATTTCTCACCGTAGCGGGCGTCATGCACGCAATGGCGAAGTAACGTCGGCCATGGCAGACAAGGAAGCACAGACGGAGCTGAAGAAGCGTGCCCGGCGCCGTCTGGTGGGCGCCATTGCTTTGGCTACGGCGGCGGCCGTCGTCCTGCCCATGGTGATGGAGCAGGAGCCAAAGCCGCTTAGCCAGGACATCCAAATCCGCGTCCCGAGCCAGGATAGCGGAACCTTCACCTCCCGTATTCTTCCTGTGAAACCCTCGGCGCCTGCCGCCGACAGCAAGTCGCAATCGCAATTGGGCGGTGTCGCGTCCGCCACCGCGCCGGCGGACGCGTCGCCGAGTCCGGGCAGCGGCGACAAGGTTACCGGCACCGGCGCGAAGGAAACTGGGCAAGGGGTGGCCGCATCGTCCGTGGCTGCCGCGGCGCCTGCAGCCGGCGAGAAGGCCCCCGACAAGACGGCGGAGAAGGCGCCGACGAAGCCTGCCGAGAAGGCGGTCGAGAAGGCAGTGCCCAAGCCGGAACAGAAGACTGCCGAGAAGCCCACGAAAGGCGAAGACAAGCCGGAGGGGAAGGCGGATGCCAAGGGCGAAAAGAGCCGCGCCCAGGCGATTCTGGACGGGGGTGATCAATACATCGTCCAGCTTGCCGTGCTTGCCGACGCCGCCAACGCCAGCAAACTGCGCGAGCGCGCCAAGGCAGAGGGCTACAATTCCTACACGGAAGCATTGCAGACCCAGGAAGGGACTCGGACGCGGGTGCGCGTCGGACCGTTTTCCAACCGCGATTCGGCGGAGAAAGCGCGCGAGAAGCTCAAACACCTGGCGCCTAACGGCATTGTCATGCCAAAGTCGTGAACACGCCGCTGCATGACGGCATTCGACTACGTCGTGTTAGCGATTGCGGCGGCCTCGCTGCTGATTGGCTTGTGGCGTGGCGTGGTCAGTGAGATTCTGGCGCTCGTCGCCTGGGTGGTCGCTTTCATCGCGGCACGGGCGATCGCGACACAGGTGGGCACCGCGCTGCAGGCATGGGTCGCGGACCCGGGGCTGCAGTATGTGGCAGGATTTGCCGTTGTATTTCTCGGCGTCCTGATCGCGTTCGCGGTATTGCGCCTGGCGCTGAAGACGCTGCTGCGCGTTGTGGGGCTGGGGCCTGCCGATCGGGTGCTGGGCGGCGTGTTCGGGCTCGCCCGCGCGGCGGCGATCGTGGTCGCGCTGGTGCTGGCCGGGGGACTGACCGCGGCGCCGCAGCAGGACTGGTGGCGTCAGGCGACGCTGTCACCGCCGCTGGAAACGGCGGTGATCGCTTTGAAACCGTGGCTGCCTCAGGCGGTCGCGAAGCGTATTCGATACAGGTAGGCATGCCATGTGTGGGATCCTCGGAGTGGTGGCCAAGACGCCGGTGAATCAGCTGCTCTACGATGGGCTGCTGGTGTTGCAGCATCGCGGACAGGATGCTGCAGGCATAGCCACGGCAGAGCACAGCACCTTTCACCTGCACAAGGGCCCGGGGTATGTGCGCGACGTCTTCCGCACGCGCAACATGCGTAGTCTCCAGGGCACCTGGGGCATCGCCCACTGCCGGTATCCGACGGCAGGCTCCGCCTTCAATTCTGCTGAGGCTCAGCCTTTCTACGTCAACTCGCCGTTCGGGATCATGCTGGCGCACAACGGCAACTTGACCAATGCCGCGCAACTGACGCGCGACATGTTCATGCAGGATCTGCGCCACATTAATACCAACTCGGACTCCGAGGTGCTGCTGAACGTGCTCGCCCACGAGTTGCAGGCGGCTGCGACCAAGTACCAACTCGACGAGGACACCATATTCAAGGCCGTCGCCGGTGTGCATCGGCGTTGCCGCGGCGCCTATGCGGTCGTGGCGATGATCGCGGGCTACGGGCTGCTCGCTTTTCGTGACCCGTACGGCATACGACCGCTGGTCATCGGCCGGAACATTACGGACGAGGGCCCGGAATATCTCGTTGCCTCGGAGAGTGTGGCGCTGGACACGCTCGGCTTCCAGATGCTGCGTGACGTAATGCCCGGGGAGGCGGTGCTGATCACCGTGGACGGTGCGTTTCACAGCCGCGAGTGCGCCGAGCATACCGTGCTTGCACCTTGCTTGTTCGAGTACGTCTATCTCGCACGGCCGGACTCGCTGATGGATGGCATTTCCGTGTATGAGTCCCGGGTCAAGATGGGCGAGTTTCTCGCCGACAAGATCCGCCACACCCTGCCGCACGTGGACATCGACACGGTGATTCCGATTCCGGATTCCAGCCGGCCGGCGGCGATGNNTCGGCCGCACGTTCATCATGCCCGGCCAGTCGGTGCGCCGAAAGTCGGTGCGGCAGAAGCTGAACGCCATCAACCAGGAGTTCCGCGGCAAGAACGTGTTGCTCGTCGACGATTCCATCGTGCGCGGCAACACGAGCCGCGAAATCGTGCAGATGGCCCGCGATGCCGGCGCGCGCAAGGTGCTGTTCGCCTCTGCCGCACCGCCGGTGCGCTACCCCAATGTCTATGGCATCGACATGCCGACGCGCACAGAACTCATCGCCGCCAATCGCACAGAGGACGAAATCCGGGCCGAGATCGGGGCGGACGAGTTGATCTATCAGGATCTCGAGGCGCTCATCGCGTCGGTGCGGGCGGTGAACCCCGCGATTTCCAGTTTCGAGACGTCCTGCTTCTCCGGCTACTACATTACAGGCGACGTTACTGCGGAGTACCTCGACCGTGTTGAGTCGCTGCGCGGTGACGCGCCCAAGCTGTTGGGCGACGAGGCAGACGGCGGACAACTGGACCTGAATCTGGTGCTGCAGGAGTAGCCGAGAGCGGATCGCCGGCGGTTGACGCATTTGCTCGTCCGGGTGTAACTTCTCATCCGGTTTGGCGCCGATTTGAATTCAGCTTGCGGGCGCGTAAAAAGTTCAGCTAAAGCGAAACGAACCCGTTTCAGCTCTGGCTGGGCGGGTTTTCGTCTTTTCGGGATCGACCAATGCCTGACTTCGACTTCGATACGCTCGCGGTTCGCGCCGGGCAGAACCGCAGCCAGTTCAACGAGCACAGCGAAGCGCTGTACCTGACTTCCAGTTTCGTATTCGATAGTGCTGCCCAGGCGGCGGCGCGCTTCTCCGGCGCCGAAGAGGGGATGGTGTACGCCCGATTCACCAATCCCACGGTTGCGACGCTGCAGGAGCGACTGGCGGCGCTGGAGGGTGCGCAGGGTTGCATCGCGACTGCGTCAGGCATGTCGGCCATACTCTCCATGGTAATGGCATTGCTCAGCGGCGGTGATCACATTATCGCCTCGCGCAGCATTTTCGGCGCCACCCAGCAGCTCTTCGGCAACATCCTCCCCAGATTCGGCGTGGAAACGACGTTCGTCGCCGCCACCGATGTTGAGGGATACCGCGCTGCCCTGCGACCGCAGACTAAGCTGATCTTCATCGAAACGCCGTCCAATCCATTGATGGAAGTGATCGACATCGCCGCCGTCGCCGAAGTCGCCCATGGCGCTGGCGCCCTGCTCGCGGTAGACAATTGTTTCTGCACGCCTGCGCTGCAGCGCCCGATTGAGCTTGGCGCGGACATCATCATCCACTCGGCGACGAAGTACCTCGACGGCCAGGGCCGGGTGCTGGGCGGNNCGCACCGCGGGGCCGACGCTCTCGCCATTCAATGCCTGGGTGATCCTCAAAGGGTTGGAGACGCTGAAGGTTCGGATGCAGGCGCAATCCGCCAACGCATTGACACTGGCGCGCTGGTTGGAGTCACTGCCACAAGTGGCGCGCGTGTACTATCCGGGGCTACCGTCGCATCCCCAGCACGCGCTGGCGATGCGCCAGCAGCACGGCGGCGGGGCGATAGTGTCCTTCGAGGTGCGCGGCAGCCGCGAAGAGGCGTGGCGCGTAGTCGATGCCACGCGACTGCTCTCTATCACTGCCAATCTCGGCGACACGAAGACCACCATCACCCATCCGGCAAGCACCACTCATGGCAGGATCTCCCCGGAAGCGCGTGCGGCGTCAGGTATCGGCGAGAATCTCCTGCGCATCGCCGTGGGCCTGGAGGCGGCGAGCGACCTTCAGGCGGACCTGTGGCGCGGCCTGGCGCAGATCTAACAGTACACCTCATATGCCAGTGAAGTAGAATGGGCCGGCGCATGCGCCATGGCACTGCCGCCGCTCGTTCGCCAACCGTGTTGAAGTCCCGTCCATGCCTGTCAGGCAAGCGTGACGGCCCGGCAGCCGTGTCCGTCGCAATGGAGATAGCTGCCGCCGTCGAACCAGGCGGCGAGTACCCAACGTTCGCAACGGCGGCCGTCTACGTCATGCCAGTGTCGTGCCGGCCGGTGTGTGTGACCGTGGATGAGGCGTGCGTAGCCATGGCGGCGAAAGGCACTGGCGATGGCGTCGGCATTGGCATCCATGATCGCTTCGGGTTTTCGCTGCTTTTCGGCCTCGCTCGTTTGCCGCACGGCCTCGATGCGGGCCTTGCGCTCGGCGAGTGGTTTGGCGAGGAAGTCCCGACGCCAGACGTCGTCGCGCACCATGGCGCGGAACGCCACGTAGGCATGATCGTCGGTGCAAAGCGTGTCACCGTGCATGAGAACCGTCGGCTGCCCGCCGATGCGCGCTAGCGTCGGGTCAGCCAGCAACGTCACGCCGGCCGCCCGGCAGAAATCATCGCCGATCAGGAAGTCGCGATTTCCCGGCATGAAGAAGATCTGAACCCCGCTGTCGGCTAACCGCCTCAGCCGGGAACAGGTTTCGCTGCCCGGGGAGCTTGCAAGATCATCGTCCCCAGCCCAGTATTCGAACAGGTCGCCGAGGATGTAGAGCGCGCGCGCCTGCCGTGCCGGTCCAGCAAGCAGACGCGCGAAGATGTTGTCAGTTTCGGGTCGCGAGCTGCACAGGTGCAGGTCGGAAACGAGAAGATCAGCCATCCCGGCTGACGGCGCGGATAGGCGACGGAATGTGTCAGACCACTTCGGCGCGCTCGATCACGACGTTCTGCGTCGGAACATCCTGATGAAAACCGCGGGTCCCGGTCGAGACGGCCTTGATCTTGTCAACCACGTCGGTCCCTTCGACCACCTTGCCGAACACGCAGTAGCCCCAGCCTTGCGGTGTCGGCGCGCTGAAATTGAGGAAGTCGTTGTCTTTGACGTTGATGAAGAACTGGGCCGTGGCGGAGTGGGGCGCCTGCGTGCGGGCCATGGCGATCGTGTAGCGGTCGTTCTTCAAGCCGTTGTCCGCCTCGTTCTTGACCGGTGCATTGGTGGGTTTCTGGTTCATGTGCGGATCGAAACCGCCACCCTGGATCATGAAGCCGTCGATGACGCGATGAAAAATAGTATTGTCATAATGCCCGGATTCCACGTACGAGAGGAAGTTCTTGACGGTCTCCGGCGCTTTGTCGGCGTTTAGTTCTAGGGCGATCGTGCCCAAGTTGGTATGCAGTTTGACAGCCATGGTACGGCTCCTGTTCTGATCGAAAGAGGGCTACTTCGTCGACGTGGCGACGGCGCGCGCCGACTCGATGACGATGGGTGTGACGGGCGATCCGTCCGGGGCGTAAGGCTTGGGCGCGCGTTCGACGAGCGCCATCTTGTCCACGACGTCCATGCCTTCGATGACCTTGCCGAACACGCAGTAGCCGGCACGGTCCCGCGCATTGGCCCGGTCGAGATACGTATTGTCAGCGACGTTGATGTAAAACTGAGCCGCGGCTCTGTTCGGATCTCTCTTGCGGGCCATGGCAATCGTGCCGCGGTCGTTGCTCAGTCGATTGGCCGATTCGTTGGGGATCGGCGGCTTGGCCGGCTTCTCCTTTTTATCCGTCCCGAACCCGCCGCCTTGGATCATGAAATCGCGATCCGAGTTCGGCTTGCCGATGACCCGATGAAAGATCGTGTTGTCGTAATGCTTGTCGTCCACGTAGGCGAGAAAGTTCTTAACCGTGGCTGGCGCTTTGTCGTCGAACAGTTCCACCTTGAAGGTCCCGAGCGACGTTTCGATGACGACGACGGGATTGGCGGCCGAGGCGACGGCGACCGGGAAGCACGACGCCGCCAACGCGGCGAAAAATCGGAGCATGACGAGGTTCCTTTCAGGTCACTTGCCGCCGGCGGGTTTCTCGAACCGCAGGCTTTCTTCCACGTCCTGCACGAGTTCGGGATCGCTGCCGCGCACCCGGGCGACCAACTCGCGCGCCTCTGGCAGCGGGCACGACAGGGCGTAGCGCAGGATCGCGCGCTTGACAATGGGAGCGGAATGCGTTGGCTTGCCGAACAGGGCCAGCACGTCTTTCGTCAGGTCCCACCACTGCCAGCGCCGGAGGTCTTCGACGGCCAGGTCGGCGAGATCGCCCTGAGTCAGTACGCCGGCCAGTCCGCGGAGTATCTCATCGCGGGCGGCGGTCGGATTGGCGCCGTGAAAGAACCGCAGCGCGCCGAGGGCGGCGAGCCGTTCGGAGAACGGCCGATTCTTGTCGCTCAGGATGGCGTGCGTCCGTGCCCACCCGGATTTCGGATCGAGTTGTATCAATCCGGCAACGATGCCGCCGAACGCGGGCCGCAACCGCTCGGATGTATCGTTGAGCAATTCGGAGAGGAACAGAGCCTCGGCCGGTCCGCCACTGGCGCCGAGCAGGTACGCAAACAAGCCCAGTCGCTCGGGGGGTGTGGCGGGGTCGATGATCAGTTTCTTCAGGCGGGCCGGATCGAGCTTCGACGCGACGCGCGCGATGTCCGCATCCTGTGTCTTCGCGAATTCGAGAAACGCATCCTGCGCGATCTCCGCATCGGGATGATCGAGATAGCGAAAATAAAAGAGGAGTTGCTTCACCCGGTCCGCCGGCAACGCGGCGGCGGCCTGCAGATACTCGACCACCGCGCCCGACTTGACCGGCGAGCCGCGATAGGCGTCGATCTCGCCGTTGATCACGTCGCAGAAGACCAGGAACTTCGGCGGCGATTTCGGGTCCACGGGCACGAACCGGGGCAACGTGAGGACTTTGCGCTCGGCCAGGATCGGGTCCGATTTCAGCACGGTTTCGACCTGAAGATCGGTCGCGCCCTTGCCGTCGGCGCCGACGCGCGCATTGGCGAGCGCGCCGAAGATCACGAGTCGCGCCGTCGCCAGGTCTTCGCGCAGAGTCGCGCGGGAATAGTTCATCGATGCGCACAGCGAGCACGCCCAGGCGTTCGCAGCCAGCCCGGCTACCAGCAGCACCAGTCCGACGATTTTCATTCGGAGCACCGCGAAATCCTTTCGAACAATCGCTATTTTTTCGCGGCCGGCGGCGCGTCCGGCCGCGGCGATTCATACCGCAACAGCTCCGCGACTTCGTCCACCCACTGCGCGNNCTTCGTCCACCCACTGCGCGTCCTCCTTTTTTCGAGCGGCGATGAACTCGGCGGCCCGCGCGTCGCCCGGCGGACAACTCAGCGCATAGCGGAGTATCGCGCGACGAATGATCCGCTCCTGAAATCCCGGCCGGCTGAACAGTGCGAAGATCCGGTCGCTAAACCGCCACTCGCCCCACTTGCGCAGTTCCTCGACCGCCATGTCGGCGATGTCTTTCTGATCGAGGAGCGCGGCGACGGCGTCGGCGACGGCGTCCGGCTGAATCACGTCCGGCCGGTAGTCGCGGAAAAACCGCGCGGTCCGCAGCACCGCGTAGCGGAGCAGAAAGTCGCGCTTCTCGTCGGTCAGGATCGATTGCAGGTAAGCCCAACCCTCCTTTGGATCGAGCATAATGTAGCCGGCGAGCAGGCCGTCGATGCCGCTGGCGGAGCGGCCTTGTGATTCTTCGAGCATGCGGCGGAGCAGCTTGGCGTGCTCCGGTTTGCCGCAATGACCGAGAATCGAACCGTACAATCCCAACCGAATTGGCGCCGTGTTGGGGTCGGTAATCCATTTGGCGACGAGGTCGGCGGGCGCTTTCTCGGCGACCGGGCGAAACTCCTTGTACTCCGTCAGCCCGAATTCGTTGTAAGCGTCGCCGGAAACCTCCGGGTCCTTGTCCTCGAGATAGTTCAGGAAAAAGCGCAGACGAGTGGCCGCGTCTTTGTCCTTGACCGCCAATGCGCCCTTGAGGTAGCTGGCGATCGGGCTGTCGGCGCGCACGCCGAGGCATCGGTACGGATCAATTTTGCCTTGGTAAAAATCGCAGAAGACCAGAACGCGCGTGTCCTTGTCCGGAACGATATAGCGGGGCAGAGTAATGGTTTGCTTGCCCGCGATGCTTTCGTGGGGCTTCACCACGGTCTCGATGATCAGTTCCGTCGTGCCCGTATTCGGATCGTTCGGGTCGAGCTTGGCGTTGGCCAGCCGGCCGAAGAGGATGATCGCGGCCTGCTCGGATTCCTTTGTCAGCGTCTGCGAGCCGCCTTGGCAGAATGGACAGGCGATGGCGAGACGAACCGCGGACAGCCCGAATGCCGCGATTCCCGCCGCCACGATGGCCGTCGTCGCGATGCCACTTGCTCGCCGCACCATGTTCCGGCTCCCGCGATTGATGGAGCGAAATCAAATCCCCTCGGTCATGATATTATGCCGAGGCGGCGGTCGCCGGAGCAAGTGATTCGAATGAACGGAAGTCAGATCGCGGTTGCCCGAGGGGCGTTGAGCGCGGATGCCAGGAACGTGGAAAATCGCTCGGCCACGAGTTCGGGATGCGTGGCGAACGCCAAATGCCCGCAGCCGTCAAGCACTTCCGATTCCGCGCCGGGAATGCTGGCGTGCAACTCATCCAGGCTTCGCCGCGATACGAGGAAATCGCGGTCACCGGCCAGGACCAGCGCGGGCGCCGCGATGCGATGCGTCCGGCGAGCCAGATCATGTCGCTCGACTAGCTTCAGCCGATGCGCGATCACACTCTGGTCGGTCTGCCAGCATTGATGCGTGACGAATTCGAACAACGAGGGTGGCTGCCGGCCGCCAAAGAGCAGGTTGAAGAACTGATTCACAAACGGACAATTGCTCGGCAGCGGATAGACGGAGAGGACAAGGCTGGCAATGCGCTGAACAAGTCCGCGCTCGAACCGGGCGCCGACGCCCTGGACCGCGACGCCGGAAACGAGACTTGGGTGAGCCGCCGCGTATTCGAGGGCCAGCAATCCGCCGAACGAGACGCCGGCAATCAAGGGCCGCTCCAGCCCATGCCAATCAGCGAATTCGCGGATGTCGCCGACCAGGTCGCGCAGCCAAAATCGCCGCCGCAGAGCAAAGCAGTCATCTTCCCCACGCAGTTGGAAACTGATGACGCGGAATCGCTTCGCTAATGCGCGGGCGAACGGGGCGACGAGCTCGTAGCCGCCAGCCAGACCGGGAATCAGTATCAGCGGCGGGCCATCGCCCCACTCGCAGAATGAGGCATTGTAATACCGAAGATCGGCCACTCCCGTCCGCCCGACGGCGGAACGAAACGCGGCGCTGCTCGTTCTCTGCCAGATTTGCGAAGCAATCACTGTAAATTCCAGCCAACGATCCAGCCAAACCCGCTTCCGGCGGGGTTTGACCTGGATGCATTCAACGTACCGAATCAGCACCCTCTCGGATTCTTCCGTAGTTAGCGACTCGGTCCTCCGCAAATCTTTTTCAAGTCGAGATTTAGACTGCCGCTTGAATCCAGTGGTGCAGCCACATAGCATGTGAGGAGCGCCGAGGTCGTTGAGATTTCGGCGCTGAATCGAGCAAGCGCTGAAGTTTCGGCGCCTATCGGCGCGCAAGGGAAATGGTAGTCTGGGTGGGATGTGATGCCGCCGGAGGAGTGAGTGCAACGAGGATTGTCTAGATCGCCGCGCTTGACGCAGGTCCGCCCGAGTCCGGCTGGTACATCTTCGAGGGCCCGAGCAAGCCGGACGTCTGCCTTCAGACCAACGAGGTCATCGTTGTGGTCGAGGGCAAGCGCACCGAACGTGGCCCCACCCGCCACACGGACTGGATGAGCTGCCGCGACCAGATGCTCCGTCATATCGACGCAGCATGGGACATCGCCGACGGTCGGCAGGTCCTTGGCTTCTACGTCGTCGAGGGCGGAACGGGTTCCGACGCGACGAAGGTGCCAGATGAGTGGGCGCGCGTTGCCGTCGAGACGACCTCTCCTGCGGTGCTCGACGGGAGCCTGCCGCACAGAAGCGCCAGCCAACGCCAGGCGATCGCGCGTGCCTTCCTCGGCGTGACGTCCTGGCAGGCAGTATGCGCGACGTTGGGTCTTCCCTGGAGCGCGCTTCCCGACCAGACGGGACCGGAGGTCCCCGCTGTACCCCTCGACGATGTGCCGCTGCGCGTGCTGGGTGTGGATGGCTTCGGTGGGAAGTGGCTCGGCGTGCTGGCTGAGGCCGCAAGCGACGACAAGCTGCGCTTTCTCAGCGCCGAGGTCTTTGCTGACTTCGCCGCAGTGCTGCGCTTTGCCGACCTGCAGCAAGTCGTTGTCGTTGCGGTCGACATCCCCATCGGTCTGCCCGAGGAGGCGGAGTCGCCGGCTGGCGTGCGCGCGGCAGATCAGGCTGCCCAGGCCGTTCTTGGATCGCGTCGCTCGAGCCTCTTCCCCATGCCCCCGGCGACGATCCTGTCCCAGCCGTGGGCCGCCGCGAATGAGGCAAGCAAGAAGCACTTCGGACGAGGCATCTCCAAGCAGAGCTACTCCCTGGGGCCAAAGATCAGCGACGTCGCCCGGCAGGTCGGGCCCGGACGATCCGTTGTCGAGGTCCACCCTGAGGTGTCCTTCACCGGGCTCTTGGGTACGCCAGCGGCCTTCCCCAAGAAGACGGTCAACGGCCAGGCCGAGCGACGACGAGTGCTCACGGAGCGCGCAGGCCTTGAGTTGCCCTCGACCCTGCCTGGTCCAGCTGGCCTGGCGAAGGTTGATGACCTCTTGGATGCCGGTGCCGCTGCCTGGACCGCTCTTCGCGTTGCCAAGGGAACTGCGCGCACCTACCCCGAGGCGCCGCCCATCCGGAATGGCCGGGAGATCGCTATCTGGGCCTGACCGGACACCCAGGACCGTCCGATTGGCCAGGGGCCACGGTGCACGCGGCCGGCGCGGTGAGCGCCCGTTCTGTTCCTGGTCCTACGCGTCCCCAGCCAACCCGAACGCGCCCTCGAGGACCTCGATGGTTCGCTCGTCGCGCAGCTTGCAGGCGGTGACCTGCGACGCGAAGAGGCCGGTCTCGCGGATGGCGTCGTTGATGGCCCTGACCTTCAGCCATTCCACCGGCACAACCATCTCCGTGACCTCCGGATCCTCGCTCATCACGCGTTCGCGAAACTGCACACCGAGCTCGGGCTGGTCGATGAGGCGGGCGCGCTGCCCGTCGACATCCACTTCGGCCTCCCGAGCCGGAAGCAGCTCTCCCACGACCCGGCCGACGCCCACGTAGCCCGCACCGCCGACGTACGCGAAGACCCTGCTGCCAGGGGTGAGGTTGTTGAGCGGCTTCCAGTACCAGGATCCGCCGCCCGCGTTGAGGAGGCCGAACTTCCTGGCCACCTGCCAGCGCTCGTCGCTCGGCTCGAGACGGCCCTGAATGACGTAGAAGTCCCGACCGTTCCAGGGACGAACCTTGCTGCGCGGAGCCCGAGCCGCCTTCACCTCGGCGTCCCTCGGATCCAGGAGCCACGTGCGGGCGAGGTAGTCGCGCCCCTCGTCCGCGAAATGGCGGAAGAACACGGCGTTGATCGGCACCCCGTAGTTCTCCGCGAGGAACTCGACGATGCGATCCGACGTTGGATCGAGCTCCGAGGCAACGATCGTGAACTGCTGCTCAGCGTTGACGACGTCGGGCAGGGGCTCCTCGAACATCTGCGCAAACGCCTCGTCGAGCCCAGCGTCAGCGTCGTTGTGCTTAAGGAACAACTGCTCGAGATCGTCGAGGCTCAGCGCCTGTGCCCACGACCCGTAGTCCAGCGTCTGCGCGACGACGTCTCGAGGGGTTCGATCTCGCTTGATCTCAATGACGTGCACCCGCCCGTTGGCATCGAGGGCGAGAACGTCCACGTACCCCCCGTATGCCGTCTGGACCTGCCGGCCAACGACCAGCAGCTTCGTCCCGATGATGGACACGTCCTTGACAAGCATGTCCTCGAGGCGCCGCTCCAGGTCGAGCTTCGACTCTGTGAGGGGGAGCGGCCCCTCCGCACTCATCCGCCAGATCGCCATCTCGACCGACATGGGCCAGCCCTCCAGGACAGTCGACGTTGCCGGTGCTGAAGCTATCGTCCTGCGTTTTCTTCCGGGGGCGGTCTGGGGGCATTCGATCTCCCCGCGGCGTTGGCCATGCTGCCGGTGGGTCCCGAGGCTGGCTTACGGTGCGGCGACGGTGACGTCGCAGCGCGGG
>JRYJ01010035.1_pt1 | contig 12750 bp, 10 predicted proteins | sample 235371 | NCBI WGS metagenome assembly JRYJ01 (sample SAMN03074219, study PRJNA261477) | activated sludge metagenome | biome: Wastewater Treatment Plant; feature: Wastewater; material: Activated sludge; isolation source: activated biomass of a wastewater treatment plant treating hydrocarbon... ... | reverse complement strand
GGCGGCAAGGGCGGCAGCATCACGGTCGATGCCGGCTCCTTCAACATGTCCAACAACATCGGCGAAGCAGCCCAGAGTGCTGCGGGCATCATGGTGATCGGCCAGAACAGCGGCTTCTCCTCGCTGGTGCAGCAGAGCGTCAACGTTCAGGCCAACCTGACCGTCGGTAAGTAACAGCGATGTGATCGGGGGGCGCGCAAGCGCCTCCCGGCGTCTGTCGAATGGAAAGGAGGCAGACCTATGCGCAAGACAACACATCTGCTGGTTTTGCTTGTTGCGTTCTTTGCGGCGTCCATGGGGCAACCCGTCGCGGCAGCGGGGAACGACGAGAATAGCCCGGCCGTGGCCACGGACAGCGGAGCCGCCTCTGGTGGTTCGTTGGCGTTTGGACAGTCGGTTGTTCTCGACGGCGATCTGGATAGTCAGCGCGGTGGGCAGGATCTGCATATCAGCGAAATGGACCTCAAAGGTGTCGTCGGCGAGAACGTCGCAACGAACCTGACGACCGGTGGCAACTTCATCGGCGAGGGCGCCTTCGGCAATGCCGCAGGCATTCCCCTGGTCGTGNNAGTGATTGTGAATGTGAAAGTTGAATGAGTAGCAAGCGGCCCGCCATGAAGCTCCGTGCAGCTCTGACCCTTTTCCATGTACTCGTGGTTTCCACCGGGGTACAGGCGGGGTCGATCGAACTGCCGGGGCAGATTGGCGGCGCCTTTTCCGTGCCCACCACCAGCATGAAGGAGGCGCGGTTCAAGTCGACACTACGGCAGCAATATGACTTCAGCTGCGGATCAGCGGCTGTGGCCACATTGCTGACCCATCATTACAACCGCCCGGTGACCGAGGAGCAGGTTTTCAAGGTCATGTACGAGCGCGGTGACCGGGCCAAGATCCAGCGCGAGGGGTTTTCGCTGCTGGATATGAAGATGTACATCGAAAGCCAGGGCTTCAAGGCGGACGGAGTCCAGGCGGAGTTGGATCAGCTTGCGGCGGCAAAGATACCGGCGATCGTCCTCATCCGGGAAAACGGCTACAACCACTTCGTGGTCATCAAGGGCGTGAAGGACGGGAGAGTCGTGTTAGGCGATCCGGCATCGGGCACGCGCGTCTTGTACCGCGCAGAGTTAGAGAAGATCTGGCCGAACCGCATCCTGTTCGTCATACGCGACAAGACGGACNNTCACCCGCGGCGCAACGGATGTCTTGTTGCTCCGCCGCGGACCGAACGATTTCTAAGAGGCGAACATGCTGATAACAATGCCGACGCGAAGGACTATGGCGGTACTCATCTCCCTGATCGGATTGGGGACGATCACGCACGTTGTGCAGAGCGACCGCACTCCTCTTTATGGCATCGACTCGGATTCGGATTCCGTGCGCGAACCCTCGCTGCTCAGCGGAGCGGATGATGATCGGCACGGCGCCATCGCGGTGCTCGTCCCCGAGGACGGATATCGCCCGCATGGCGACGCGGCCCCTCCTCCTGCCGAGTTACTCGCTTTGGGTACATGGCCTTTGGATCCGGATCAGCCCAAGCAGGGCGGGGAAATGCTCGCCAATGGCCAAATCGCGAGCGAATCTTCGGCCGGTACCGAGGAAGTGACAGCGGCGCAAGGCGGTCAAGCGCAGACTCCAGCGAGCCCGGCTGCGATCGCTGCCGCCGAAACGGGATCAAGCAACCGCGCGGCCAACGAATCCGTGCATGGGGAACAGCTTGCATCCGGCCAGGCGGCGTCGTCGAACCAGGTCGGCGTCATTTCCGTTGCTCCTGTGACCATGGCGGCGGCCCCGGAGGTTTTGGAAACGCATTCCGGCGCGCGGAACTCCGCCAATACAGATGGCATGATGGACGCGCTTATCGCCGCGTTTGATGCCTCCCACGGTCCGAGCAAGGCGGCCAAGGAGCCTGCATCGGAGTCGCGTGCCGCGAGCGCCGCAGGTGCGCAAAAGAACGCGGACGCGTCTGCGCCGGCGAAGGTGTCGCGGGATCGTGCCCACGAATTCCTTGAGTCGATCGGCCTGGCCGAACTGCCGTCGATCGACAAGGTCGGGGCAGCAGTAACGGAGGGGGTCAAACAGGTCGCTACGAAAGCACGCGATCTGCTCGGCGAGTTTGTTGCGTTCCTGGGCGTGAGCAAGGAAGAGAAGGCCGGTACCGCGGTGGCTACCACCGCGCCCAAGGCGAGCGAGAAAAAGGCTGACCTTGGGGAAGAGATCAAGCCGAAGGAGCGCTGGGTCATTGCCGAAGAGGGGCAGGCAGCGCGGGAGGTCATGGGCGCGGAACGCATCGTCCTGAGTGCCGCGTCGCTGGACGACATGCGCGGCGGTTTTGTAACCGACACCGGACTCAAGGTTTCCTTCGGGATTGACCGCGCAACATATATCAATGGCAACTTGGTGACGATGACCAGCCTTAATGTCGCCGACCTTGGTGCGCTGAAGGGTGGGGGCACGGGACAGGGGAACGTCCCGGTGGCCGTGGTGCAAAGCCAGGCCGGTGGCGGAGCGACGGCGGTAGGGGGGATGAACATCGTTCAGAACGGCGCGAACAATGTGGTACAGACCAATTCGCTTTCCCCGAACGCACTCGGCACGATCGTCCAGAACTCCCTGGACAATCAAAAGATCCAGAACGTGACGACAGTGAATACGACTGTTAACAGCGGCCAGATGCTGCGATCCATCAACTTCCAGTACTCGCTGCGCGACGCTCTTACCGCGGCTGCGCGCAAGTGGTGAGTTGCACGTCCGGCGCGCGCGCAGAGCAAGCATAGGAACTCGAAGGGGCACGCAGCAGTATTCGAGTCACTGCAAGTGGCTCCGAGACAACACAAGACCCGCGCAAGCGGGTTTTTTGTTGAGCGCGCGACGTTGGCAAGAGAGATCCTGCTTGGGAGCATCGCTCGCCTGGTAGTGCTCGTCATTCCGGAGCTGACCGTCCGGGCAGGACCTGCACTTCAGGAGGATTTTTCGACGCGTGTTCTGAATTCCGGGTCGCGCTTTGCATCCCCGGAACGACGCGCTGGAACTCGTCGCTAACCGGACGCCAACCAAAAAAGAAACCGCCTGCCGCACTTGGATGCGCGGCAGGCGCGGGTAGAGGTGCTGCTCTACGGTATCGGTTTTGTCTTAGAAGGTGTAAGGCATGCGCAACGTGAGCGAAAGGTCTGGCGTGTCTCTTGTCAGTCCAGCGCCAAGCGAGAGGTTCAACGTGCGCTTCTCGTCCAAACGGTAGGAGTATCCCAGCAACAGTGTCCCCAACTGCACGCGCACGGCGGTCGTCGGATAGGCACCGTTGACCTTGGTCTTGCCGACAGACTGGTGGTCGTAGCCCAGACTGAACGACGTACGATCGTTGATTGCCAGGCCCATGCCGATGTTGAATCCGAGCACGCCACCGGGTTCGACCGTACCGATATCGATGTCGCCCACGTCCGTCTTCTGCTTCACGCCTGTGCGCTTGAAGTTGTGCTGGTAGCTGAGGCTGCCGAACAGCACGGCAGGATCCGATGGATAGAGCATCGTCAGGCTGGGCTGCAGCGTGTAGAAGCCCGAACCCGTCGGCAATTCGGTCTGAAGACCCGTACGCGCGCCCACCGTATTGATTTGCTCGGACTCGAACGGATCCTTGCCCGTGCGGCTCTTGAAGCGCAATCCGCCGACGAAGTAAGGTTTGTCGACCCCGCCCTCGTTCAGCTGGTAACGGCCGGTCACCTCGACGTCGCCGATACCGCTGCCCGTCGCGTTGAATGCTGTCTCAACGGCCGTACCGGTACCGAACTCCCGGCTTACCGTATCGTCATTGCGATAGACGTAAGGCACGCGGGCTTCGAGTTCGAAGCGGTTGGTCACGCCGTAACGACCGGTGAGGGATGCGGTGAAGGTGTTGCGCTTGACTTCCCTGACGTCGATCAGGCCGATCAGCAGCGCCGGGATGATCGTGTAACCGACGAGTGCGACCCGGTTGCTCGATGAGTACGAGTACTGCAGCGAGGGGTCCAGCACGAACTTGCCGCGCGGAGTGAGCACACCTGGTTGCTCGAAGATCGGCGCAATCTGCGGCTTGCTTTCCTTCTGGGCAGGCGCCTGCCCAACCGGTTGCTGCTGCGCCTGTGCCAGGTATTCGCCTTGCGACTGGGCGCTGCCTGAGCCTTGGGATGCCGCCGCCACGGGTGTTCCGCCGCTGGTCGCGCTTCCAGAGGAAGCGGTCTTTCTGGCCGTGCTGCGGGGTTTCTCGATGCCCATCTGCTGTTTCATCTCGGCAATCTTGGCCTCCTGGGCGGCCAGATCCCGCTTCAGCGCCTCAAGGCGGCTGGTTTGGTCATCCAGTTGCTTCCGTAGCGCATCGAGGCGCTGCGTTTCTTCAGCCGTGGCTTGGGCATAGGCGCCTGAAGCAAATAGCAGCGCCCCCAGCACGCCCCCTGCGCCCGCAAGTTTCGATCTTGCCGACCGCGAATCCATGTTGGCCTCCTTTCCGAAAAAAGCGAGTTTTTCTCGCATATTACAGAACAATGTTCAACCTTTCAATCATTTTGTAAAGCGTAACCCTTGAAACTCCTAGCTGTCTAGCTGCCTGGGACAAATTGCCCCCGTGCGCAAGGAGGCTCGTTTCAATCATTTCACGGTCGACTTCTGCGTGGGCCTCTTCAAGGGTCCTAGAGGTTGCGGTGGCATCACTCAGTCCCAGGTCCGCCGGCGAGATAAGGCGGTTTTCGCTCATTACCATGGCTTGCTGGACGCGATTGACCAGCTCGCGCACGTTGCCGGGCCAATTGTGCCGCACCATGGCGCGTTGTGCGGCCGCACTGAGGCCCCTGACCCGTGGATTTCTTTGAGTCGCACCTTCCCTGAATACCCGCTCCGCCAACAGCGGCACATCGCTGATGCGTTCGCGCAGCGGCGCCAATTTGATTTGCAGTACATTCAGCCGGTAGTAGAGATCCTCGCGAAAGCGTCCTTCCTGTACCGCCCGCTGCAAATCGACGTGGGTTGCCGCGATGACGCGGGCATCGACGGCGATGTGTTCCGTTGCGCCGATCCTGACGAGATTCTTCTCTTGCAGAAAACGCAACAGGAAGGACTGCACGTCGAGCGGCAGATCGCCAATCTCGTCAAGAAAAAGAACGCCGCCATTCGCCGCCTCGATGCGGCCGATCTTGCGCTTGTGGGCGCCGGTGAAGGCGCCCTTTTCGTGGCCGAACAACTCCGATGCGATGAGGCTGGGCGGCAATGCGCCACAATTCATGGCCACGAACGGCCCCAGGGCGCGCTTCGAATGGGCGTGGATGGCGCGCGCTACGAGTTCCTTGCCTGTGCCGGACTCTCCGCCGATAAACACCGGCGCGTCCACGTCCAGCATTTTCTCGATCTGGCGAAAGAGGTCCTGCATTTGCGGACTACGCCCGGTCATGCCGAAGCGCTCGCTCGGGACGACATCCGCGTCGCCTGCGTCGGCGAGCAGCGTCTTGCCGTAGGCATGGCCGATGGTGACACGCAGGCGGGCGTTGTCGAGCGGCAGGGAATGGAAGTCGAGGAAGCTCTGGCCGACAAGCTTGCGCAGGGCGGTTGCCTTGAGTAGATCGGGCTCGACGATGGCGATCCACTCCATGCCGTCCGAGGACAACAGCGGTTCGAGTCGATCGTCAGGCGCGGGGGCCGCGGTGTCGAAGACCATCAGCCCGACAGGCGCGCGTTGCAGCGGCAGGATCTTTGTCGCTTCATCTATGCTGCCGCAGCGGCGGAACTCCCAGTCGGTCATCTCGGAGTTGCGGAGCGCTTCGCTGACCTCCCCGCGCTGATCGATAACCAGCGCCAGTTTCTTCTTTGCCATTTACCGAGTGAGTCGGTTCGATCGGGCGGCACGAGGTTCCTTCCCGATCCAACCTGTTGTCGGCGCTACGATGAAATGGCGCCTGCACCGACGCGAAAATTTGGTTGAACCGCAAGCTTGGATTATCTCGGCAGATCGCTGCATTCGTCAATTGACCGAACGCTCTGATCTGACCTCATGCACCTACGTCGAAAGAACAGTTGACAATCCTCGCTGCGTGCAATGCGAATCAAGCTGTCGCCGCGTCCCGGCCGGCCCGCTATGGCGGCGCCTCGCGCTGATTGGAGGGCGAGGGCGATCGCCGGCAGATTCCGGTATGATCAACGCGTGGCGCACGCGCGGCGCGTGTGATGGGGTATCCATTTTCCTTCGCGGCAACTTGGCCATCGCGGCGGGGCCGCGTCAATCCTAACGGCATGATTCGGGTGTGCCGCGCCCGAGCGTGCAATTCCTCTGCCAGTCGAGACAATGGAAACCAAACGACGCATCGAGCAAGTTGCCCAGCTTACGGTAGTCGCAATCCTCGTCATCGGCTGCTTCCTCGTGCTGCAGCCGTTCCTGACCGCGGTCCTGTTCGCCGTCGTCGTCTGTGCTTCGACTTGGCCGGTATTCACCTACCTGCGCCGATGGGTCGGGGGGCGCGGGTGGCTGGCGGCGCTGCTCATGGCACTGCTGTTCATCGTGCTGGTCGTCGGGCCGGTGGCATTGCTTGCGTTCAGCCTCGCCGACGGCGCCGCGGACCTAGCCGACGCCATCCGCCAGCAGCTCGACCAGGGCCCGATCGAACCACCGGATTGGCTGACTGGGTTGCCTTTGATCGGGCCGCAGATCGACTCCTACTGGCACAAGCTGGCGCAGAGCCGGGAGGAACTGGTCGGGCTCCTCCGCCGCATGATCGATCCGGCAAAGAATTTCCTGTTCCACGTCGGCGCGCTGGTCGGGCAGGGACTGATGCAAATCCTGCTTGCCGTGTTCATCATGTTTTTCTTTTACCGCGACGGCGAAACGCTCATGGCTCGGGTGCGCGATGCCGCGGAGCGGCTCGCTGGCGGTTATGCCAATGAATTGCTGGAAACGATCCACAGCACGGTGGTGGGAGTCATGCACGGCATGCTCGGCACAGCGCTGGCCCAGGGGATCGTCGCCACGATCGGGTTTCTCATCGCTGGTGTCCCGGCGGCATTCCTCCTCGGCGCGGTGACGTTTCTGCTGTCCATGATCCCGATCGGGCCGCCGCTGGTGTGGGGCGGGGCGGCGGCGTGGCTTGTCTATCAGGACGAAACGGGCTGGGCAATCTTCACGGTCCTGTGGGGGCTGCTGGTCGTCAGCAGCGTGGACAATTTCCTTAAGCCGCTGCTGATTAGCCGGTCGAGCAGCATGCCGCTCGTGCTCATTGTTCTGGGCGTGTTCGGCGGCGTTCTGGCATTCGGGTTTATCGGTCTGTTCATCGGGCCGACGCTGCTGGCGCTCGCCCTGAGCCTGTCGCGGCGGTGGCTGCCGCCGAACGGAAGCACGGCGGTCGACGTGGGCGGCGTGGCGGCGGCGCCTGAGGCGCTAGACAAGGCCGAGTAGCCTATAGCTGCAGTACATCGAGCAACTCCTGCTCGATGCGCAGCAGTGTTTTCTTTTTGGCCAACTCAGCGCCGCTGATGAGGAAAGTGTCCTCCGCCCGCTCCCCGAGGGTCGCTATCTTTGCCGTGTGCAGGTTGATGTTGTGCTGGGCAAGGGTCTGTGCGATGGCGAATAGCAGGCCGGGGCGGTCGGCGGCCGTGACGGACATGATGTGGTGGCTGCCCCTTTCGTCGGGTTCGATGCTGACCGCGGGCGTGATGGGGAAATGCTTCACCTGGCGCGACAGTCGCCCCGTGATCGGCTTGTCGGGCGGTGCGTGGGTGTGCAGGCGCTCCACCAGATCGTGCTCGATCAGGCTGATCATGGCCCGCGTGTTCAGATGGTCGGCCGGATCCATGAGCACGAAGCTGTCCAGAGCGTAGCCATGGCGCGTCGTGTGGATCTTGGCGTCCACGATGGAGTAGCCCAGCTTGCCGAAGAACCCGCACAGGCGTACGAACAGAAAGCGCTCGTCTCGCGTGTAGACCATGACTTGCAGCCCCTCGCCGACGGGATTCAGCCGCGCCTTGACCAGCGGGTCTGCAGCATTCGGACGGTAGTAGAGCACGCGCGTATGCCATGCAACTTCCTCGACATCGTGGCGCAAGAAATACACGGTATCGAGTTCCTTCCACAGCTCAGCCTCGATGCCGGGGCGCAGACCGTAGTAGCGCAGGATGCGCTGCACGTCTTGCTGGCGTGCTGCGAGACCCAACGCCTGTTGCGGCGTGTCGCCGCGCAGGAGACGCAGCGTAGCGGTCAGCAGGTCCTCCAGCAGTTTTCCTTTCCATGGATTCCAGACCTTCGGGCTGGTGCCGCGGATGTCCGCGACGGTCAGCAGATACAGGGCGATCAGGCGGCGCTCATTGCGCACAACCGCGGCAAACGAGGCAATGACATCGGGACTGGCGAGATCCTGCTTCTGCGCCACCATGGACATCGTCAGGTGGTGTTCGACCAGAAACACGACCAGCTCCGTGTCCTCGTCCGACAAGCCATGACTACGGCAGAACTCGCGTGCGTCCCGCTTGCCTAGCCGGGAGTGGTCGCCGCCGCGGCCCTTGGCAATGTCGTGAAACAGGGCGGCGATGTAGATCAACCAGTGCCGATCGAACCCGGCGATCAGGCGGCTGCACAGCGGATACTCATGGGCATGCTCCGACATGGTGAAGCGGCGTACATTGCGCACCACCTGCAGGATATGCTGATCGACCGTGTAAACATGAAACAAATCGTGCTGCATCTGGCCGACAATGCGTCCGAACGCCGGAAGATAGCGGCCGAGGATGCCGTACTGGTTCATCCTGCGCAGCTCATGCACGAGACCACGCTTCTGCTGGAACAGGTGCAGGAACAGGGCGCGATTGCCGACATCGTGGCGGAACTCTGACGTGATCAGATGCCGAGCCCGCCACAGCGCGCGCAGGGTGCGGGCGGTCATGCCCTTCAGCTCCGGGCGCTGCTGCAGTATCAGGAAACTTTCCAGAATCGCCTGCGGATGCTGCTCGAATACGTCTTCGGCGCGCACGTCGAGCAGTTCGCGGTCGGCCTGAAAACGCGCGTTGATGACGATCGGCAGCCGTCTCTCCGCCGGAAAGATCGTCGTGCCCAGGTTCTGAAGCAGAATGGTGTTGAGCTGTGTAATGGTCTTGGCATTGCGGTAATAGCGCTGCATGAGCAGCTCGGAGGCGCGCCGTGCGGCGGTGCGCTCGAGGCCGAACTGCTGGGCAAGCGCCTCCTGATGATCGAAGACCAGACGATCCTCGCGGCGGCCGACAAGAAAGTGCAGCCGTATGCGAATGTGCCGGAGCAGCGTTTCCACGCGCTTGAGTTGGTCGGCCTCACGATGAGTGACGAGACCGTGACGTTTGAGATCGCCCCAGCGCACGCCGATTCCCGCCGCGCGGCTGATCCAGAGAATGATCTGCAGGTCGCGCAGGCCGCCCGGGCTTTCCTTGCAGTTGGGCNNGACCGTGCGCACGCTGTGGCCGACGTCCAGTCCGATGTCCCAGATGCTGCCGATCAGAAGCTCGAGTTTTGACTCGGTGGCAGCGTCCACCGCGTCGGGCAGCAGCACCATGATGTCCACGTCGGAATAGGGAAATAGCTCGCTGCGGCCGTAGCCGCCCACTGCCACGAGCGCCAGTGAAGACGGCAAATTGCTGCGCTGCCACACCTCGCGCAAAATGCCGTCGATGAGATTGGCGCGGCCGCGCAGCAGGGCGGCGGCGTTGGCGCGGGTGTCGTAGGCCACACGCAGGCCTCGCTGACCGTCCTGCAGACGGGCCTTGAGATCTGCCACCAGTTCGCGGCTGTCAGGCGCCGCGGGCGTGGACATCGAATCCATGGCGCTAAGGCACCAGGTCAGGCTTTGGCGGTGCCCCGTCGGAAATCGTCAGGACTTCATGGCCGGTTTCGGTGACCAATATCGTGTGTTCCCACTGCGCCGAAAGGCTGCGGTCCTTGGTGATGATGGTCCAGCCGTCGGGCAACTCGGAGATGGCGGCCTTGCCGGCGTTGATCATGGGCTCGATGGTGAACGTCATGCCCGGTGCGAGTTCGATGCCGGTATGCGGGCGGCCGTAGTGCAGGACCTGTGGCTCCTCGTGGAACTTGCGTCCGATTCCGTGGCCGCAGAACTCGCGCACGACCGAGAAACCGTGACGCTCGGCGTGTCGTTGAATGGCGTGGCCGATGTCGCCGAGGTGCGCGCCCGGCTTCACTTGGGCGATTCCCAGCCAAAGGCATTCATGGGTGACGTTACATAACCGCCGGGCGAGAATGGAGATCTCGCCGCCGACCGCGAACATGCGGCTGGTGTCGCCGTGGAAACCGTCTTTGATGACCGTGATGTCGAGGTTGACGATGTCGCCGCGCTTCAGTGCTTTGTCCCCGGGGATGCCGTGGCAGACCTGATGATTGACGGACGTGCAGATCGACTTCGGGTAGGGCGGATAGCCGGGCGGCGCGTAGTGCAGCGGCGCGGGTATCGTGCCCTGAACATTCACCATGTACTCGTGGCACAGCCGGTCCAACTCGGCCGTCGTGACGCCAGGGCGCACATGGGGCGCGATGAAATCGAGCACCTCTCCGGCGAGTCGGCCGGCGAGGCGCATCTTCTCGATTTCTTCCGGGTTCTTCAGTACAACGCTCATGAGTCGGGGTTGGCTCAAACCCACCAAGCCTAGCGGATTGGCCCGCGGTAGGCAATTTGCCGCGGCTGTCGCAGCGCGCCGGGCTGCCCGCGGGGCGCCGAAGTCCGGCCTCTGCCGCGCTTGAGGTATTGTGCCTTAAGTTGTTATAATTTCAGGATTGTCCAATGCGCGGGTTTCTGCGGCAGATCGGCTAGGCAATCTGGCGTCGTTCATGTTCGCGGCATTTGCCTCTGGACAAAATTCACACGTCCGGCATTCGACGGGGTGGTCCCGGCAACGGGATGCAAGCAGCGCCGGACGGAGGTTCAACCCTAATCGGAGATGTTTATGTCTGCAACCATGCGTCAGATGCTGGAGGCCGGGGTTCATTTCGGCCACCAGACCCGCTTCTGGAATCCGAAGATGGCTCCATACATCTTCGGCCATCGCAACAAGATCCACATCATCAATCTCGAGAAGACCCTGGTCAAGTACCAGGAAGCAATGAACTTCGTGCGCAAGATGTCGGCCAATCGGGGCGCCATCTTGTTTGTCGGCACCAAGCGCCAGGCGCGGGAGACGGTCCGCGAGGAGGCGCTGCGGGCCGGTTGTCCGTTTGTCGATGAGCGCTGGCTCGGCGGCATGCTCACCAATTTCAAAACTGTCAAGCAGTCCATCAAGCGCCTCAAGGAACTGGAGCAGATGAGCCAGGATGGCTCCTTCGAGCGCATGGCCAAGAAGGAGGCGCTGCACTACCAGCGCGAACTTGCCAAGCTGGAAAAGAGCCTCGGCGGTATCAAGGACATGGCCGGTCTGCCCGACGCGCTGTTCGTTATCGATGTCGGCTACCACAAGATTGCCGTGACGGAAGCGAAGAAGCTCGGGATTCCCGTGATTGCCGTCGTCGATACCAATCACTCGCCCGACGGCGTCGGCTATGTCATTCCCGGCAATGACGATTCCAGCCGTGCCATTCGTCTGTATGCCCGGGGCGTAGCCGACGCCGTCCTGGAGGGCCGTAGTCAGGTGGTGCAGGAGATGGTGGCGGCGACGAGTGATGAGTTCGTCGAGCTCGCCGACGAGGAGGGCGCCGAAGGCAGCGCGTAGGCGGCCGTGATGGGTTGCGGGTGCGCCCGCAGCCGGCGTCCGCATCAGGTTACAGTTTGAGAGTTACGGGAGTAGCAATGGCGGAAATTACCGCAGCAATGGTGAAGGAACTGCGCGAGAAGACCGACGCGCCGATGATGGAGTGCAAGAAGGCATTGACCGAAGCGGCCGGCGACATGGCCAAGGCGGAAGAGATCCTGAGGGTGAAGCTCGGCAGCAAAGCGGCCAAGGCGTCTGCCCGCGTTACCGCCGAAGGCGTGGTCGCCACGCACATCGTCGACGACAGCCGGTTGGGCGCCATCGTCGAAGTGAATTGCGAAACGGACTTCGTGGCCAAGAACGCGGACTTCCTCGCCTTCACGCGCAACTTGGCGGTGCTGGTGGCGTCGCATAATCCCGCCGACGTTGCCGCGCTTTCTGCGCTCAGCATCGACGGCGCGAGTGTCGAGGAAACGCGCAAGGCACTGATCGGGAAGATCGGTGAGAACATGGCCATCCGGCGCTTCGAACGCCTCCAGGCCAAGGGGCGCTTGACCAGCTACGTGCATGGCGGGTCAAAGATCGGCGTGCTGGTGGATGTCGTCGGCGGCGACGAGCAATTGGGCAAGGATCTTGCCATGCACGTCGCGGCGTCGAAGCCCAAGGCTCTGGATGTGACGGGCGTGCCGGCAGATCTGCTGGAGACCGAACGGCGCATCGCGATCGAAAAAGCACGCGAGGCGGGCAAACCGGAAGCAATGTTGGAAAAGATCGCCGAGGGCACGGTGCACAAGTACCTCAAGGATGTGACGCTGCTCGGGCAGGTGTTCGTCAAGGCCGAGGACGGTAAGCAGACCATCGAGCAATTGCTCAAGGCCAAGGGCGCTTCTGTCGCCGGTTTCACGCTCTATGTCGTCGGCGAAGGCATCGAAAAGCGCTCCAACGACTTCGCTGCCGAGGTGGCCGCGCAGGCTGCAGCCGCTGCTGCGAGGTAGCATGGGCGACGCGGCGGTACTGAAGCGGGAGGCCGGCAAGCCGGCGTTCGGACGCGTTCTGCTCAAGCTTTCCGGCGAAGCCCTGATGGGCGAT
>JRYJ01004166.1_pt1 | contig 12780 bp, 10 predicted proteins | sample 235371 | NCBI WGS metagenome assembly JRYJ01 (sample SAMN03074219, study PRJNA261477) | activated sludge metagenome | biome: Wastewater Treatment Plant; feature: Wastewater; material: Activated sludge; isolation source: activated biomass of a wastewater treatment plant treating hydrocarbon... ... | reverse complement strand
GATTACGATGTTCAGTTGAAGTATCAACAGTAATTAAAAGCTCAAGGATTTGTACGACCTGAAATTCCAGAACTCCGACAAGTTGTGCAGTTGTAATTTCTATTTTTCGTCATCACCTTACACATCTGAATTTACAACAACATCCGTTGAGGGGTTACGTTAATGCAGCGTTAGCTTCTTCGATAGCAAAGTTGTCAATGGGTCTGCTGAATGCAGTTTCCTTTGTGATTTACCTTGTTTATCCTTTAGCTACACAAGAGATTTGAATTAAATTTCCATGTTGGAATTTAGATTCAGCTTAAATACCCACTTTGCTGATCAAGTACTTACAAAAACCCCAAGGACAATTGAAAAAAGGCTTAAACAAGCTTTTCTTCCATATGACTCACTTCCAATTCATCCAGTTGTTCAAGATCTATACGGAGGTTTTCAATGATAAACTCTTGTCTTTCGGAAGTATTTTTTCCCATGTAGTATTCCAACACTTTTTCAATATGGGAATCCTCATTCAATATCACCGGTTCGAGCCGAATGTCACTTCCAATAAAGCCAGAAAACTCGTCTGGACTGATTTCACCTAATCCTTTGAATCGAGTAATTTCAGGTTTCCCCCTCAATTTTTGAACTGCAGATCTCTTTTCTTTGTCGGTGTAACAATAAAAAGTCTGCTGCTTATCCCTTACCCGAAACAATGGAGTTTCAAGAATATACAAATGTCCATTGCGAACCAATTCAGGAAAGAATTGAAGGAAAAATGTCAACAACAATAAACGGATATGCATTCCATCGACATCCGCGTCTGTAGCAATAACCACCTTGTTAAAACGAAGATTTTCAATACCATCTTCAATGTCCAAAGCATGTTGTAAAAGATTCAACTCTTCGTTTTCATACACAATCTTTTTTGTCATGCCAAAACAATTCAAGGGTTTACCGCGTAAACTGAATACCGCCTGCAATTCAGGATTTCTTGCTTTGGTAATAGAACCACTTGCTGAATCCCCTTCGGTAATAAACAGTGTAGTTCCCTGTGCAATTTCAGGTTTCAATTTAGTATCAGATAAATGATACCTGCAATCACGCAATTTTTTATTGTGCAAATTTGCCTTCTTTGCACGTTGATTGGCAAGCTTTTTTATTCCCGCAATTTCTTTCCGCTCTCTTTCAGATTGTAAAATTCGGCTTTGTAATTCTTTCGCTGTTTCCGTATTCTGATGCAAATACAAATCCAGTTCCTTACAGACAAAATCCATGATAAAAGAACGAAGTGAAGCCCCTTCAGGTGCTACAGTTGTTGAACCAAGTTTTGTTTTTGTCTGTGATTCAAACACGGGCTCTTCAATTCGGACAGATAAGGCCCCAATGGCTCCAGTATGGATATCCCGTGCATCAAAATCTTTTTTGTAAAAATCTCTTAACGTTTTTACCACTGCCTCCCGATAATAATTAAGATGGGTACCGCCCTGAGACGTATATTGACCGTTGACAAAACTATAGTACTGTTCGCCATACTGGCTACCATGGGTAAGTACACATTCAATATCATCACCTTTAAGGTGAATAATAGGATAATTCAAATGTTCGCCATCGGTACGTCGCTCAAGCATATCCTTGAGGCCGTTTTTTGAGATGTAGGTTTTGCCATTGTAATGAATGCGCAAACCGGCATTCAGGTAAGCATAATTCCAAATCCTACTTTCAACAAACTCCTGAACAAACCGGAATTTTGGAAAAATTTTTTCGTCTGCCCTAAATTGAATTTCCGTGCCATTGACTTCTGTAGAAGGCTTGATTTGATGTTCCTTAAGGATATTACCACGCTCAAACTCGGCAATTTTAGATTTACCATCCCGTATAGCCTGAACTTTGAAATAAGAAGACAAGGCATTCACCGCCTTGGTTCCTACACCGTTAAGGCCCACTGATTTTTTAAATGCCTTATTATCATATTTTCCACCGGTATTGATCTGAGAAACACATTCCACTACCTTTCCCAAAGGAATACCTCTTCCATAATCCCTGACCCTTACCAATCCTTCCTGTATTTCAATCTCAATTTCTCTACCATAACCCATCACGTATTCGTCAATGCAGTTATCTATAACCTCTTTCAATNNCGATGTGGTTCCCGTCCCCTAATTTACCGATGTACATACCAGGGCGCAACCGGATATGCTCTTTCCAATCCAGCGACCGGATATTTTCTTCAGTGTATTGATGTGCTTGTGACATAAGGTGTTTGATCAAATGGCAATATTACAAACATATTACGAATATTTATAATTTGTTTGAGCCATTGAAAAGTGCCCTGCGAAATCTTAGCCTTTCCAGGACATCTCTCTCCAGAAAAATAATTTTGCCGAGATTACTTTTTTGAAGTTTCAAGCTTTATCAGATCCAACTCAAGCTGCATTTTTGCCTGGAAATCATTCAACAGACCTGCAACATTTTCCAAAACCCCCTTTTCGGTAGAAGATGTAAAGGATTTCATTGCTTTAAGTTGGTGCAATAATGAGGATTCAGACTTAACTATTTTGACATAGGAAGACAGGTAATCCGACTCTATTTTTTTCTGCTGAATTTCTTCCTTACTTACACGCGCTGGTTGTTCTTTCAACTCGGGGTTGTATGCTTTTGGTTTTTCTTCTTCATTAAGACTATCCAAACCATTTGATTTAACATTTCCGTGCATTTGCCGACTTCTCTCAGAAACTCTCGAACTCAATTCATTGTGTTCTTTGTAAGCTTTTTCTAAAATGCGCCCGTACAAGGTGTTTAGGTAGTCTGGATTTGGCTTTTTTATTCCCTTATTCCATTCCTTTACCATTTTGCTAAAAGCCTTAAAATCTTCCACTTCCTTTTTCAAATCAGAGGGCTTATACTTTAAACTGGGTTTGCCCGGCTCAACCGACTGAGTCAGGCCAGCTGTCGAATAAAAGAGGGTAAAAATACAGGTAACCAGTGTCGTTGTTCTCATGCGTTTATTGGACAATGAGTGGATAATGCTGCGGCAAGATTATCGGCAATCATTTGTGCAGAACGCCCCTCAATATGATGCCTTTCCAACATGTGGACTAGTCTTCCATCCTTAAACAATGCAATACATGGCGAAGATGGTGGGTAGGGCAATAAAAATTCGCGGGCCTTTTGTACCGCCTCACGGTCAACTCCGGCAAAAACGGTCAACAGCTGGTCCGGTCTAGGGGCCATTTGAAGTGCCATCCTTACACCAGGCCGAGCATTGGCTGCCGCACATCCACAAACGGAATTAATGACCAACAGAATGGTACCGTTTTTGTTTTCCAGCGCGCTTTGGACTTCTTCCGGTTCAACCAATGACTTAAATCCCAGATCCAATAACTCACGGGTCATGGGAATAACGAGTTCAGGTGGATACATTTACTTCATTTTTAGACCATTGAAACGCATTAACCCTCTTTTTGTTGAATACAGCCCAATATATTTAACAAAATGACCGCCAATATAATGATTTTGGCAACATTTGCGTTCTTTAGCCAACTTAGCTATTCAATGCATCTCATTCCTTTAGTTTGGCTTACCTGGCTATTGCCGGTTATTTTGTTTTCCGAACCTTGTTTTACTCAATTTGGGGGGTTCGATCTGCCAGCAACCGATACCCTCTACGATCATAAAATTCAAAGTATTTTCCTGTATAGAAACTTTCCTGAAAAAGAATCTTTGCCGTTTCTGGTAATTGGCCAGCAAGGTTCGGTTCAACTGGAATTTGATTATTTGATTCCTTCACCGGAAGAATTGTATTACAGCATTTTTCATTTCAATAAAAACTGGCAGCCAGATGAATTACAATCAGAAGAATTCATAAAAGGATTTCAAGAAGAAAAAATTTACTCCTACTCAACCTCTCGCAATACCAAGGTTCCCTTTGTCCATTACCAACTGAGTTTGTCTCCCGGACAATTTATAGTAAGTGGGAATTATTTAATTTGCGTTTACACCAAACAAAAGGAGGTGTTGTTCACTAGAAGATTGCTTATCAGTGAACAATTGTTTAACTGCACAGTGGATTTTGTTTCACCCTTTTCCCATGATTCAAAGAGAACACACCAATCCTTAGAAATCNNCGTAGCGAATAACGATCAGGAATTGTTTCTACAGGTGCTTCAAAATGGGGATTACAATACCCTTAGAGAACTCAAATCGGCACATTTTGTTAAGGCGGATGGATTTGATTTTAACCGACCGGATGAATTGCTGTTTGAAGCCAGGAAAGAATTCCGCTTCAAGGACATCAGAACATTGGTTTCCCGCACTCCTGATATTCAATATTGGGATGAAAAAGAAGATGGATATCACGCTTGGCTGATACCCGATGAAATCCGCGCGGGAAGAAACTATTATACAGAAAATGATATCAATGGGAAGTTTCTCATATTGAATCGGGATGTTCTCAATCCTGTTACCGAATCAGACTATGCCTGGATGCATTTTACCCTCAAAACCGGATATGAACTGGATTATCCGGTATACTTATATGGAGCAGTGAGCGATTGGCAGTTGAAAGATGAATTTATACTCAAATACGATGATTCAAGGAAGGCTTATACAGGGCAATTTCTATTGAAGTTAGGTTATTACAATTACCTCTATGCTTACCGGGATGATGCGGGCAAGGTTCAAACCGAGGATTTGGAAGGCAATTGGTACGAAACTGAGAATCAGTACATGATTATGGTGTACTTCAGACCCTTTGGTAGCCGGTATGACCGATTAATGTTTGTAGGACAGTATAATTCTAACTTATAATTTACGTCCAGTCAACTGGCCCCTTTGTCTGAAAAATTCGTTAATCCCTCGAATCTTAAGTCACGATGAAATCAGTCTTCTTAATATTGTAATCAATTTTTATCATGCTCTTCAGGAAATTATCTACCGGAATACTGTTTATACTATTTGCTCCTCTCTTTGCGCAGCAAAAATGGAACTTGGTCCAATGTGTGGATTTTGCTTCAAAAAATAACATCACTTTGGAACAAAGCCGGGTGGCCACGGAAATGGCAGAAGTTGAATATACAGCCAGTAAACACAGGCTTCTACCAGACCTTTCCGGCAGTCTTAATGGGGGTATTAGTTTTGGCCGAAACGTTGACCCAACAACCAACAGTTTTACCACAGAAGACATCCTGTATTCCAATTACAGTTTGAGTAGTTCGGTCATTCTTTTTCAATCAGGCCTCATGCGTAATTCCGTAAAACAAGCCAGGTTGAATGTCAATGCTAACCGTGAAGATCAACAACAAGCGTTGAATGACCTTGGCCTTACCATTGCCACTTATTACCTCAATGTCTTGCTCGCTGAAGAACGATTGGAAATCGCTAAAAAAGGATTAGCCGTTCAGTTCTTACAACTGGATCAGATGAACAAACTCATCAAAACAGGAATGAAACCCGAAGCCGATGCCTTGGAAATTCAAAGTCAGGTGGCTCGTTCCGAACAGGGAATCGTAGTTGCACAAAATGCCCTTGACCTTGCCTGGCTTCAATTGAAACAAGCCATGAGGCTTCCGCCCAATGAATCCATGCAATTGGAACGCCTTACCGAGGATCAATTAAATCGCATCCAGCTAGAAACCTATTCCTACGAACAATTATCCGGTACAGCAGAACAACAACAAGCTTCTTTGCGTGCAGCAAAGCTGCGTTTAGACGCTGCAAAAATTGGAGAAAAAATTGCACGCGCTGCATTCTATCCGGCCGTTTTTGCAAACGCCAGTATTGGATCCCGTTTTTCTGATGCAGCTATCCGACCCAATGCTTATGAGATCCAAAGGTTATTGGTTCCCGGAGTTTACATCGATGGTAAATCGGTAAGTTTCGAACAAGATTACCCAGTAGTTTCCTCAACGGAAGTCACCCCATTCAATACCCAGTTTGACCAGTTCCTTGGCTATGGTTTTTCAGTTTCAGTTTCTATTCCCATTTACCGAAATTATGCCAGTAAAGCAGGCCTNNGGCCAATGTCAAAGCAGCAGTAAAAGAAAAAGAAGCCGCTGGCAAATCATTTTTGGCGGCTCAGGCAGCTTATGACAAAATCAATAAGAAGTTTCAAATTGGTGCAGCAAGTGCATATGAATTAAATCTTTCTCAATCGAATTTACAAACCAGCGAAACCAGTTTGGTCATAGCAAAATACGATTTGGTCTTTAAACAAAAATTGTTGGATTATTACGCCGGAAAGCGCATCGAATTATAATTAAACCCAAACAAATGTTCAATTTTAAAAAGCTAAAATGGTATACGTGGTTAATCATTCTCGCCATCCCTGGAATGTNNGCTATGAAAAAGTCGAAAGGCGAAACATCGTAGAAACCGTGTCCGCAAGTGGCAAAATCTATCCCGAAACGGAAATAAAAATTTCTTCGGATGTATCAGGGGAAATCACTGAACTCTATGTCAAAGAAGGAGATAGCGTTAAAGTTGGACAGATCCTGGCACGCGTAAATCCGGATGCATATGAATCAGCCGTCGAACGAAGTACAGCAGGCGTGAATGTTGCCAGAACTCAATCCCACGCCAGTAGCAACACCATTGAAAATGCTCGGCAACTGGTACAACAAGCTAAATTACAATATGAGAATGCCCGAAAAACTCATGAGCGTAACAAAGAGTTGTTCAAAGATGGGATCATTTCACAAGCTGAATTTGAAACCTCTGAAACTTCACTGAAAAATCTGGAAGCAGGCGTAAAAAGTGCTGAAAGTGGTTTGCGAAATGCTGAAAAAACTGCTGAAGCTGCAAAATTCCAGGTCAAAGATGCAGAGGCCGTTTTAAAGGAACAACGGACCAATCTTGGTCGCACCATCATCAAAGCGCCAGCCAGTGGTATCATTTCAAAACTCAACGTTGAAAAAGGCGAACGCGTGGTAGGAACCATTCAAATGAGTGGAACGGAAATGATGCGAATCGCAGATTTACAAGCCATGGAAGTTCAGGTGGAAGTCAGCGAAAATGATATCGTAAGAGTTAAAGTTGGAGATGATACCGATATCGAAGTTGATGCTTATTCAAATAAGAAATTTTTTGGCAAAGTGACAGAAGTTTCCAACTCCGCTTCCAATGTGGCTTCTTTGGGCAGTGTTGGATTATCTACCGACCAGGTTTCAAAATACATTGTAAAAGTCCGGGTCGACAAGGAAAGCTACCGTGATTTAACCATTCAAGGAAGGCCTCCATTCAGACCAGGGATGTCAGCTACCGTCGAAATCAAAACCGCTAAAGCAGAAAATGTATTGAGTATTCCTATTCAGTCCGTCATTGCATACGATCCGGATGAAAAGAAAACCAAAGAAATGAAAGAACTGGCCAAAGAAAGAAATGATCCGAATGCCAACCAAGAAGAAGAAGAAAAAGCCAGTCAATTCAGAGAAGCTGTTTTTGTCCTGAAAGGAGATACTGTGGCCAGAGTGGATGTAAATACTGGTATACAAGACATCGAGTACATTGAAATAAAATCGGGAATCGAAGAATCAGACATGGTCATCACCGGACCTTATGTTGCCCTGTCCAAAAAATTAAAAAGTGGCAGCAGGGTGCATCAAAAGAAAGATGAATCTAAAAAAGACGATCAGAAAGATTAGCCATATTGATGATCATATGGTGCAATTAATATACTTATAATACATTAGTTTTTTGATGCTGAATTTTAACTAACAAATGTTAGTATCAGATTCTTTTTATTTATGTACATCTGTAGCTTCAGATATGTTCAGGAGTTCTTCTAGATGATTCCGCTGATTGGACAACCGGGGAACTTTTTGCTGCGCTCCTATCTTATTTCGACTTTTTAACCAANNCATCCAATGTTTGGGCAAACGAATTGGGGTTTTGAGGCGGATTTTCAAACTCGATAAGCCATTCATGCCCCCCTTTTCCAGAGCTGGTTAGATAAACCGGAGCGACCGTATATTCAAGCACTTTTACATTAAACAATTTGCAGGTTTCGGATAAAGCAGCATCTGTATTGGAAACCATAACTTCTTCTCCAAACACATTGATAAATTGTTTGGTACGACCGGTAATTTTTATTTTAAATGGATTTAGGCTGGTAAATTTGACGGTGTCCCCTATTTTATAACGGAACAGACCGGAATTGGTCGTGATGACCATTGCATAGTTTTTGTCCAGTTCCACATCTTCAAGCAATAGTGTCCGCGGATGNNAAAGATTCCATTGTCCAACAACAATAACATATCATCTTGCCGAATATCCGATTGCACGGCAAAATATCCTTCTGAGGCGTTATATGTTTCAAGGTAACGAAAGTCAGAAGAAGGAAAAAAGTCTTTGAATGGCTCGCGATAAGGTACAAAACTTACCGCTCCATGAATAAATACTTGCATCTTGGGCCATATCTCTAAAATGTCCTTTTTTCCGGTATAGTCCAGTAATTTCTTGAAGAGTACCACCGCCCAGGTGGGCGTGCCAGCAATTAATCGGACATCAGCATCAGGTCCCTGCCGCGCAANNGAAACAATCGGTTGAGTACAATTGCAGGTAATCTTTGGTAAATAATGGCGGAAACATCTCCAACAATGCTATCTGGAAATTCTGGCAAATTCTTGGTCGAACTTCCTGCAAGAAGAATGCTTTTGCCCTCGAATATTCGGGGTTTTTCCAGGTTTTCAAAAATACTGGCCACCAGGCGCCATCCACCTTTTGAATGACATTGCCGGTGATTGACATCCGTGACCGGTATGTATTTACTTTTATCGCTGGTGGTGCCGGAAGATTTTGCATAGTATCGAACACGCCCAGGCCAAAGCACATTGGTCTCTCCTCTCATCATGCGATGAATGTCCTCTTTGACGGATTCATAATCCTGAACGGGCAGCATGTTTTGCCAGTCTCTTGGTTTTTTGTATCGGCTGAAATCATAACGCTGGCCCCATTCAGTCGGTCCAGCCGAACGTACAATTTTACGAAGCTCTTTTTGTTGGGTTTCAATGGGGTGATCCATAAAGGCTTTCATCTGAGCACGGTGAGTCTTCAGATATTGACTCCATAATACATTAAAGAGTTTATTCATTTTGTTCAGCCTGATCTCTGCAAATGTACGGATTCAGATTGAGTTATTGGGATGGACCCGAATACCGGCCAGGTGGTTTAATTCACCGGATCGAGTAAGGATAACTTTTTTACCCTGAATTCGATAAGTGCGCATGCCCACAGGGTAAATTCCAAACCCTTCAATCCTAATGCCTGGTGGTGCAGCCACTCTTTATGTCAATCGTGATGGACCTTCCAAATGGAAAAGTTTTCGGAAGATTTAACCTCACATTATTTAGGAATCCGGATGCGATAAGTCTTTTTGGTTGGATTAGGTAATTCCGATTTGATTAACCACGGATTATACAATTTCAACTGCCGGTAGGTGATCTGGTGCTCGTGTGCAAAATCCGCCAGGCTTGGAATCCCTTCGGCATGTTCAACCACTTCATAGGCATCCAGGGGTGAATACATTTCCTTTTTTTGAAGGTAGAAACCGAACTTATCAGGATTCTTCATGATTTCCTTGATGGCAATGATTCGAAACACATAACGATTGGTTTCATCGCTTAGATTCATATCATAATAATTGCTTTCCTTTTGTTCATCCATCGTCCGCTGCAATGCCGTAGGGCCCATATTATAAGCTGCCGCCGCTAAAGTCCAGCTGCCAAAACGTTCCTTCAACTTCTTAAGGTATTGGCAAGCTGCCAAAGTAGCTTTTTCAGGATCATTGCGTTCGTCAACATAACTGTTTACCTCTAGATTGAGTTCCTTTGCAGCCTCTTCTTTAAATTGCCAAATCCCTTTCGCTCCTGCATAGGACACGGCATTTCTCAGCGAACTTTCTGCAACCGCCAGATACATGAGATCCGTTGGAACTTCCTGCTCCCGAAAAATTCGCTCAAACATGGGAAAAAACCTCATGGCCAGTTTTATGTGCAACAGTGTGCCGCTATGGTGATATGTATTGATCAGCAACTCTCTTTCCAACCGTTCGGTAACATCAAAATAATCCATGGGAATCGCTTCACCGGCGAGGTCGTATTGACCCGCCAATTTTACCGCATGGATGGTTTGAGGAAGCGGATCATAACGGTTGTTGAAAGGGATTTCGGAGGCTGAGCCAATGATCCAAACTACACCAATAACACCTGCTGTATAAATTCCAACTGAATACAACAATTTCATTTTATTTCGAAAGTTATTCACCCTTTTAAAACGGTCTTAACGGTATTCCAAATATATAAAATATAGATGAAATTCCAGATTTCCCGGTTAAGGTGGCTTTTAATGAGCCCTACCAGACGGTTCCGGAAAGACAGTTCTCCCTCTTCAAAAACTCACCTCTGTGATCAAAAAAATCTTCTAAATACTTGTATTTTAGAAGATTAATTATAATTTTAGACATTGTTTAACTTTAATATCTGCTCCATGAAACCCACTATTTATCAGTCTTTACACCTTTTCATTTACAGGTTAAAAATGACGTGCTGTAAATCATATATATATATATGATTTATTTAATATGTTCAATCAATGGTTTTAGCCAGTCAAGTCCTGTCTGTGATTTTCTAAAAATCGGCAGGATGTCTGAACCTAAATCTGATTGCAATATAAATACCTCCAACTTCCCCGAAGTCTGTCTAAAACTCAAATTTCATTTTATAAAATTATCTGAACAGCCCTGAAGAGTTTCCTTCGGATAAACTCTATGTCAACATACTCGATCAACTCAACGAGATCTTCAATAAGGGAAATATCACTTTTACTTTTGATGGTGATTGCATTCATTATCTCAATTATGGTGATGGATTCAATACAGGAGGTTCTTCAGCAGATGCTTTTGAAAGAAAATCAACCATCTTGAACAATAAAACAGAATTTGGATTTGATGAAAATGCCATCAACATTTACTCCTTTACTAAATCCGGCGGAGGAGAAGCCTACCTGGGCGAAAATGTTTTATTTTGTGCAACCAGCCTTTCTGCATTGGCTCATGAATTAGGTCATACTTTAGGATTGTGGCATACCTTTGGCAAAGGAAATCCTTTTGGAAATCCGGTCAATCCATTTTCAACACCCTGGGTTTGCAAAGATGGAACCAACGACTCAGGTTTTCAGGGAGATGATGTTTCAGATACGGGTGCGGATCCTTATACCATGGATTTGGATAATAATGGCATTGCAGATCAATGGAAATGGTTTATACAGGCTACTTGCAATCAAAACATTAGCAATTCACAAACTGATTTTTGTAATGACAACATCAATCCCTGGAATATACCGATCGATAACTGGATGAGTTATTATGGCGAATGCAAAAAATGTTTTACCGAAGGGCAATATTCCCGGATGCATCAATACATTGAGGATTATTTTGAGGACATGGTGGTGAGTGATTGTGCGGATGATCCCTATTTTAATCCCGTAGATTGCCAGCAAGCCGATATCACGATATCCACACCAACCCTTTGGGAAAATGGAACTTTGGAATTGTGCAAAGATCAGAAAATTATTATCGAAGCCGGCGGATCCTTAACCCTGCGGAATTATACCCTGACAAAGAAACAATGAAATAATCCTGCATGTCCCGGATTATCTAAATTCGGAGAATGGGATGGAATTTATTTGTCAGGATTTTCTGCAAATAATTCCAGTGTCAAACCATCTTTACTGGTGTTGGAAAATTCAAAAATTTCCCATTCAAACCATGGGATCCATGCCTATCAATTTAATGAAATCAGATTCGATGCGAGTCAAATGATCAGCAACGGAGCCGGCATTGATGCCAGACATGGAGTATCCGGACTCTATGTTGAAAATAATAGCCTGATTGATGGAAGTTCTGCTTCAATTGATATGAATAACCTGGCAAGTTATCGCGAGATTACGTTGATCAATTGTGCCGGTAAGTTTTCATCCAGTACTGTTTCCGGCAAAGGACTCAGCACGGGAATCTATTCCTATTATGGTACACTGAGATTTTCGAACCACAACAAAGTTGTAAACTTTGAAACCGCAGTTTATAAAGATATCGATAAAATAAACGGAGGATTTGATGCATTTGGCAGCTCTGGTGCCGGTATTTGGGCAAGCAACAGTTTCTTCAAATCCTCATTATATAAATTCGAAGCAGTTTATCTGAACAGTACCCGGGATGCTGTATTCTTTGATAATGACCTGGTGGGAATAGTCGTTTCACGAGGAAAGAGTACCGGAACATGGCATCATAATTACTTCAAAGGTGAGCATGAAAATGTCAATTACATTTCCCTGGCCAATCCTGATCTGGCTTACGAGTTTAANNCCAGAATGGAGTTTTATGGGAGAAATCCTCTTAGCAATGCCATCTGCAACAGTTGGCTTAGACCACAAAACTTTGCGGTCCAGGTTTATGCCAGTCCCTTCATCAGCAGCTGGGGAACGGAAACCTCTCCCTCCGGTAACCGGGTAAGCACACCAGATGTATACCCGATCATGACCTCACCGGATGTTCAAGTTACCAATTATTTTAAAATTGGTAACCCACCTGAAATGCAATTCTCTTACTCTGGAAATTTCATTGGGACAGGAATTGCCTTTGAAACCAGTTGCAACTACCGGCTTACCGGAGGCCCCGGTACTGCGGGTTTTTCAGAATCCTGCGATGAAACTCAGGCAGAAGCCGACTGGGATTCACTGGAAGCTTTAAGACTAAACTTATTGGATTCCAATGGCTCCCAGACAGAAAGTCTGTTACTCATCCAATTAAAC
>JRYJ01001243.1_pt1 | contig 12782 bp, 14 predicted proteins | sample 235371 | NCBI WGS metagenome assembly JRYJ01 (sample SAMN03074219, study PRJNA261477) | activated sludge metagenome | biome: Wastewater Treatment Plant; feature: Wastewater; material: Activated sludge; isolation source: activated biomass of a wastewater treatment plant treating hydrocarbon... ... | reverse complement strand
TACGATATCTATTCGCGCCTGTTGAAAGACCGGATCATCTTTCTCGGCGCGCCCATCGACGACGTGTTTGCGAATCTTATCATCGCCCAACTCCTGTTTTTGGAGGCCGAGGACCCTGAAAAAGACATCAACTTGTACATCAATTCGCCGGGCGGGAGCGTCACCGCCGGCCTGGGCATCTATGACACTATGCAGTATGTCAAAGCTCCCATCACGACCATTTGCCTGGGACAAGCGGCGAGCATGGGGGCCTTCCTCCTCACGGCTGGAACAAAAGGGAAGCGATTTGCGCTCCCCAATGCACGGGTGATGATCCACCAGCCGATGGGGGGATTCCAGGGACAGGCCACGGAAATCGACATCCATGCCCGGGAAATCCTCAAGATTCGCGAACGCCTGAATGAGATTATGGCCAAACATACCGGGCAGCCCCTGGATAAAATTTCGCAAGATACCGAACGTGACTATTTCATGTCGGCCGAAGAAGCGAAACGGTACGGGTTGATCGACGAAGTCATCACGCGGCCTCTGAAAAGCCTCAAGCCTGCAGGGCCGTCAGATTCCGGAAAGGACGGCAGCAAGAGCTAGTTGACCTTGGAGTACAGGAGGCAGCATGGCTAAACAGGAAAAGATCGACCGGCACCTACGGTGCTCATTTTGCGGAAAGAGCCGCGACGAGGTGCGGAAGCTCATTGCGGGTCCGACCGTGTATATCTGTGACGAGTGCGTCAACCTCTGCAACGACATTATTGCGGAGGACTGGGAAGAGGCGAAGGAAGAAATCTCGTCCAAACTCAAGAAGCCTGCCGAAATCAAACACCATCTCGACCAGTATGTCGTAGGCCAGGAACGGGCCAAACGTATTCTCTCCGTGGCGGTTCACAATCACTACAAGCGTATTTCGGCCAAGGAAAAGGATGTCGATGACGTCGAGCTGCAGAAGGGCAACATCCTCATGGTCGGTCCGACCGGGACCGGGAAAACGCTGTTAGCCCAGACGCTGGCCAAATTCCTCGACGTGCCGTTCACGTTGGCAGATGCCACGACACTGACCGAAGCCGGTTACGTAGGGGAAGATGTCGAGAACATCATCCTGAAGNNCGTCTCCGGCGAGGGCGTGCAACAAGCGTTGCTCAAGTTGATCGAAGGCACCGTCGCCAACGTTCCGCCGCAGGGAGGACGGAAACATCCGCACCAGGAGTTCATCCAGGTGAACACGGCCAACATTCTATTCATCTGCGGAGGAGCCTTCGTCGGGCTGGAACATATCATCGAGCAACGGCTTAATCGAAAGTCCATGGGATTCGGCGCGGAGGTCCGAGGCCGCAACGACATTCGGCTGGGGGAGTTGCTCCCGCACGTCCAGCCGGAAGACCTTTTGCGATACGGTCTCATTCCGGAGTTTATCGGCCGTCTGCCGGTGGTAGCGACGCTCGACGAACTGGACGAGAAGGCGCTGATCAAGATTCTCACAGAACCGAGAAACGCCCTGACCAAGCAGTACGAGAAGCTGCTCTCGTTTGAGAAGGTCAAGCTGCGGTTCACCGAGGGCGCATTAGGGGCGATTGCCCGGAAGGCCTTTACTCAAAAGACCGGAGCCCGGGGGCTCCGAGCCATTTTGGAAGAGGTCATGCTGGACGTGATGTACGATGCGCCGTCCCAAAAACAAATCAAGGAAGTCGTCATCACGGAAGAGTCGATCAGCGGGAAACACGCCCCAATTCGAATCTTTGAGCAGGACAAGGACGTCAAGACCGCATAAATAGACTGGGTATTCTGGCATGATTTCCACGCTGAGTATCCAGGTTGAACGGGGAGGGGGCCTCTCGGCCCCCTCCGTGTTTTCGGGGGATCCGCCCCGCTCCAACCCCTCAGTCCCTTACAGACACCCGGCATAAACTGCGCTTTTCGTCGACTTTGGCGTCGCCTGCGGTATACTTCCCCCAGGATCGTATGGCCAAGAACCCTACCCAAGGACGGCGCCTGTGAAATTTCCCGTGGTGTCCAGTAACCGACACAAGGGCAAAACGCTTGAGATCGACCCCGCACGGGAAACCATCACGCTAGTCGGTATCAATGGCGAGCCAATGGGCAGCCTTGCCTGGGATTTCATCGTCGACCAGATTCTCGCCTACCGAAAACCTCAGCAACCTCGGGACGCCCGGTCGGAACCTCGAATTTCTCTCTCTATTCGAGTGAGATACAACACGCCAGACGGTGAGCAATTCGAGAGCCGGGCCGGGGGCATAGGCGGCGGCGGTCTCTTCATCGAAAGCTCAAGCCCGCTTGCGGCTGGGACCAAGTTGTCGATGGAATTCACTTTGCCGGAGTGTCCGACCGAATGGTTATCCGCCAAGGGTGTGATCGCCTGGGTTTGTCCGAAAGCCGACCAATACACCTTCAGTCCTGGCATGGGAGTTCGGTTCACCGATATCGCACCTGAAACCCGTACGCGGGTGCTTACGTTGGTACATTCAGTCAAAGGTGTGCCGCAGAATGGATAGCCCCTTCCCCGCTTCGTGGCGAAGGGTCTGCAACGTACGGTGAAGAGCCCGCGAACGTGAATCAGATGAAGTTTCCAGTCACCGCCACGCGTGAGCACCAGGGGAAAATCCTGGAGATTGACTGTGACCAGGAAACCCTCACCTTGATCAATGAAACGGGGCAGCGGCTCGGAACACTCGGTTGGGGCACCCTGATCGAACGTATCCTGTCCGTGGATGAGGACGCCCGCTTTGCGCACAGCCGGGCACACCCCAGGGCTCCGCTGGCGATCAAGGTGCACTGCGTCACGCCGGACGGTAAACATTTTGACAGCCTGACCGGTGGGATCGGAGGCGGGGGGCTGTTCATCGAGAGCAGCGCACCGCTGGCACCCGGCACCGAACTCAGCGTGGAATTTGCCCTCCCTGATCGACCGGGCGAGAAATTCAAAGCCAAAGCCAAGGTCGCCTGGGCTCGTTCCAAACCGGAGCGGTATCTGCTTTTCCCGGGTATGGGAGTTCAGTTCACCGAGATCGACCAGGCCGCGCGCCAACGCTTGATCGAGTTGGTCAATGCGTTGAACCGGACGCGGGCCGTGGCTTGATCTGCTCCAACGCCCACCCTGCCCATCGACGGACAGACGGGTCCTCATCGTTCTCGGCCACCTTCGTCAGGGTGGCCACACTTTCCGTATTCCCAACCTTCCCCAATCGATAGACCGCCTCCGCTCGTACACGGGGATCTTTGTCTGTTGTTGCGGCGGTGAGCAGGGAGGGACCAACGCGAACATCCCCCGTTTCTCCCAACAATGCCACGGTTCCCTGCCGAACGGAAGGATTGCTGTCCCGAAGTCCTGCGAGCAACCCTGGTGAATAGGGCACGGTTTCCTGCCCCAATAGCGCCAGGGTAGCCGCCAATCGTGTGGACGCCTGGGACGCTCGCAATCGTAGCCCTAGCTGCTCCTGCACGGCAGGAGAGGTGTCAAGCTGGCCCATCGCCAATGCCCCAGCTTCCTGCACCGCCGTACTCGGATCGGCAAGAGTACCGGCGAGCGCCACCCCCGCCTCCCTATGACCGATCCGACCCAAAGCCAGTGCCGCCGCGGCTCGTACGCGGGGGTCGCCATCCCCTACCGCAGCAATCAAGTGAGGCGCGGCAGATTGAACCCCGAGCTTGCCCAAGGCTTCCGCAGCGGTACGACGCACATCCGGATCGCGGTCGGTGAGGAGCATCACGAGGCGAGAGGAGATCTCTTCAGGAGGCAAAGGCGGCGAATCCACATAGCAACCGGCCAGAGCCCAACACAATACCGCCATGTGGAGAACATCGAGCAGTGGACAAAACCAGTTCGGTCGCCGGTACTGCTGGAACGGAGAAACCATGAGTCGAGGCGATCAGGCAGGTTTGGGAGGAGGTGTTTCCTCCAACACCGGTGCCTGTTTGGCCGCCTCTATCGATTGCTCCAATTCTTTTTGAGCTGCATCGATCTCGGCTTGAATCGTCCGCATCTCCGGATCGACGGAATTCCGTACGTCGGCGACCGCCTGCCGGAAGGTACGCAGCGCATCTCCCAACCCCTCGCCCAAACTCTGCATATCGTTCGGTGAAATGCCGCCTTGCGGCGGTGCTGCAGTCTTTGCCCGCATGGCCGCCTGTGCCGCCTGTACCCGGGCCACGGCTTCTTTGTTGACGATGGCCGACGGTCGCTTTGCGACCGGTTTACTCTGTGCACCGGGAGGCAGCGGAGGATACTGCCCCCGCGCCATCGGGGTGGGCGATGCCATCCGTTCCTCCATCGTCGGGGGCTGGTGCCCTTGAGCGACGGCTGAACCGGGAGCAGCGTGAGTGGGTGTCACCGGTGCGACACGCGGCTTGATCGGCTGAGAGGTCTGGGGACCTTGGGGGCCGGCGCTGGCCATGAGCGCGGCCGTCGTGCCGGGAGTGAGTTCAGGACCTGGTGTGTAGGGAGCCGTCGCGACGAGTTTCGGTGTTGCTTGGGCAGAAGCCGGAGCGGCAGAGGGGGCGCCCTCGGCAGGAGCCGCCGCCTGAGCCTGAACAGGGGCAGCCTCCCCCGAAGCAGCGGCGGCCTCGGGAGGAGGAGGAATATCGTTCACTTCCTTCTTGAATCCCCTGAGGGCCTTCCCGACCCCTTCACCGATTTGGGGAAGTTTCCCGGCCCCAAAAATGATCAAGACGATCACCAGGATGATGATCAATTCGGAAAATCCCATCGTGCCAAACATGGTCGGTATCCTTCCCCGGCACCAACCTGAGTGCCGATCACCCAAGGCTGCTCCACAGCCCGAATTATCACGTTAGCCGCCCGGCAAGGCGCCTGTCAAGAAAGGCGGGACTGAAGGACGGCGGGCACTGGCAGAAAGAGCCTTACTGAGTCGACACAGGAATCGGGATGATTTCGGTCTGGATGGGCTGGCCGTAGACCACGGCATCGTTGTGGGACAGATACACATCCAGTTCACTCCGAATCCCAAATTCGCCGGGAAGGTAGATCCCGGGTTCGATGGAAAAGCAGGTGCCCGGCATCAGCCGACGGGCGTCCTGGGTTTCGAGATTGTCGATGTTGGCACCGTTACCGTGCACCTCTTCGCCGATCGAATGGCCGGTCCGGTGAACGAAGTGGTCGCCGTGGCCGGCGTCCTGGATCACACGTCGACAGACATCGTCGACCTCCCACCCATACGGAAATCGTCCGGCCCTGCTACGCTCCTGAACAAAGGTGAGGGCCGCGTCACGCGCCCGGCGGACAATTTGAAAGATCTCCTGCTGCCGAGCTGGTACTGATGTCCCGACATAACCGGTCCAGGTGATATCCGCATAGACAGCGCCTCGGGTCGGCTGTTTCGCCCACAAGTCGATGAGGACTAAATCGCCCGGGCGGATCGGGGCGGAACCGGTGGGACCGGGGCCGTAGTGCGGGTCAGCGCTGTGCGCATTCACGGCGGCAATTGGTGGACTCGACGTCACCAAACCCTTCGCCTCCATCCGGGAAAGAATAAACTGTTGAAGCCCATACTCCGTCACATCGGCCCCACGTTCCAGCGAGCGGCCAACGAACGCGAATGCCTCGTCCACGATGGCCCTGAGCCCTGTCGCAGCAACCCGGTGCGAGGCCAGTTGCGCCTCATCCCACACGGCCTCGAATTGTTGAACGAGATCCGCGGAAGAGACCACTTCGACGTTGAAACTCCGGACCAGCTCGATGGTTCCCGCATCGACACGGGACAGGTAGGGAATCGCGTTCATAGGCGAGTATTGCATCGCAATGCGCTTGGCCGATTGGAGCAGGTAGCCAAGCGCAGTCTGCTGCTCTCTCCAGGACACATAGGGCCAGGCCTCTCCCGGCAAACCGTCCAACACATGGGGCTCGATGCGATGCTGCAGCTTCACCGGCGTCCCATGAGCCGGAACCCAGTAGTACCAGCGACGGGTCACGTGCAGCGTCGGATCCAGCAGCAGGACGCGGTAGGCGATCGGGTCGAGACGGCGGAAATCATAAAACAGCCAGCCGTCCAATTGCGGCTGGTCACGGATCGCTTGCTGAATACGCGCCACGCGGGCGCATTGGTCCATGCCGCCACCCATGCCATCCATCATATCGTCTATCGACCGACCCTGCCAATGCCGGATTGCTCTATGCTTTGCCGGTCGGCCTGATGGTAGAATGGCGGTTCGGCACTTATGACCACACCACCTTCGCCTGAGCCCACCCAATACCGCGTCACCTTCTTCTTCGGACCGGAACCGCTCGAGGGCAGCCCGGATCAGGTCCGGTGCGTGTTCAACGTCAAGAAACGCAGCTGGAAGGGCGGCGTGCAAATTTGCGTGGATGTCGACCGAGCACAGCTCGCTCGGGCGCGAAAGCAGGTGGGGTTTCCCATCTGGGTCGCTCACATGTTGGGGCATGTCGCGCCGGAGGAACGGGACATCGTTCAACCACGCATGGACGATCTTTTTGCCCAAGCCCTCTGTGCGTCCAAACTCGATTTGGCCATGCAGGCGGGTTTAGGGCAGGAAAACCAAACGATCGGAGCCAATGCCTTCGTGAAAGAATTGGACCAGGCCGTGAGCGAGCAACCCGGCCGGCTGACCGATTACGTGCGGGCCGAACTCGACCTCGAAGAGTTGCCGCGTGAAGGGGTTTGAAATCCACACTGAATTTGCTATAACCCCCTCAAGAGTCTGCATTCGACTGAACGGTTCATCTCCGCACTTCTTTTCATACGAGAATTCGGATTTTTTGTATCAAGGAGGGGCCTATCGTGAACGTCATGGCAAACAGGCATGGTATGCGACGGCATAGCCTCTGTATGAACCTCGTCATCATGAGTGTAATCGTGGCCTTTTCCTCGGCCCTGTTCGTGGCTCCGCTCTCCGCCCAAGAGTCCGGCTCCACGACAGGCACCACGACAGACAGCACCCCATCGGGTGTCGGCATGCAAGCCGGATCGGCGCTGGCGACCATCCTGTACTTCCCCTTCAAGGCGGCGTTCGCGCTCGGCGGCGGCATCGTCGGCGGGCTGGCCTATGCATTTTCAGGCGGCAGCGAGCAGACCGCGAAGAGCATTTGGATTCCCAGCATCTACGGCACCTATATCATCACTCCGGACCACCTCAAGGGCGACAAGCCCATCCGCTTCCTTGGCGTTCCCGGAGATCCGGGAAAAGACGCAGCCGACACTCCGGCGCAAGAACCGGCCCCGCTGCCGTTGGAACCCATCCGGTAGCATGAAACCCGTCATCGGAGTCACCCCGGACTTCAATGCGGGCGATCGCGAAGAATGGGGCGGGAAGGAACCGACGTATTTTCTGCGGGCGCGGTACGTCCGAGCCATCGAGGAGTTAGGCGGGGTGCCGCTGATCCTGCCGCTCGTCGCTGATCACGCCTCCCGGGTGAGGCTGCTCGACCAGGTGGACGGGCTCCTTTTCACCGGCAGTGGACCCGATCTCGATCCAGCACTCTACGGTGAGCGCCAACGATACAAATTCCGCGTCGTCGCGAAGCGCCGGGCGGATTTCGAATTGGAGCTGCTCCGTCTGGCCGCACGACGACAGGTGCCGACTCTGGCGATCTGCGGCGGCATGCAGGCGATGAACGTGGCAGGTGGCGGCAGCCTCTATCAGGACATTCCCGCCCAGGTCGATGGGGCGCTCCAGCATCGGCAAGTCCAGCCGGCCACGAAGGTTTCGCACAGCATCGCGATCGCCCCCGGCAGCTTGCTGGCGCGCATCGTCAGGAAACCCCGCATGCAGGTGAACAGCTCGCATCACCAGTCGGTCAAGACGGTCGGAGACTCGCTGGTGGCCACGGCCACCGCCCCGGATGGAATTGTCGAGGCCATCGAACTGCCGACCCATCGCTTCTTCCTGGGGCTGCAGTGGCATCCGGAGTTCCTATTCGAACGCCATGTGCTCCATCGGCGGCTCTTCCAGGCCTTTCTGAAGGCCGCGGGCCGGCGCCCGTAGCCCCATGACCCACCTGCTATACTTGATTCAGATCGTGCCCCAGACCCATCCATCCGGCGCACGCGCGCAACGCACCCGCCTTCCATCGACAGGAGACTGAGTGGGCAGTCCGCTGTTTCGCACGAAATCGATCGAGCGCATCCTTGCAGACTCCGACGCCCCCGAACACAGGTTGAAACGGACCCTGACCGCATGGGACCTGACCGGCCTCGGCATCGGCGCCATTATCGGAACGGGCATTTTCGTGCTCATCGGGACGGCCGTCGTGGGAGACGCGCATCGACCGGGAGCAGGCCCTGGGATCGTGCTTTCCTTCATCCTGTCCGGCATCACCTGCGCCCTCGCCGCCCTCTGCTACGCCGAGTTCGCCGCGATGATTCCGGTCGCCGGCAGCGCCTACACCTATTCGTACGCCACCCTGGGCGAATTTCTGGCTTGGCTCACCGGATGGAATTTGATCCTCGAATACGGCGTGGCCTGCGTGGCCGTCGCCATCGGCTGGTCCGGCTACTTCAACAATATCCTCAAGCTCTGCGGGATCGAGCTGCCTCATTGGGCGACCCATGCACCAGGCGCCGACGGAGGGATCGCCAACATCCCCGCCGCGGTCATCGTCCTGCTGGTCACGATCATTCTGATTATCGGGGTGAAGGAAAGCGCCCGGGCGACCTGCACGATCGTCCTCGTCAAACTGGCCGTGATCATTTTCTTCATCACGGTCGGCGTCTCCTCGGTCGACACGACCAACTGGTCGCCCTTCATGCCTTATGGGTTCGCCGGGGTCGGCGCCGCGGCGGCCATCGTCTTCTTCGCCTACATCGGCTTCGACGCCGTCTCTACGACCGCCGAAGAAGCCCAGAACCCACAGCGCGACCTACCGATCGGCATTTTTGCGTCGTTGGGCATTTGCACGCTGCTGTATATTTCCGTCGCGGCCGTCCTGACCGGCCTGATTCCCTACGCCAACATCGACATCCATGCGCCGGTAGCCGAGGCGCTGCGCGTGGTGGGCTTTCAGTGGGGAGCCGCGATTGTCGCAACGGGAGCGGTGGCGGGCATCACGAGCGTGCTCGTCGTCATGATGCTGGGCCAGATCCGCGTTTTTTTCGCCATGTCACGGGACGGCTTGTTGGGCCCCTGGCTCTCGAGCGTCCATCCGAAGTTCCGCACCCCACACCATGCCACCTACCTGACGGGGATTGCCGTGGCGATCATGTCGGCCTTCATCCCCATCGGTGATGCCGCGGACATGACCAATATCGGGACGCTTTTCGCCTTCGTGCTGGTCTGCATCGGGGTCATCGTGCTCCGCTATACCAAGCCCAACCATCCACGCCCCTTCCGAATGCCGCTCATGCCGCTGATCCCCATTCTCGGGGTGACGGCCTGTTTGGGCCTTATGGCCTTTCTTCCCTGGATGACATGGATCCGCTTCTTCGTGTGGACGATCATCGGGATCGTCGTCTATATGGGCTACGGCATCCGCTACAGCAAGCTCGCCAAGCTCGATGCAGCCAAGGCGCAGTAGTCCCGCCAGACCCCGGAATCGGTCGACTCGCACGATGCGCTGAGGCAACGGTCAGGAAGAGGATTCCGCAGGAGCTACGGATTCAGGCTTGGCGGAGCTTGAGGGAGCCGTCTGTGACGGAGAGGGGGATGGACTTGCAGCGGCGGCTACCGCGGTGGACGAGGCGGGGGTTGCAGACGGTGGGGAGGCCGGCGCCGGTTTCGCCGCAGCAGAAGCCGCGGGAGCGGTCGGGGACGCCGCCAGAGCGGAGCCGCTGGGAGCGGCCGCAGCAGCCGGTTTAGGCTGAGCAGCGGGTTTTGGGGGAGCCGGTTTTTCCGGCTTAATCCCGCCTTCCCAGGACGGACCGGAGTACATGTCGGCCGCCAGTCCCTTCGCTTTCCACTTTTCCTCGAAATCCGCCGCAGCCTTGTTGGGTGTGTCCCCCGCCCCCACCACGTCGTTCCAGGGATACACCTTCGGACCGATCTGGCAACCGGTCTCGGTGCGCTTGAGATACAACGCAATGGGGTTCCCCCGATAGGGACCGAGGAAAATATGGACGCACCCCACATACTCGAGCAAACTGGCCACACTCCCTCCAGAAAGAGGTGCATGATGCCATAACAGGCGTAAAGAGGGCAAGAACGAGCTGGTCGTCCTAGGGGGCGAGGTGGGCTGGCGGAGCGGGGCGTTTGCGGAGCAGGTAGACGGCGACGATGAGCACGATGATGACGGTGACGTTCAGCGCAACGTCCATCACGTACTGCTGGAAGAGTTCCTGCTTCATCTCCTTGGCCACGGCCTCCAACTGATGGGACAACTCCGCGCTGGCCGTGAGGATTCGTCTCGTACAGGCGATGATGCCGACTGCCAGATAAGGCTCCAGCTCCAACACCTCGGTCTGGAGAAACCGCACTACGGTACGGAACAACTCCAGCAGGATGATGACCAGCAAGAGATCGTTCAGCAGTTTAAGCCCGGCCGGAAGGACAGCGGCGTGTTCGGGTCGCAAAAGAAACACGTACCAGGCATGGGCGAAGATGGCCATGCCCAGGATCAGAAGGCTGAACCCGGCCGTAATGTAGCCGAGACGGTCCAGCCAGTCCATGAACCCGAGCAGGCGGCGCATGGTGGCTCGGCGGGTGGCTTCGCTGCCGATCTCCGGTGCGCTCTCGGGAGTCATGCATGACCTGCCGGACCGGTCGGCATCGGCGGTTCGTCGTTCCGCCGGCCGAACTTGAGGTCGTTGACCGCGCCGGTCGTCATCGTGTGACCGCAGCAGTCGATCCCCTCGAATCCCGCCCCGCCGTCGAGGACCAAGACGCGTAGCCCGCAGGATTGGGGGAACTGCCTCTTTTCCTCGAGCATGACCCCGGGCAACAGCCGGCCTTTCCTCCGTCCCTTGGAGGACAGCACCTCGGGAACGAGATCGGCTTCCGTCAGTTCGTGCCCGCAACAGATGATGCGCTCGAACCCTTCGCCTCCGCCGGTAACCTTCACCACAAGACCGCAGGAGTCAGGAAACCGTTTTCGTTCGTCCAGAATGTCGCCGCGCTTAAGAGCCATACCGCCTCGACATGAATTGCACCGGGGAAGTTCGTGCCAGTCAATCAAAAGCCTCGGCCGAAATCCAGAAGAATCGGCGAGGGCGGGGCCTTACCCGTGCATGACCGGAGTGTCCTGAACGACCGTACGTTGAGCAACCCTCGTAGGGTTCGCCTGAAGAATCCGCGCGTGGGCTTTGAGAAGCGATTCCAGCACCATCCGGTGCGTCCGGCACCCGACCACCAGGCGAGCGTCAGAAATCGTCACGGGTTTGTAGGGGTGGAGATAGCACGACTTGAGCCGGGCGATCCGCTGGAGGGAGCGCTCCAGCCGCGCCTGCGGGATGCGGCCTTCCCTCACCGCCGCCTCCACGGCCTGGATCGCCGCCACTTCCCGCTCCGGATCTTTGCAGATCAACAGGATGTCGCATCCGGCCAGCAACGCCAGGACCGCCGCCTCCCCGACACCATAGTGATCGATGATGGCATGCATCTCCAAGTCATCGGTCAGCACGACGCCGTCATACTGGAATTCATCCCGCAGGAGCTGTTGCATGACCGCCGGCGAGAGCGTCGCCGGCCGCTCCGGATCGAGGGCGCGGTAGAGCACATGCGCGGTCATCAGGGACGCCACCCCGGCCTGAATCGCACGTTGAAACGGAGAGAACTCGAGGTCGCGCAGCCGATGCAGATCAGCGTCCACGACCGGAAGTTCCTTGTGGGAATCGGTCGCCGTATCACCATGACCGGGAAAGTGCTTCCCGCAGGCGACGACCTTGTTGTCCTGCAACCCTGCAACCGCGGCAAGTCCCATCTCGGCGACAAGATCCGGCTCCGCTCCGAACGCCCGATCGCCGATTACTGGATTCTCCGGATTGCTGTTGATGTCCAGCACCGGCGCCATGTTCATGTTAATGCCGACCGCTCGGAGTTCCTTCGCCACCGTGGCCGAGACGGAATAGGTCAGATCCTGTGAGTTGCAGTGGCCCAGGAGTTCACACGGGGGGAAAATGGTGAAGTCCTTCGGCAAGCGGGACACTCGCCCCCCCTCCTGATCGATCGAGATCAGCAGCGGGGACCGGGGAGAGAGTCGTTGCAGCCCGTTGGTGAGCTCGACGATCTGGCTTACCGACTCCAAATTCCGTTTGAAGAAGATGACGCCGCCCGGCCGATACTCCTTCATAAACGAGGCGAACTCGTTGGTGACCGTGGTCCCGGTAAACCCGACCATGAACAACTGTCCGATTTGCTCGCGCAGGCTCGTCATTTCAAGGTCCGGTCGATGAGAAACTGAATGAGCAGCCGGGTGCCGATGCCGGTCGGTCCCTTGGGAATGTAGGCCCGCTCCCGTTCGCTCCAGTCGGTGCTCGCGATGTCCAGGTGGATCCAGGGACAGTCGCCGACGAACTTGCTGAGGAACAACGCGGCCGTGATCATGCCGCCTCCGCGGCCGCCGATGTTGCGCATGTCCGCCACGTCGCTTTTCAGCTGTTCAAAGTATTCCTCCCACAGCGGCATTTCCCAGACACGTTCGCCGGCGCGCAGACCGGCTTTCCGCACGGCCTCCTTCAGACGGTCGTTGTTGCCGAACATGCCGATCGCAAACTGCCCGAGCGCCACCACGCAGGCGCCCGTCAGGGTGGCGATGTCGATAAGCGCGGCCGGTTTGTACCGGGTGGCATAGGCCAATCCGTCGGAAAGAATCAATCGGCCCTCGGCATCGGTGTTCTGCACCTCGACGGTCTTACCGGACAGGGTCTTTA
>JRYJ01002736.1_pt1 | contig 12833 bp, 14 predicted proteins | sample 235371 | NCBI WGS metagenome assembly JRYJ01 (sample SAMN03074219, study PRJNA261477) | activated sludge metagenome | biome: Wastewater Treatment Plant; feature: Wastewater; material: Activated sludge; isolation source: activated biomass of a wastewater treatment plant treating hydrocarbon... ... | reverse complement strand
AGGTGGTCGATCTCGTGCTGCCAGAGCCGCGACGGCAAATCGCTGCACTTCGCCTCGAAGAGTTGCCCTTCGAGGTTGTAGGCGCGGACGACGACCGTTTTCGCGCGACGGACTTTCTGATAGAGGTCCGGGAAGCTCAGACAGCCCTCGGTTCCTTCCTGCGACCCGTGCTTTTCCAGCACGACTGGATTGATGGCGACGCACTCCTTGTCCTTCTGGTTGGGATCGCCGGCGAAATTCATGACGAGCAGCTGAAGTGGCAGAGCGACCTGCGGCCCGGCCAGGCCCAGGCCCTCGTGCTTGTACATCAGCTCCAGCATTCGACCGGCGTATTTGCGGATCTCACTGTCGATCGACGTGACCGGTCGGGCCGGATGCCGGAGCGCCGGATGCGGGTATTTCACGATCGTTTTGCCGGGTTGCACGCGCGCCTCGCCGTTCGATGACTCGGGACACGTTGATTCTACGGGCCGGCCCGCCATCGCGATTTCTCCGCAACCGCGCTTGATCGCGGCGCGGACGTGCCCTAGATTCGCATAGTGTACAGATGACCATGTATGGTCGTCTGCGGTGGAATTCNNGGGCCGCGGCGCCGCGGCCCCGACCCGGTCTCGTCATTCGCACCGCGGAGTCACTCGATGTCGACGCGCTGCCCGCTGCCGCAACTCCGCCCGATGGTCCGCGACCAGCTCGGTTTGGTCGCCGGGCCCGAAGAATCGTTCCCCGGCAGCGACTACAGCGACGACGAACGCGAGTTCCTCATCGCCATCGAGCGCTACAAGCGTGAGCGACGTCGGCCGTACCCGACCTGGCGGGAAGTGCTCTTTGTGGTGCGATCGCTTGGTTATCGCAAGGTCGAACCAGCGGACGCGGGAGCCAACCCATGACGATCTGGTCGCGACTGCTGAAGGCCTGGCCGCGGGCGCGCGGCCGATCCGACGGGCCCGCGGCACGCTTGGCGAGCGTCGCGGCCGCCGCCGCTCCCGGCTGGTGGCGCGATGATCCCGTCGAGCAGCTGCGGCATTATTCATCCTGGGTCTACGCCGCCGTGAACGCCATCGCCCAGGAAGTCGCGCGGCAGAAGCCGACGATCGTTCGCCGCGATTGCCATCGTCCCGACGCATGCGAGCCGGTGGCGCCGACGCATCCGCTCGTCCGCCTCCTGGCCGATCCGAATCCCTGGTTGACGTCGTGGGAACTCTGGTATCTGACGACGGTGTATCTCGAACTGACGGGCAATTGTTACTGGTACGCGGCGCCCGCGGCCGGAGACGGAATTCGGCGGGCGGCGCCCCGCGAACTCTGGATCATCCCCACGCCGTGGGTCCGCGTGCTGCCCGATCCGCGCGCGTTCATCGCCGGATATGAAGTCGCCGCGCCCGGTTCGCCGGCCGAGGTCTTCGCGCCGGACGACGTCATCCATCTGAAGTACCCGAATCCACTCGATCCGCACGTCGGCTTATCGCCGCTCCAGGCCAACGCCCTGACGATCGACGCCAACATGGAACTGCTGCGCAGCCGGCATCAGGCGTTTCAGTCGGGTCAGCGGCCGGGAATCGTCCTGCGGACCGAACAGACTCTGAGCGACACGACCGTTCGCCGGCTGGAAGAGCGGATTGCAGCGCGCTTCGGCGGGCGGGACAACTGGCATCGGCCGCTGATTCTCGAGCAGGGACTGAGCGCGTCGCCGTGGACTCTGTCGCCGGCCGAGATGGATTACCTCAATTCGTCGCGGCTGACGCGCGAGGAGATCTTCGCGATCTTCCGCGTGCCGGGACCGATCGCCGGACTCGTCGAAAACATGGGTCTCGGGGCGGACATCTGGTTCGGCGCCCGGGCGATGTTCTGCGAAAGCGCGGTCCAGCCGAAGCTGGAACTGATCGGTCAGGCGCTGACGCGCGATCTCGGCCGCCGATTCGGCGACGACCTCGTGATCGCGTTTCCCGATTGCTCGCCGCGCAACCCGGCCGAACGCCGGGCCGACGACGCGCTCGACGTTCGCTTGGGCCTGCGGACGGTGAACGAGATTCGCCGATCGCGCGGATTGGAGCCGTTCGACGATCCCCGATTTGATCAAGTGAATGCACGCGGTTCGCGCCCGCCGGATTGAGCCGCCGGGCGCGAAACCAAACTGGAGTCTCCCCAATGCACCTGCGCACGACGATGGCGCCGCCGCTGGCGATCGACCCGGCGGCCCGGACGGTGACGGCGGTCATCACGACGTCCATGCCCGATCGCGCCGGGGATGTCGTGGTGCCGACGGGGTTGGCGAACGTCGAAGAGTTTCTGCTCAATCCAGTGGTGCTCTGGGCTCATCAGCGCGGGTTGCCGCCGATCGGCTCGTGCCTGGCGCTGGACGTGCAGCCGCACCGCGTGGTCGCCGTGACCAAGTTCGCCGCCGGCGTGCCCTTGGCCGACGACGTCTTCCGGCTCTATGAGCAAGGCGTGTTGCGGGGCTGGTCGGTGGGGCTGCTGCCGCGCCGAGCGACGCCCCGGGCCGGCCGGCGCGGTTCGCGCATCGAGGAATGGGATCTCCTCGAGTACTCCGCCGTCCCCGTGCCGGAGAACCCCGAAGCGCTGACCCTGGCCATCGAGAAAGGCCTGATCACCGATCCGCGCCTGCGCCGCTTCATCGCGCGAATCCACGCGGACGCGCTGTCGGAACTCGTCTCGGTCTAGTGGCGGCGCCGAAAATCAATTTCCCTTTTCACAAGGAGACGTCCCATGTCGGAACCGATCGCAGTGGAAACATCGGCGACGGAGAAGTTCCAGTCGCGTGGCGAGCTGGTGCAGTTCATCGAGGACCAGGCGGGCGCGGCAGTGGAAAAAGCGCTCGCCGGCAGTGCCGCCCGCATCGAGCGGCGGGTGCCGTGGGCGGCCCGCGGTCCCATCGGCCGCGACTCGGCGGGCTACAGCGTCCTCAAGGCGGCGGCCTTCGCCCTCGGCTACGTCGGCCCCGAACAGGTCAAGGAAGAGTTGCACATCCATCAGCGGCTCCGCGACCTGTATCAGAGTCTCGGGTTCGTGCCGCATTGCGGGCATCAGTCGTTCCTGGTCCCGCTGGCTTCGGAGCACCTGCCGGCGTTCGAGCCGTCGGGGCAGAAGCTGGCACAGGAGATTCGCGCGAAGATGGCCGCCGACGCCGGACGCTTCGATCCCGACGAGGCTGCGTGGATTCAGCAGCAGCTCGGCGTGCGGACCAAGGCGCTCGGCACGATCAGCGACGTGGCCGGCGGCAGCCTCGTTCGTCTGCCGGTGCTCGGGGAACTGATCGAGCTGCAGCGGAATCTCGAGGTCTTCGCCGCGGCCGGGGCGCAGGAGATCGCCCTGCCGCCCAACGGCCGGATTCAGTTCCCCAGGCAGACCGGCGGCTCGACGGCGTACTGGGTCGGCGAAGCGGCCGGCGTGACCGAGAGCCAGCCGGCCACCGGCAGCCTTGATCTGCAGGCGAAGAAGCTCGGCGTGCTCATCAAGGTCAACAACGAGTTGATGCGGTTCGCCAGCCCCTCGGCCGAAGGATTGATCCGACTCGACATGGCTCGGGTCGCCGCGCTGCGGGCCGACGCGGCGATGCTCGAAGGAACCGGCGGCACACAAATTCGCGGGCTGCTGACTTACGGCGACATCGGCACGCACACGGCGTCGACCACCGGCGCCAATGGCGACACGTTCGAGGCCGAGGATGTCGCGCTCATGGATGGGAAACTGCCCGACGCCGTGCCGCAGGCGACGGCGTGGGTGATGCGGAAGCAGATGTTCGCGGCGTTGATGAATCGGCGCGCGGACGCGGTGACCGCCGCCGATGCCGCCGGGCCGTTCCTCTTCCACCCGGCCCGGTCCGCCGCCGACGCGCCGCCCGCCGAACTTTACGGCACCCGAGTCGTTCGCTCCGCGCAAGTCTCGAACGCCCGGATCAAAGGCGCGGCCAGCGATCTGACCTATATCCTGCTCGGCTACTTCCCCGATTGGATCGTGGCCCGGCTCGGCGTGATGGAGTTCCTCGCGTCCGGCTTCGGCGACACGGCGCTGGTCAACGACCAGACCTGGCTGCGCGGGATTCAACACATCGACGCCGGCCCGCGCCACGCCGCCAGCTTCGTCCTCTGCGATCAACTGATCGTCGGTTGACGCGCTTTTCGTGTCGCGCCCGCCCGCACCAGTGCGCGAGCGCGACACGGCGACGGTTCACGTCCCGTTTCCATCTCGCACTGAGGAGACGCTCATGTCCACGAAACTGCACGATGTTCCGAACAACGCTGTACTGCAAGCCGCCCTGACGCCGCGGACCTTGAGCAGTTCGATCAACGCCACGGCCGTGGATTTCATTGCCGGCGACGGTCGCTGCTTCGCCCTGCAGTCGGTCGGCACCCTGAGCGGTACGTCGCCGACCCTGGCGGGCAAAATCCAGGAATCGGCCGATGGCGCTTCCTGGTCCGACGTCAGCGGCGCCGCGTTCGCCGCGGTCACCACCAGCGACAACCTGCAAATTCTATCGTTCGACCGCACGCAGCGCTACTTGCGCTACGTCGGCACGGTCGGCGGCACGTCGCCGTCGATTCCCGTCGTGGTCCTCATCGGCGAGCAGAAGAAGCAGGTTTAGGACGCGCTCGGCTCCGAAGACCCCGCCTCGCGGATAACGGTGGATGGGAGAGATGGCGATGGCGCTGGATACCTTGGGCAACGTCAAGAATCGGCTCGGCGTCTCGACTGGGGCCGACGACGCGCTGCTGGCGGCGCTTCAGGATGCGGCCGACGCCTGGATCGCCGAGCATTGCCAGCGCGATTTCGCCGGTGGGTCATTCACTGAGTATCACCCCGGCGGCGCGATGGTGCTGTTGCGCAACTTCCCGGTGCAATCGGTGATCAGCGTCAGGGCGGACGCCGGTTACAGCTTCGGCCCCGGCACGCTCATACCGGCCAGCGCCTACGTCGTGCATCAGGAGCGCGGCGTGATCGTGTCGCTGATCGGAGCGCTGGCGACGCGGCCGTTGGCCGGCGCTCCATCCTGGTCCTGGTCGCCGCGGACCGTGCAGGTCGTCTACACGACGGCCACGGGCGCCGTTCCGGCCGACGTCCGTCAGGCCTACGCTCTGCTCGTCGGGCACTGGTACCGCCACGTCAAGACGATGCAGGCCGCCGGATATCAGAACGTGACGCAGCAGACGTTCGGCGACGCCACGGCGATCTTTTCGAAGGATCAGATCGCCGGGCTGCCCGTGCCGCCGGACGTCTTTCGGCTGCTGGCGCCACATCGAACACCAGTTCTCTGAATAGCGGTTTGAGAACACCATGGCGATTCCGCGGGGATTCTTGACGACGACCTGCGACATCTACCGGCCGTTCGGCGCCGCGTCGCCAACAGCGTCGGGCGTACCGTGCCGAATCTCGCCAATCACTGGCGATCGTTCCGGGCCGGACGGCACCACTTGGTCGCACACGCTGGACGTGCAGCCCGGCGTCGATCTTCGCGACAGTTCCGGCCGGGCGGCCGGCAGCGCCGCGATCGTGTTCGCCGAGGGCGACGAGGTGCGCGTGCCCGGCAGCGGAGCGACGCGCTACGTCGTCGTCTGGGTCGAAGTGGTCGCTCGCGGCACGCCGTTGCAATTTCAGCGAGCCTATCTGCTTCGCCACGAACCCTCGTGGCCCGACCCATAACCGACGGCGAGACACGCTCATGACCGATGCCGAGATGGCCGCCAAGTGCGGCTGGATCGACTCGCCGCGCGACGTGGACGCGGCGCTGCGCCGGATTGCATCGCCATGGTTCGCGCAGGCGGCGGCCAATCGCGCGCCGGCGCCGGACCACGACGTCTATCTCTGGGACGCGGCCCGGGCCGTGACCGGCGCGCCATTGCCCGCCCACGATCAGGACGGCGTCGGCTGCTGCGTCGGCGAGGGATTCGCCTCGGCGGTCGAGTATCTGCAATGCGTCGAGATCGCCCTGGGCGGAGAATCGGAGCAGTATCGGCCGATCGCCAGTGAGGCGATCTACGCGCTCAGCCGGGTCGAGATCGGCGGCGGGCGGGTGACCGGCGACGGATCGGTCGGGGCGTGGGCGGCCCGAGCGGTGCGCGAGTTCGGCGTATTGCCGCGGGGTCGCGTCGGCCGTTACGACCTGACGCAGTTCAATCCGACTCGGGCGCGCGACTGGGGACGCCGCGGACTCCCTGACGATCTCGAGCCGATGGCCCGCCGTCATCCGGTCCGCAGCGTCAGCCTGGTGCGCCGGTTCGACGAAGCGCGGGCGGCGTTGGCCAGCGGCTACCCGGTCGTCGTGTGCAGCCCGCAGGGATTCACGCTGACGCGCGACGCCGACGGGTTCTGTTCGCCGCGCGGCCGCTGGCCGCACTGCATGTGTTTCATCGGCGTGACGCTCGGCCGCCGGCCGGGACTGTGCTGCCTGCAATCGTGGGGTCCGCACGTGCCCGGCGGACCGATCGGGCTCGGCGATCACCCGTCGTGCGCGTTCTGGGTCGATGCCGACGTGGCCGACCGCATGCTCGCCGCCGGCGATTCCTGGGCGCTCTCGGCCTTCGATGGATTCCCGGCGCGCGTCCAGCAGTGGGCCGTCATTCCGCAACGTCGGTCTGCATCACTTCGCGCAAGAGGACGGTGGCATAACTCCCCGCCGGCAGCGTGAACGTGAGCCGCAAGCCATCGGGCTCGGCGACGGCGGACAGGTCATCAACGTAAACGAAATTGTGCCGGCGCGTGCCGGCGAGCAGTTTGCCGAAGCCGGCGAATGCGTCGGCCGACAGTCCCGCGTCGCGGAGGATCGCGGTCTCGCGCTCGGCGGCGATCCCGCCGGCGGCGAACATCTTGCGCCCGAAGATCGGTCCGGCCGGCACGACCTCGCGCGCTGCAAGACGCGGCTGATCCGCCGCCGCGTCGTCCGAGACGAACATCCCGCCCGCGGGCCATTTGGCCAGCACGTCGCCGCCGAGCACGGTGCGCAGCAGACCATCGCTGATCCGGCGAGCCAGGTAATCATTGAACAGCGCGGACTGCGCGGCCGAGAGAGCAAGCTTGCGCAGAAACGGGCCGCGAACTTTCGCCGGCTCGCGCCGCAACAGCGCGAAGCCGAGTGCGGCGGTTTCGCCGTCGTGCCCGAATCGCTGCGGGCCGTAGAAATTCGGCAGACCCTGCTCGCGCAGACGGGCCAGGATCGGCGACGGATCGCCCACCGCGTCACGGATCAACACGCGGAACCGGTTGCCGCGAAGATGACCCGGGCGCAGCTTGTGCCCGTGCCGGCGAATTTCCAGCACGCGGATTTCGTCGCCGTCAATGGCAGCCACTCGATCGGCCGCGGCGACTGGTACGGACACCCATTGCCGTGTCACGGCGCGACGATCCTTGAGCCCGGCGACGCCGATGGCCCCGGCCGGAATCGCCAGCCGCCGCGCGAGTTCGCGGACGAGGTAGTCGGCGCCGACGTCGCGTTTCTCGATCCAGAGGAACAGATGACCGCCGACGCCGCTCGGCTCGTAGGCCGAAATCTCTTCGACCTCGAAGTCCTCGACCTGGACCTTGATTCGACCGCCGACGCCGGCATGCACTTGATCGGACTCGGATTGGCGCTCGTCGATCGGCCGATCACCCACGTTCATTTCAGATCCGCGCACAAGATCGTGAATCAGCGAACTTCGTTCGCACGAGTCAATACGGCGTTCCATTCGCGCGCTGGGCCTTCAACGCTTCGGCGTACCATTCGAGTTCGCTGAGGAATCGATCGGTCGATTTGCGGATGCGCTCGTCCTTCGGCTGGCCGTTCTCGTCGAGCAGGTCCTGCACTTTCGGGAACGGCAACAGCGACGGAATGCTCGGCGTGCCCATTTCGCAGAGCATGGCCCGGAGTTGCATGGCGGCGCGCACGCCGCCGAACGCTCCCGGCGAGTAGCAGGCGATCGCCGAGGGCTTGAAATAATACTCCGGCAGAAAGTGGTCGAGCAGATTCGACAGCGCCGGCGGGATCGAGTGGTTGTACTCAGCCGAAACGATCAGGTAGGCATCGGCCGGCTTGATGATCCCCGCCTGCCGCTCGAGCACCGGCGGCGCCTCGCCGGGACCGTACTCCTTGTACATCTTGTCCAACAGCGGCAGCGGATGCTCGATCGGATCGACCAAGACGGGCTTGTGCCCGCGTTCCTGGAGTCGATTCACGAGATACTTGCCGACGCGGGGGCCGACGCGCTGTGACCGGACGGTACCCAGGATGACGGGAATCGCCAAAGGCATGGCGCATCTCCGAAAGGCGTGATGACGATCAGACGACGGCGGCGAAGTCGCGGGCACCAACCCGCTGCGGCAGGTGAACAACCCGTCCCTGCCCATGGCGCTCGGCGGCGCGGCGGAACCACGCGGCGGCGGACTCCTCCGTCCAACCGGCGGCACGATCAAAGCGCAACCCGGCGAGCGACCAGCCCGCGTGGGATTCCGCGATCGCTTCGTTCACGCCGTCGTCGGGCGCCGCCTTGATCGGACAGGAGTTCGGCGATTCGCGGAACCGCGCCTCGATCGCCTCGGCCGTGACGCCCCAGTTCCCGCCGTCCGATGGCAGACACGGCGGCGCGTCCCCGAGCTGCTGCCTAATGTAGGATTTCGCCTCGGCAATGCCGACGCGGCTCGGAAACGCCACTTCGGCCAGGTCCGGCGATCCATCCGCTTCCACGACAAAGCGCAGCTCGATGTCGGGCCGATCGGCGACGGCTTCCACGGCCAGCCGCTGTCGATCCGTGACCGGACGCAAGCGGCAGACGATGCGATCATCCTCGCGCACCCAGGGATCGAAGCTCAGTCGGCGGACCCACTCGCCGAAGTGCGACAGTCCCGCCGCGCCGACGAACACGGATCGGCGTGCCGGGGGCGCCGCCGAGGTCAGCAGTGCTTCGCTGAGCGCGTGAGCGTCGACGACCAGCAAGACATCGACGGGCTCGGTCGGAACGGCGGTCGGCTGAGCGATAGTGGTCGGCGCGTGAGCGCAGGACGGCGGGCAGCCGCGCTTCAGGCCCAGGCCTCGCAGCAGCCGCGACAACCAGGACAATCGCGGCGGCGCGCTCCGGGCGCAGTCCGGGCAACGGCGAACAATGCGGGCGCGCCAGAGATCGGGGTCCGGAGCGAGGACGAGCAGTCGTCCGGGCAATCGGGCGGCAATTTCAGCGACGATTGCGGCGCGCGTTTCCGGCGAGCCGCCGTGAATCAGGCACACGTCGTCCGTGGCGAGAGCGGCGGCGACCGCGGCGCGAGCGGCGTCATCGAGAGTCGGCGGAACGTCCGCGGGCGCGGCGGCCGTCGGCGGGCGCGGCGCCGGCGCCGCGCCCGCCAGCCACGGCGGGGCTCGGTTCCGCATCCCGTTTCGTTCCGAGTCACTCATGGCCGCGACTCTCGCTTCGAACGGCTGGCTCGGTTCACCATTCTGATGGTTGCGAACGGAGATTATTTCGCCGGAAAGGCCGATTCATTGCAATTTCATCGCGGCATGACGACGGGGCGGGCGGGCATGGCCAGCACCTCGATCGACGGTTGAGCCATCATGACGCGCATGAGGGGCAAGAGCGGCGTCATGGAGCGGGTTTTGTCCCAGGAATGATCGGCAATTTTGAGATGAGCCGGCCCGACGCTGCCCTGGCCGAGCGTCGCGTCGAGACCGATCCAGGCGCCGTTGACCCAGACTTCCGTCCACATGTGGAAGCCGAAGAACGGCGGTCGCGCCGGCGGCGGATCGACGTAGACCAGCCCGATCGCGGTGCGTGACGGGACGCCGGCCGCCCGGCACATCGCCGCCGTCAGCATCGCGTACTCGGTACAGTCGCCGGAGAGCGACTCCGCGACCTGAAACGCCGGAGCCATCGCTTCCGTGAAGTTCTGCACCTTCATGTTGCGATGCACCCACGCCTCGATCCGTTGCGCCTTTTTCCACGGATCGGTTTCGCTGCCGACGGCCGCGGACGCCTGCGCTTTCACCTTCGGATCGTCGCTGGTGATGAAGTAGTTGCTGGACGAATACTCCGGCCCCGGCGCCGCGACGCCGGCGGGAACGACGGCCGGCGGCTGCCGCACCGCCTGCACCGTCAGCACGAAACTCTTGTCCGCCACGTCGCTGACCGTTTGCCGCGGCGGATCGTTGGCGAACGTCTTGCCCGGGTCGCGGTCGTTGAGCGCAATTCGGTAGCGGAGCAGCGATTCCCGATGCGCGTTCGGAATGCGCTGCCGCAGCTTGATGGCCTGGCTATCCATGATGTCCGGCAGCAGGTGCGGAGCGATCGGCTGTCGCGCCAGAACTTCCGTCGTGCGTTCGGTCGTGAGGAATCCGACGCCGACCAGATTGGCCAGCGACTTGCGGACTTCGAACTGATCGTCGTACCAGACGATCTGGCTGGGCAGGAGCACGCCTTGAATCTCCTCCGGCGTCATGGCGACGCGCAACAGCCGGACGCGCTGCACGCCCGTCGGCGATTGCAAGGCGACGTCTTCAAAATTCTCGACTTCGACGTGGATCGTCACGACCGCGTTGACGATCGGATTGTAGGTCTTGTAGTCGAACTTGTCGCCGGGCTTGGGCGGCGGGTTGCGCCGGCGGAGCAGGTCCTGTTCGCCGAGCGCGCTGACGACGTGCGGGTCCCACGGAATGCGCTTCTGGTAGTTGGCCTGCGGACCGGTGGCGGAGACGACCAACTGGTTGCCCTCGACCCGGCCGCGCAGTTCCTGCTTCACGTTCTGGCCCAAGCCCTGAATCATGAACACGCCGACGACGGTTCCATCGGGCAGTTCGTCCGTGCCGGTCAGAACGGGGATGCGGGCGATGTCGGGTCCACGGCGGACGCTGATGTTCATCTCCTGAGCGGCGCGAAGGATCTTCTCACCCTTGGGTCCGGGGATCTGCTCGACCTTGAGATGGACGTAGCCGGCGCGATGGCCGTCGAGATAGGCGGCGTCCCACAGGTCCCTGACGGTCGTGCCGGCTGGCGCGACAGCGGGAGGCCCGAGCTGTTCGGGGGCCTGCGCCGGAACGGCTGGCACGATCAGCAGAATCAGGGCCAGCGAACTGCGCGTCCTGTGCATCGATCGCTCCTGGTCAATCTTGGCGCAACGGGATGGAGCGCGGGCGTCCACCTGCCGATGCCCTTACCCAAGCGGCACGAACGCCGGTCATGATAACTCATTGTGCGGGCCCGCCAATGGCAAGCGGGAGAAGGTTGCAGGAAAACGGGCAAATTGGGAAGACTGGCTAAATATGCTGCGCCTTGCACGATCCCGCCGCGCGGACGCTTCGCGGCGACTTGCCGCGTAGAATGAGTTGCCCGCCCGCCGCGCGACCCGCGAACGCGGTTTATATTTGCGAGACGACCCGCCTTCCCTGCCCGTTTTCTTCCGTCCCGAGGTTCCCTTCGTGATTCGCCATCAACACCAGAACAACACGCGTGAAGGAGGAAGGATGAAGGATGAAGCCCATTCCACCGGCTGGAATTCATCTGTTCTCCGTCCTCCGACGCCGTTGATGTTTCAGTTCCCCGATGCGATTCGTCCCGGCCCCGGCGTGTCGACCGCCTTTCAAGAAGGCTATCGGTTGGAGACGTATCGTCGCCGGCCGGGGCAGGCGGGCATCCCGGCTCTGGCGGCGGCCGTGTCGCGCCCGCGGATCTTTGACGTGTTCCTCCGCCTGCTCGAACCGCTCGGCGAGGACGTGGACGTGGTTCTCGAAACCAGCCACGCGCGGAGCGACGGGCACCGCGACCTGCGCCGCCGACACATCGACCGCCCGGTGCTCGAGAGTCATCTCTGCGAGTTCGAGGACCTCTTGCTCAACGATGGCTGCACGGGCGTGGCGGTGATCGCGCATCGCCGGCCGATGGAGGTGCAGTTTGACGAGCACAAGGCGCTGATCTGCTATGCGCGGGACGTGCAGCCGTTCCGCGAGGTGCTGGCCGAAGCCGGCGTTCTGCGGGACGATCGGCTGCGGCTGGTGTTCGACGAACCGCACGTTCACTTCAGCCGGCCGGACTTCGCGCCGCAGTTCAATGACCTGGCCTGGCGACTCGGCGTCGGCGCCGAAGCGGACATGGTGGCGGGGTGAAATGACTCTCGGGGTGCGTTTTCGTCCCTCGACACCGCGCGCCCGCGGCCGCATAATTTCCGCATGTGGGCGCTATGACGACCTCGCCGACGATGCCGAATTTCGAACGGCGGTCTTTGTGATCCGGGCGCATTCCCACCGGAAAAGCCGGAGCAAGCTACGGAGCTTTGGGGCCCGGTTGTGGCGGCGCACCGGCGTGTCGTGAACGGCGGCCAGGATGGACTGATCGGCGTCCAGTTTGTGCGGCTTTACAGAGAATGAGTTTCGCATCGCGCCGGAAGGAACGACGGCATGAACAAGCGCAAATTGCTCAAGAAGGCGCTTGCCGGCGGTCGCAACTTGGCGTTTCGCGAATTTGTCGCACTCGTCGAAGCGTTCGGGTTCCGACTCGCGAGGATCGCTGGCAGTCATCACATCTTTGAGCGACCGGGCATTCCCGAACTGGTGAATGTTCAGAATCGATCGGGCCAAGCGATGCCCTACCAGGTTCGACAGTTTCTTGAACTGGTCGAGCAGTATAATCTTGCACTGGGAGCCGACAAATGAAAGATTATCACGTCAACGTGTTTTACAGCGACGACGATGGTTGCTACGTGGCCGATATTCCCGATTTGCGATTCTGTTCCGCGCTAGGGTCGACGCCCGAACAAGCCGTGCGCGAAGTGCAGAAGGCGAAGCGCGCGTGGATTCGCGTCGCGCGAAGCCGCAAGAAACCAATTCCCAAGCCGCAATACCGTCCGGCTATTTACCAAATTGCCCG
>JRYJ01001997.1_pt1 | contig 12868 bp, 13 predicted proteins | sample 235371 | NCBI WGS metagenome assembly JRYJ01 (sample SAMN03074219, study PRJNA261477) | activated sludge metagenome | biome: Wastewater Treatment Plant; feature: Wastewater; material: Activated sludge; isolation source: activated biomass of a wastewater treatment plant treating hydrocarbon... ... | reverse complement strand
AGCAGAGCGAGCGCAACGGCAAGGTGGTGGCCGCCACGCTGGTGCGCGCGGACGACGAGATCATGCTGATCACCGACACCGGCGTGCTGGTGCGCACGCGCGTCGCCGAGATCCGCGAGCTCGGCCGCGCCACGCAGGGCGTCACGCTGATCGCGCTGGACGACGGCGCCAAGCTGATCGGCCTGCAGCGCATCGTCGAGAACGACGCCAACGAGGGCGGCAGCGAGCCGGCCGGCGGCGAGGAGTCCTGATGCGCGGATTCGTCATCCTGGCGCTGGTCGCCTGCGCCTCGCTGGCGCACGCGCAGGGCAGCACGAAGAAGGAACTGGTGGCCCGGCTGCTGCAGCTGCAGCAGCCCAGCATCGAGGCGCTGGCGCGCAACATCGTCGAGCGCCCGGCGGTGCAGATGATGCAGGCGGCCGCCGCGACGATGCAGGTGCAGGTGCCGCCGTCCCGGCGCGAGGCGGTGGCCAAGACGGTCGACGCGGAGATCCGCAAGTTCGTCGACGAGGCCACCCCGCTGCTGGCGGCGCGGGCCGTGAAGGTCGCCCCGGCGGCCTACGGCAACCTGATCGAGGAGAAGTTCAGCGAGGACGAGCTCCGCCAGCTGATCGCCTGGCTGGAATCGCCGGTCAACCGCAAGTTCCAGCAGCAGCTGCCCGAGCTGCAGGGCGCCTTCACGCAGAAGCTGCTCGCCGAGGCCGGCCCGATGCTCGAACCGCGCCTGAAGGCGCTGCACGCCAGGCTGCAGGCCACGCTCGACGTGGCGCCGCCCGATGCGGCGTCGGCGCCCAAGGCAACCGCGCCCGCGGCCAGGGCCGCATCCAAGTGATGCGACAATTTGTGGCACGCCATGGCTGATTCCCCGACCGCCCCGCCTGACGATCTGCTCGCGCTGCGCCAGCAGATCGACGCGGTCGACCGCGAACTGCTCGCGCTGCTGAACCGGCGCGCGTCGATCGCGCAGCGCGTGGGCGAGATCAAGAAGAAGGAGGGCTCGGTGGTGTTCCGCCCCGAGCGCGAGGCCCAGGTGATTGACGGCCTGAAGGCGGCCAATCCGGGCCCGCTGCGCTCCGAGAGCGTGGCGCCGATCTGGCGCGAGATCATGTCGGCCTGCCGCGCGCTCGAGACGCCCACGCGCGTGGCCTACCTCGGCCCGGCCGGCACGTTCAGCGAGGAGGCCGCGCTGGGCTTCTTCGGCACCTCGATCGTCAAGGTGCCCTGCGCCAACTTCGACGAGGTGCTGCACAACACCGTGGCGGGGTCGGCCGATTTCGGCGTCGTGCCCGTCGAGAACTCGACCGAAGGCGTGGTCACGCGATCGCTCGACCTGTTCCTGACCACGCCGCTGTTCATCATCGGCGAGACCAGCCTGCTGGTGCGCCACAACCTGCTGCGCCGCGAGAACTCGCTGGACGGCATCGCGGCCGTGTGTGCCCACCCGCAGGCGCTCGCGCAGTGCCGCATGTGGATCGCGAAGCACCTGCCGCGCGCGCAGGTGGTGCAGACCACGTCGACGGCGGCCGCCGCGCGCGAGGCGCACGCCGACGATCGCGCCGCCGCGGTAGACGTCGCGGTCGAGCAGCGAGTGCAGCGTCACGATCGTCTCGTCGTGGCGGGTCGCCGGGTGGACGAAGTCGATCACGAGGCCCGCCTCCTTGCCCGGGTTGCGGCGCGTGACGCGGCCGACCCGCTGCTGGTAGACGCGGCGGGAGGCGGTCGGCGCCAGGTGCATGCAGATCGTCGCCCGCGGTGAGTTCCAGCCCTCGGCGAGCAGCATCGCGTTGCAGAGCACGTCGACGTCGCCGCGCTCGAAGCCGGCGAGGATCTCGGCGAGCTCGCGCTGGATCTCGCCACCCACGCGCCGCAGCCGTTGCGCGTTGGCCATCTGCGCGCTCCGCGCCGCAACCTAGCCCAGCGTGCGGGCGACTTCCTGCACCTCGTAGACTTCGAGCTGGTCGCCGACGTCGATGTCGTTGAAGCTGCGCACCGAGAGGCCGCACTCGAAGCCGGCCTTGACCTCGCGCACGTCGTCCTTGAAGCGCTTGAGCGAGTCGAGCTCGCCGTCGTGGATGACGACGTTGTCGCGCAGCACCCGCACCTTCGACCCGCGCCGCACCAGGCCCTCGGTGACGTAGCAGCCGGCCACCGTGCCGACCTTCGAGATCCGGAACACCTGCCGCACCTCGACCAGCCCGAGCACGTTCTCCTTCTTCTCCGGCGCGAGCATGCCGCCGAGCGCCGCCTTCACCTCGTCGACGGCGTCGTAGATGATGTTGTAGTAGCGGATGTCGACGCCCTTGCTCTCGGCGAGCTTGCGCGCTGCCGCGTCCGCCCGGGTGTTGAACCCGATGATCACCGCTTTCGACGCGAGCGCGAGGTTCACGTCCGACTCGGTGATCGCGCCCACTCCGGCGTGGACGACGGTGACTCTCACCTCCTCGTGGGACAGGCGCGACAGCGCGTGCACCAGCGCCTCCTGCGAGCCCTGCACGTCGGCCTTGATCACGAGCGGGAGGACCTTGACCTCGTCCTCCTTCATGCTCTCGAACATGTTCTCGAGCTTGGCCGCCTGCTTGCGCGCGAGCTTCACGTCGCGGAACTTGCCCTGGCGGAACAGGGCGATTTCCCGGGCCTTCTTTTCGTCGCCGAGGACGATGGCCTCCTCGCCGGCCGCCGGCACATCCGACAGACCGAGGATTTCCACGGGGATCGAGGGGCCGGCTTCGGAAACCTGCTTGCCGTTCTCGTCCAGCATGGCGCGGACGCGACCGAAGACCTGGCCGGCCAGGACCACGTCGCCGCGCTTCAGGGTGCCGGATTGGACCAGCATGGTGGCGACAGCGCCGCGGCCCTTGTCGAGGCGCGCTTCGATGATCAGGCCCTTGGCCGGGGCATCCTTCTGGGCCTTCAGTTCAAGCACTTCGGCCTGGAGCAGGACGTTTTCGAGGAGGTCGTCGATGCCGGTGCCCTTCTTGGCGGAAACCGGCACGAAGGGAGAATCGCCGCCGTACTCTTCCGGCACCACGCCCTCGGCGACCAGTTCCTGCTTGACGCGCTCGGGGTTGGCGTCGGGCTTGTCCATCTTGTTGATGGCCACCACCAGGGGCACGCCGGCCGCCTTGGCGTGGTGGATGGCTTCCTTGGTCTGGGGCATGACGCCGTCGTCGGCCGCCACCACCAGGATGACCATGTCGGTGGCCTTGGCGCCGCGGGCCCGCATGGCCGTGAAGGCCTCGTGGCCNNGTGCTGGGTGATGCCGCCGGCTTCGCCCGCCGCCACCTTGGCGCGGCGGATGTAGTCCAGCAGCGAGGTCTTGCCGTGGTCGACGTGGCCCATGACGGTGACCACGGGAGCGCGGGGCTCCAGGGGCACGTCCTTGTGCTCGGCGCTTTCCTCGAGGAAGGCGTCGGGATCGTCCAGCTTGGCGGCGACGGCCTTGTGCCCCATTTCCTCGACCACGATCATGGCCGTTTCCTGGTCCAGCACCTGGTTGATGGTGACCATGGACCCCATCTTCATCATGGTCTTGATGACTTCGGTGGCCTTCACCGCCATCTTGTGGGCCAGATCGGCGACGGAGATGGTTTCCGGCACGTGCACTTCGCGCACCACCGGCTCGGTGGGGGCCTGGAAGCCGCCCTGACCGTCGTCGCCCTTGCCCGATTTCTTGTGGCCGTGCTTGGCTTCGCGCCAGCCGCCGCTGGTATCGGCGCTACGGGTCTTGAGGCCCTGCTTGCGCTTGCCGTCATCGGCGGCACGGCCGGCATCCTTGCCTTTCTTGCCGGCTTCCGGCTTCTTGTGCAGGGTGCCCTTGTCGCCGGCGGGTTCCTGGGTCTTGGCCTGGGCTGCCGCCTGCTGCTTGGCGAGTTCGGCGGCCTTGGCGGCAGCGGCGGCCTCTTCGGCCTCCTGCCTGAGGCGTGCCAGTTCGGCTTCGCGTTCCTGTTTTTCCTTGAGTTCCTTGGCCTGGCGTTCGAGCAGTTCGCGCTGCCGGCGTTCCTCGGCGGCGCGGACCTCCATTTCGGCCTGGTCGATCACCGAAGCCTTGGCAGCGGGAGGCGGCGTCGCCTCGACCACCGGGGCCGCTTCCACGACCTCGGGCACTTCGACGACGGGTGCACCTTCGAGCAGTGCCTCCGGCGTATCGCGCTTGATGAGGACGCGCTTCTTGCGCACCTCCACCTGCACCGTGCGGGCGCGGCCCTGGGCATCGGTGGCCTTGATCTCGCTGGTCTGTTTGCGGGTCAGGGTGATCTTGGTCTTGGTCTCGGCTTCGCCGTGGGAGCGCCGCAGGTAATCGAGCAGCTTGGCCTTGTCCTGATCAGCCAGCGTATCGGCGCTGCTTTTTTTGTTGACGCCGGCCTTGGCCAGCTGCTCGAGCAGGGCCTCCACGGGCATTTTGAGTTCGGTCGCGAATTGCGAAACGCTAGTTGCTGCCATTATTGTTACCTCCCGCTCACTCGAACCAGTGAGCCCGTGCCTTGAGAATGAGTTCCTTGGCACGCTCTTCGTCGATGCCGGTCATTTCCGTGAGTTCGTCCACCGCCAATTCGGCGAAGTCGTCACGGGTCTTGACGCCATGGCCGGCCACCTTGGCCGCCAGTTCCTTGGTCATGCCCTCCAGGTTGAGCAGGTCGTCGGCCACGCCTTCCAGTTGCTCCTCGGTGACGATGGCCTCCGTGAGCAGCACGTTGCGGGCGCGGGTGCGCAGCTCGTTGACGATTTCCTCGTCGAGTCCCTCGATCTCGAGCATTTCCGCCAGGGGCACGTAGGCCACTTCCTCGAGGGTGGAGAAGCCTTCCTCGATGAGCAGGTCGGCCAGTTCCTCGTCGATGTCCAGCTTTTCCATGAACATGATGCGGGTGACGGCATGCTCGGCCTCGGACTTCTTGGCGGACTCTTCCTGGGTCATCAGGTTGATGTTCCAGCCGGTCAGTTCGGAAGCCAGGCGGACGTTCTGGCCGCTGCGGCCGATGGCGATGGCGAGGTTGTCCTCATCCACCACCACGTCCATGGTGTGCTTGTCCTCGTCCACCACGATGGAGGAGACTTCCGCCGGCGACAGGGCACCGATGACGAACTGGGCCGGATCGGCGGACCACAGCACGATGTCGATGTTCTCGCCGCCGATTTCGTTCCTCACCGCGGTGACGCGGGAGCCGCGCAGGCCGACGCAGGTGCCGATGGGGTCGACGCGGGGATCGTTGGACTTGACGGCGATCTTGGCGCGCAGGCCGGGGTCGCGGGCACAGGCCTTCAATTCCATGAGGCCGTCGGAGATTTCCGGCACTTCCAGTTCGAAGAGCTTGATGACGAATTCCGGCGCCGTGCGGGAGAGGATGATCTGGGGGCCGCGGGCGCTGCGGTCGATGCGCAGCAGATAAGCCTTGACGCGGTCGCCGATGCGCAGGTTCTCCTTGGGGATCATCTGGTCGCGAGGGAGCAGGGCCTCGATCTTGCCGGCCTCGACGATGGCGTTGCCACGCTCCATGCGCTTGATGGTGCCGGAGACGACGTGCTCCTTGCGTTCCAGGAAGTCGTTGAGGATCTGCTCGCGCTCGGCGTCGCGGATCTTCTGCAGGATCACCTGCTTGGCGGCCTGGGCGCCGATGCGGCCGAAATCGATGGGCTCCAGGGCTTCTTCCAGGTAATCGCCGGCCTCGACTTCGGGGTCGTCCTTCTGGGCTTCCGACAGGGGCACCTGCAGGTATTCGTTGACGTACTCGTCGTCGGGCACCACCTGCCAGCGGCGGAAGGACTCGAAGCTGCCGGTATTGCGGTCGATGGACACTCGCACCTCGGCTTCGTCGTGGATACGCTTCTTGGTCGCCGAGGCGAGCGCCAGCTCCAGGGCGCCGAAGACGATTTCCTTGCTGACGTTCTTTTCCCGCGCCAGTGCATCCACCAGCAACAACATTTCACGGCTCATCTGCTCAACCTCCTAAATCCTTCAGTCGAATCGCGGCACCAGGCGTGCCTTTTCGATGTTATTCAGCTCCAGCTCGACGTCTTCCTTTTCCAGCCGCAGGCCGACCTTGCCGTCCTGGTGACCGAGGAGTTCGCCCTGGAAGTTCCGGCGTCCGTTCAGGGGGATGCGCAGCTTGATCTGGATGTCCTGACCCGCGAAGCGCTCGAAATCGGCGGCCTTCTTCACCACCCGGTCGAGGCCCGGCGAAGAGATTTCGAGGCGGTCGTAATCGACGTTCTCGACTTCCAGCACGCGGGAAAGCTGATTGGAAACCTTGGCGCAGTCTTCCACGTCGACGCCCTGCTCCTTGGCCGGCTGGTCGATGAAGACGCGGATGGTGCGGCCGCGGGGCGACAACTCGATATCGACGAGCTCGTAGCCGAGGCCGACCACGGTTTTTTCCAGTAACGAATGCAAATCCATGACTACAAATAAAAAATGGGCGAAACGCCCACCCCTGTGAAAAAGAAGCCTCGCCCAAACGGCGAGTGGAACAAACCCGTGAATTATAACGGGTTTGTTCCACTCGGTAAATCACAATACGCCTATTGCGCGTCCTTCGCCGTCGTTCCGGCCGCCCTGGCAGTGCCGCCCAGACCGCGCACCAGGGCACGGACTTCGTCTTCTTCCAGCTCCTTGCTCTTGCCGCGCTTCAACCAGGGCGGCAACTGGAAGGGGCCGTAGCGCACCCGGATCAGCCGGCTGACTGTGCAGCCCACCGCCTCGAACATGCGGCGCACTTCGCGGTTGCGGCCTTCGAACAGGGTCACCCGGTACCAGTGGTTGGCGCCCTCGCCGCCGGCATCCTCCAGGCTGGAGAAGCTGGCCGGGCCGTCTTCCAGCTCGACGCCGGTGACCAACCGCTTCTTCGCCTCGTCGGGCAGGTCGCCGAGGACGCGCACGGCGTATTCGCGCACCAGTTGGGCGCTGGGGTGCATGAGCTTGTTGGCCAGTTCGCCGGAGGTGGTGAACAACAGCAGGCCGGAGGTGTTGAAGTCGAGGCGGCCGACGGCGATCCAGCGACCGCCCCGCAGGCGCGGCAGGGCCGTGAAGACCGACGGGCGGCCGTCCGGGTCGTCGCGGGAGACGATTTCCCCCTCCGGCTTGTGGTACATGAGCACCCGCGGCGGACGGGTGCTGGTGAAGCGCAGGTTCACCAGGCGGCCGTTAACCTTGACCTTGTCGCTGGGCACCACCGATTGCCCGATGTGGGCCGTCTCGCCGTTGACTGCGACGCGACCGGCGGCGATCCACTCCTCCATTTCCCGGCGGGAGCCGAGGCCGGACTGGGCCAGCACCTTCTGCAGGCGCTCCGGCTTGACCGGCTGGGGCGGCTGGCCCCGGGCCGGGCTGCGCCGTTGCGGCGCCTGGCGGGCCGCAGCGGGCGGGCGGCCGGAATGCCACTCGCCGGCTTCGTCCTGGGGCTGGCCGCGGCCACGACGCCCCCCGGGCGCAGGTGCCGGCGCGGCGGCCGGACGACGACCGCGGCGCTGTTCTTCCGTCCCTTCGGCGGCTTTGCGGGTGGGCGGGCGGAGGGGGGATTTCTTAGTTTTCATGGCTCAGTTCCATGGTCTGGCTGATCTGTTCCAGGGGCGGCAGTTCGGAGAGGCTGCGCAACCCGAGGTCGTCGAGGAATTGCTTGGTGGTGGCGAAGAGTGCCGGCCGGCCCGGGGTGTCGCGGTGGCCGACGACATCGATCCAGCCGCGTTCCTCGAGGGTCTTGATGACGTTGGCGTTCACCGCCACGCCGCGGATGTCCTCGATGTCGCCGCGGGTCACCGGCTGGCGGTAGGCGATGATGGCCAGGGTCTCCAGCACCGCGCGGGAATACTTGGGCGCCTTCTCGGGATTGAGGCGATCCAGGTACGGCAGGTACTCGGCCCGGGTGTGGAAGCGCCAGCCGGAGGCGAGCTGTATCAGTTCCACCGCCCGGTCTGCCCAGTCCTCCCGCAGTTCGTCGAGGAATTTGCGCAGGGTCTCGGTCGACAATTCCTCGTCGAACATCTTCTTCAGGTCGGCCGGCGTCATCGGCTCGCGGGTCGCGAGCAGCGCCGCCTCAAGCACTCTCTTGACTGTCGTCGGTTCCACCGTCGTGCACCTTCACGTAAATGGGCTGGAAAGCCTCGGTCTGGGTGATCCGGACCAGTTTCTCCCGGGCCAGTTCGAGCATGGCGAGAAAATGCACCACCAGCCCCGCCGGGCCCATGGCCGGGTCGAAGAGGGTCTCGAACTGGACGAAACCGCCCCGCTCCTGCAGGTGGCGCAGGATGATGCCCATGTGCTCGCGCACCGACAACTCCTCGCGCCCGATCTTGTGGTGCTTCTTCAGGCTGGCCTGGCGCACCACCGCCATCCACGCTTCCTTGAGGTCGTCCAGGCTGACTTCCGGGTGGCGCACCAGCAGGGTCTTTTCCACCAGGGTCTCGACCCAGAAGAATTCCCGCTCGGCCTGGGGCAGCTCGTTGAGCTTCTGGCCGGCAAGCTTCATCTGCTCGTATTCCATGAGCCGGCGCACCAGCTCGGCGCGGGGGTCTTCCGCCTCCTCCTCGCCGGCCAGCTTGGGGCGCGGCAGCAGCATGCGCGACTTGATCTCGATGAGCATGGCGGCCATCAGCAGGTACTCCGCCGCCAGTTCCAGGTTCTGCGCGCGCATCACCTCGACGTAGTCGAGGTACTGGCGCGTCAGCGGCGCCATCGGGATGTCGAGGATGTTGACGTTGGCCTTGCGGATCAGGTAGAGCAGCAGGTCCAGCGGGCCCTCGAAGGCATCGAGCAAGATCTCCAGGGCATCCGGCGGGATGTAGAGATCCTGGGGCAACTGGGCCAGGGGCTCGCCATAGATGCGGGCCCGGGGCGCCAGTTCCGCCTCCGGCAGCAGTTCGTCGGCCAGGGCCTGGCTCATTGCGCCTTCCCCGTCATGCGCTGCGCCGCCTCGACATCGACAATCACCGCCGCACCTTCCAGGTAGGGCTGCCAGAATTCCGGCTGCACCGCTTCCACGTCGCCGCGCTTCTTCAGGTAGGCCACCGCCCGGCCGCCGGGATGGGCCTGCAGCCATTCGACCAGGCGCCCCCGGCCGATTTCCTCCAGGGGCCGCTCCAGGCGGCCATAGAAATGGTACTGGTCGTTATAGGCGCTGGCGTGGGCCACCGGCACCCCCCGTGTTTCCAGGGCCTTCAGTTGGCGCGCCAGGGGCGCGGTGTCGAAGGCCGGCGCCAGGGGGCGCACCACCCCCAGCAACAACCCCGCCACCAGGACTGTCGCCGTCAGGGCGACCCGGGGCAGCGCCGCGTCGCCCCGCGTGCCGAGCAGGGAGGCGACGGCGAGCAAGACCAGGAGGACGCCGCCAATCTGCCAGGAAGTGCCAACGTAGGGGGCCAGCCACAGCTTGCCCGCCCAGGTCGGCGCCACCACGAGCAGGAGCCCCAGGGCCGCCAGGACCAGGGCCAGGGGCAGCACGGCGCCGCGGCCGATCCAGCCCACCCGGCGCCAGCCAAGGGCCGGCAGCAGGGCGCAGGCCGGCAAGAGGGGCAGGAGGTAATGGGCCTGCTTGCCCCCCGCCAGCGAGAAGCCGACGAAGGCCGGCAGGAGCCAGGCCAGGCAGAAGCGGACCCCGGGGTCGAGCCGGTCCTTGAAGGCGACGCCCAGTGCCTTCCAGGTACCGCCCCAGAACACCCAGGGAAAGAGGAGGAGCGGCAGGATAGCCAGGTAGAACCAGAAGGGCTGCTTGTGCGCAAGGGTGCCGGTCACCCGGCCGGCGGTCTGCCCCCAGAAAATGGCGCGGCGGAATTCCTCGCCGCCCTGGATGGCCGCCGGAACGGCCCAGGCCAGGGCGATGGCGACGCCGAGCAGGACGGCCAGGGCGACGCCACCGAACCAGGCCCGCCCGAAGCGGCCCCGCCCGCCCCACCAGGGCGCCAGCAGCAGGGGCGGCAGGACGTGCAGGAGCACCACCGGCCCCTTGGCCAGCACGCCCAGGCCGATGGCCAGGCCGCACAGGCCCCAGGTTCCCCGCCCCTCGCCCCGCCAGGCCCGCAGGGCGGCCAGCAGGGCCAGAAGGACGCAGGCCGTGAGCATGACGTCGAAGATGACGGAGGTGCTGAAGAAGAGCCAGAAGGCGGTCCCCAGGAGCAGCCAGCCGGCCCGCTCGCCGACGCCCTCCTCCTGGGGCCACAGGCGCCGGGCGATGGCCACGGTCAGGCCGAGGCAGGCCAGGGAAAAGAGGGCCGAGATGGCCCGCGGCCACCAGCCGTTGACGCCGAAAAGCTGCCAGCCGGCGCCGATGAGCCAGAAGAGGAGCGGCGGCTTGTGGTGGTAGGGCTCGCCGTTCTTGTGCATGACCAGCCAGTCGCCGCCATTCCACATCTCCCAGGCGACGCTCACATAGCGGGTCTCGTCGATGGGGATGTCGGGCCGCCCGAAAATCGAGGCGAGCAGGACCATGGCGACGCACGCCAACCAGAACCAACCAGGCTGGCGCAGCAGCCGGTTCATTCGACGGGGGCCTCGTCGCCGGCCTTGAGATGATGCTTCCTGATCAGCATGAGGTTGCGGAAATACACGATCAGGCCCGCCGCCTGGCCGACGATGAAGACCGGGTCCATGCGGTGCACGGCGTAGGCGGTGAGGACGATGCCGCCGGCCAGGCTGAAGTACCAGAAGGCCACCGGCACGACGCTGCGCTTCACCTTCTCGCTATACAGCCACTGGATGATGAAACGAGCCGAGAAAAGGCCCTGGCCGACGAAACCGATGATGATCCAGAGGGTGGTGTCCTGCATCATGCTTTCTTCTCTCCGCCGGTGACGGACTCGATCACCGGCACTTTGGCGCGCCGTTGCAGCCAGGCGACGCCGAAGAGATCGACGATGCCCACCCACAGGCGGTTGTGGAAGCCATACTTGGAAACGCCCTGGGTCCGCGGGCGGTGATTGACGGGGACCGACACGGTTTCGCCGCCGGCGCGCAGCACCAGGGCCGGCAGGAAGCGGTGCATGTGGTCGAAATACGGTAGCCGCAGGAACAGCTCGCGGCTGAACACCTTGAGGCCGCAGCCGGTATCCGGCGTGCTGTCCTTGAGGAAGGCCGAGCGCACGCGGTTGGCGATCTTCGAGGAGATGCGCTTCAACCACGTGTCCTTGCGCCGGGTGCGCCAACCCGCCACCAGGCGCAGGGTCGGGTCCTTCGCTTCGAACAGCTTGTCGAGCATGGCCGGGATGTTGGCCGGATCGTTCTGGCCGTCGGCATCGAGGGTGGCGATCCAGGGGTTCCTGGCGTGGCGCACGCCGGTGGAGACCCCGGTACTCTGGCCGCAGCGGCGATGGTGGCGGATGCACTTGAAGCGCGGGGCGAGTTCGACGGCCAGTTCGGCGAAGATGCGCGGCGACTCGTCGTCGCTGCCGTCGTCCACGTAGATGATCTCCAGCTCCGGGTCGTGGCCGAGGGCGGCGAGAATCTCGTTCACCAGGGGCCGGATGTTCTCGGCCTCGTTGAGGGCCGGCACGACGACGGAAACGGAACGGGAATTGGCGGCGGTATCCATCAGTTGTAGCCCAGCCCCATGGACTCGCGCACGTCGCGCATGGTTTCGCGGGCCAGCTCCCGGGCCTTTTCGCAGCCATCGGCGATGATGTTCTTCACCAGGCTGGGATCCTCCATGTACATGGCGGCCCGCTCCCGCATGGGCGCCTGCTCCTTGAGAATGCCATCGATCACCGGCTGCTTGCAGTCCAGGCAGCCGATGCCTGCCGTGCGGCAGCCCTGCTGCACCCACTCCTTGCAGGCCTCGTCGGAATAGACCTGGTGCAGTTGCCAGACCGGGCACTTGGCCGGTTCGCCGGGGTCGGTGCGGCGCACCCGGGCCGGGTCGGTGGGCATGGCGCGCACTTTCTTGGTGACCGATTCCGCCGATTCGCGCAGGGAAATGGTGTTGTTGTAGGACTTGGACATCTTCTGGCCGTCCAGCCCGGGCATCTTGGAGGCCTCGGTGAGCAGGTAGCCCGGCTCGACGAGGATCATCTTGCCGGTGCCTTCCAGGTAGCCGAAGAGGCGCTCCCGGTCGGCGACGGAAAGGTGCTGCACCTCGTCCAGCAGGGCGTGGGCCTGCTCGATGGCGTCCTTGTCGCCGTTCTGCTGGAAGCGGGTGCGCAGTTCTTCGTAGAGGCGGGCCTTCTTGCCGCCCAGCTTCTTGACCGCCTCCTTCGCCTTTTCCTCGAAGCCCGGCTCGCGGCCGTACATGTGGTTGAAGCGCCGGGCCAACTCGCGGGTGAATTCGACGTGGGGAATCTGGTCCTCCCCCACCGGCACCTTGTCGGCCCGGTAGATGAGGATGTCGGCGCTCATCAGCAGCGGGTAGCCGAGGAAGCCGTAGGTGGAGAGGTCCTTGCTCTCCAGCTTTTCCTGCTGGTCCTTGTAGGTGGGTACCCGCTCCAGCCAGCCCAGGGGCGTCATCATGGACATCAGCAGATGCAGTTCGGCGTGCTCCGGCACCCGGGACTGGATGAACAGCGTCGCCTGATTGGGGTCGACACCGGCCGCCAGCCAGTCGATGACCATGTCCCAGGCCGCCTGCTCGATGCCCAGGGGGTTGTCGTAGTGGGTGGTCAGCGCGTGCCAGTCGGCGACGAAGAAGAGGCAGGGATACTCGTGCTGGAGCTTGACCCAGTTCTTGAGCACGCCGTGGTAGTGGCCGAGGTGGGGCGCATGCCGGAGAGAACACGTTCTGCGTACATAGTCGATCAGTAAAGGCCAAAGATTTTCAGGACCAGCACCCGTACCAGGGTGACGAAGGGGAACATGATGGTGCCCAGGATGCCCGTAAACAGGAGCAGCAACAGGATGGGGAAGCCCCAGGGCTCGATGCGGGCGAATTTCCACGCGGTGCGGCCGGGCAGCAGGCTG
>JRYJ01002549.1_pt1 | contig 12871 bp, 13 predicted proteins | sample 235371 | NCBI WGS metagenome assembly JRYJ01 (sample SAMN03074219, study PRJNA261477) | activated sludge metagenome | biome: Wastewater Treatment Plant; feature: Wastewater; material: Activated sludge; isolation source: activated biomass of a wastewater treatment plant treating hydrocarbon... ... | reverse complement strand
CGGACACGGTCAGCCGACTCGGACGCCTCGATATCCTCATCAACAACGCCGGGAGGTTCTTGCCCAAATCTTTTGCCGAGAGCACGGAGGCCGATTTCGATGCCCTCATCGACCTGCATGCGAAGGGGCCCTACTTTGCCATGCAGGAAGCAGCGCGTCTCCTGGAGGACAACGGACGCATCGTGAACATTTCCACTGCCGGCACGCAAATGAACTTTCATGGAGCCAGCGCGTATTTGGCGAGCAAACGGGCGCTCGAACAGTTGACCAAGGGGATTGCGCAGGAACTGGCGCCTCGCGGCATCACGGTGAATGCGGTGGCTCCGGGAATTACCGATACGGGCGTCCTGACCGAGACTTACCGTGAGCTTGGGATCCGGCGGTCACCGATGCAGCGGGTAGGGCATCCGGCCGAGATTGCGGATGTGGTCGGGTTCCTGGTCAGCGAGGAGGCGCGGTGGGTCACCGGACAAACAATCCAAGCGGGCGGCGGAATTGTCATGTGAAAGGAGCGGGTATGTCGCGGCAGAATGTGTCGACGGGCGGGCCATGGGAAGGAAAGATCAGGTATTCGCGGGCGGTCCGTATGGGTGCGCACGTGCAGGTGTCGGGCACAACGGCGATGACCCCGTCGGGACTGGTGGGCAAAGGCGACCCATACGCCCAAACGATCCAGGCGCTGAAGACGATAGAGATGGCGCTGCAGCAGGCCGGGGCCTCCATGGCGGACGTGGTGCGGACGAGAATCTACATGGCCAATATCGATCAGTGGCAGGAAGTGGGTCGTGCGCATGGCGAAGTCTTCGGGTCGATCCGGCCTGCCACGACGATGATCGAAGTGAAGCGGTTGATCGATCCGGACATGCTGGTCGAGATCGAAGCGGACGCGATCCTTCCATAGCGATGAGCGCCTTGTCCTCGGCCGCAACGTTCCTTTCTCGGGTCGATCCGATCATGAAGCGATTGATTCGGGAGGTCGGCCCCTGTCCGTTGAAACCTCGGGTCGGCCGCTCGCCCTTCGAATCGTTGGCGCGCGCGATCGCCTATCAGCAACTCCACGCCTCGGCGGCCGAAAGTATCCTGCGGCGGTTCATCGCGCTGTTCCCGGGCCGTCGGTTCCCTCGTCCCGAGGAACTCCTCGCCGCCGACCCTCAGGCCATGCGGGAGGCCGGCTTCTCCGGTGCCAAGGTTCTGGCCCTCCGCGATCTCGCCAGCCGGACACTCGATGGCACGGTGCCGGCCGCCCGGGTGATCCGGCGGCTGGACGATGAGGCCATCATCGAACGCCTCGTGGAGGTGCGAGGAATCGGTCGCTGGACCGTGGAAATGCTGTTGATTTTTCAACTGGGCCGGCCGGACGTGCTTCCGGTGGACGATTACGGGGTCCGCAACGGATTCCGCGTCGCCTACGGTCGCCGCACAATGCCTCGCCCCCAACACGTGTTAGAGTATGGGAACCGCTGGAGGCCCTATCGGAGTACCGCATCCTGGTACCTCTGGCGCGCGGCCGAGCGGGCCAAGACCGGTCTCCCCACCCGGCCGCCGAAGATGTGACGGTGCCGCATGGCCGACCCTCGCAAACGTCTGGACACGAACGCCGCCGGAAATTTCTACGTTGATGCGACCTGCATCAATTGCGACACCTGCCGCCAACTGGCACCGAAGAATTTCGAAGAAGCGGGAGAGCATTCCGCCGTCCGCCATCAACCGGACAATGATGGCGAGCTTCATCAGGCCTACCAGGCCTTGCTGGCCTGTCCGACCGGCTCCATCGGCACCGAGCGAAGCGACAAGACGCGACTCCACAGGGCCAAGGCCAGCTTCCCGCTGCCTATCGAGGGCGGTGTGTTCTATTGCGGGTTCAACAGCGAAAAGTCGTTCGGCGCCAACAGTTTCTTCGTCGAGCACCCGGGCGGGAACTGGTTGATCGATTCGCCGCGTTACCTCAAGCAGTTGACCGACGCGTTCGAACGGAAGGGAGGGGTGCGGTTCATCTTCCTCACCCACGAGGACGACGTCGCCGACGCGGCGCGTTATGCGGCCCACTTTAGGGCGGCACGGATCATCCATCGGAACGACGCCGACGCCATGCCGGATGCCGAGAGAATCGTCGACGGTGACGAGGCCATGCGATTGGAGGAGGATTTTCTGGCGGTTCCGGTTCCAGGCCACACGCCTGGCAGCATGGCCCTCCTCTATCGCGACACGCTCCTGTTTACCGGTGATCACCTCTGGTGGGACCCCGGCACCCGTACGCTCGAGTCGCCGAGGCAACTGGTGTGGCGGCGAGCGGCTCTGTTGCGCTCGATCGAGCGACTCACGGCGTACCGTTTCGAATGGGTGCTGGCCGGCCACGGGGATCGGATCAGGCTTCTGCCTGACGTGATGCAGGACCGGCTCAAGGACCTGCTGGCCCGTCGCCGCCATGAGGCCGGGCTGATGCTCTCGCACACGACGGGTTAGGCGGGCAATGCGGTCAACTCGGGAATCTTCAGCGTCTGTATCGCCTCGCGAATCGCTTCGATCACGGCCGGCCTGGCAAACCCCTTCCTCCAGGCGAGCCCGATCCTTCGTTCCGGAACCGGTTTCATGAAATCAACGGCGACCAACCGCTTGTTTTGATACTTGGCGGTGACGGCGCTGGCCGGCATGACCGTAATCCCCAAGCCCGACGCGACCATCTGACGGATCGTCTCCAGCGAGTTGCCCTGCAATCCCTCCGTATCGGACCGGCTCAATTCCGGACAACTGTCCAGCACCTGCTGGCGAAAGCAATGGCCTGCGTGGGGCAGGAGGACTCGCTCCGTACTCAGCACGGCCGGGTCGATCTTCGTTTTCTTCGCCAGGGGATGATCCGCGGGCACGACCGCTTTGAAGGGTTCGTCATAGAGGGGCCGTGTCAGGATGCCGGGTTCATCGAAGGGGAAGGCGACCATGATCACGTCCAGCTTGCCGTTTTTCAGCATCGCGCTCAGGTTCGCGGTCAGGTTCTCCTCGATCTCGAGCGGCATCTGGGGCGCCCGTTTGTGCAGGCGCGGAACGAGGTCGGGAAGAAGATACGGTCCCACGGTGGCGATGACGCCAAAGCGTAGCGGACCCACGAGCTGATTGCGGCCCTGCGACGCCACCAGCTTGATGCGGTCGGCTTCCTCCAGCACCCGCTGGGCCTGTTGCACAATCTGCTCCCCCACCGGAGTCGGTGCGACCTGATTTCGTCTCCGCTCGAAAATGACCACGCCGAGTTCCTCTTCCAATTTCTTGATGGCGAGACTGAGGGCGGGTTGGGTCACGAACACCCGGTCGGCCGCCCGTCCGAAGTGGCGTTCCTGCGCAACGGCGACGATGTATTGGAGCTCGGTGAGCGTCATGGATGAGGACCTCCCTGTACGATAAGCTATGCTAATGCATGCCAGTTACACAATCAATTGGACTGATAGATGTCTGCGGGGTAGTGTAAAGGCATCGGACAGTCGTCGGACTCAGAGCTTCTAGGAGGTGGATCATGAACACGTTCATCATAACGATCGTGTTAGCGGGTGGATTGAGCATGCTGGTCGGTTGCACGACGCCATCGGGAATGCATCAAGCCGGTCAACCTGAAGGGGGGGCACGCACGTCGGGGACGGCAGGGGTCGTCAGCCCGGCACCCGGTCCGGAGCACGATCGGCAGACGGCGGCGACCGTGTCGAGCCGCGGCCGTGCGCTGTGGACCGGACACGTGGCGTTGGAGAATGACAAACAAGAGTCGGAGGCGGGTTCGACGTTCCGATTCCGGTAAGAGCCGGGAGTCGGCCGGTGAAGGAGCCGATACAGGAGAAGAGGCAACCAAATCGGACGGATCTGAATGGAGGGGGGAGACGTCATGCAGGCACATTCAAGCGGCCTCGGAGCGGTCGGAATCGTGATTGTGGCGTTGGCGCTGTGGCCGGTCACGGCGGTGATGGCAGGGGCACCGGGGGCCGGCGGCGGGCCGGTCCCGCTGGGGTTGGAGGATCCGGCCGGGTTTGTCCCGACGGATAATCCTCTGACGAAGGAGAAGATCGAATTGGGACGATTGCTGTTTTTCGACAAGCGTCTTTCGAAAAACGACACCATCGCCTGCGCCAGTTGCCATCTTCCCGAGAAGGGATTCACCGATGGGAAACCCGTCTCGACCGGCATCAACAAACTGAAGGGCGGGCGGAGCGCGCCGGCATCGATCAATCGGGTCTACAGCAAAGCCCAGTTCTGGGACGGACGGGCCGAGACGTTGGAAGAGCAATCCATCGGGCCGTTCGTGAGCCCCGTGGAGCATGGGTTCACGAACCACGACGAAATGGTTGCGAAGATGAAGAAGGTCGCCGGCTATCGGAAACTCTTCCAGGAGATTTTCGGGCGCGACATCGTCATCGCGGACGTCGGGAAGGCCATCGCCGGTTTTCAGCGCACGATCCTCTCCGGCAACAGCGCGGTGGACAAGTATGACCTCGGCGGCGACGAGCAGGCGCTGAGCGAATCGGCCAGGCGCGGCCTCGAATTGTTTCGGGGGAAAGCCCGCTGCACAAGGTGCCATTCGGGATTCAACTTCACGGATGAGAAGTTCCATAACCTCGGTATCGGCTGGGACACCAACACCGTCGATTTGGGCCGTTACATGGTGACCAAGAACCCGGAGGACATCGGGGCCTTCAAAACCCCGACGTTGCGAGAGATCGCCCGCACGGCTCCGTACATGCATGACGGGCGGTTCAAGACGCTGGAGGAAGTGGTCGAGTTTTACAACCAGGGCGGGATCAAGAACCCGCACCAGGACAACACGATCATCCCGCTCGAGCTGACCGAGACAGAGAAGAAGGATCTGGTCGCTATGCTGCGCTCGCTGAACGGGGACGGGTGGCAGCACGTGAAGGCGCCGACCGCGTTTCCAAAGTAAGCACGGCTTCCGCGCGGGCGGGGGGCCGAACGCCCGGTTCCCTGCCCGGCCCCCTCTCCCTGTTGCATTCTTGCATGTTGCTGGTGAAATAGAGGGTCCTGCGTTATCGTGGGGCCATGGGGTGGACTCCCGACAAGCCGGTTCGGAAATGGCGCCTGGACGGACGCGGCCTGTTCGCTGCTTTACTCGCCTTGTCCCTCTGGGCCTGCGCGCCTCAGGCTCACGCTCAGGAACTCTTTCCCGACGAAGGCCCCTTCGCGAGCGAAACCTGGCCCGATCCCTACCGGGCGACGCTGCGCGAGACGTTGGTGAAGGAACACGCCTACCGTCTCTGCCAGGTGGTGGCGGTACCGGCCTTCGATCCGGAATGGGCGGTCTATCTGATCAAGCGCGACGGCGGCTCGCACGAGGTCGTGCTGAAAATGTTTCAGAAACAGCTCCGAGGCGAGGTGATGAGCGACCTTCGACGAAACGCCCAAGGCGGCTGGTATTCCATCGCGCCCCGGGCGCAGGAAGAAGTGCTCGCGCGTATTCCCAAACCGGTTGACCGGCTGACGGCGCCTCTCTCCTCCGAGACGGCGGGTCTGCTCGAGCAGGCGTGGGGCAAGGTCCTGTCACGCGTGCGCTATCCGGAGAAAGAGACCGAAGTGGTCGACGGCACCACCTATTACGTCGGCCAGTGGCAGAAGGGGAGCGGATTTCGGTCCGGCAGAACCGTGTCGCCTGAACTCTCCACCACGGCCGGGCGGCTCATTGACTTGGCCACGGCTCTCCAAGCATACGTCCAAGCCTCGCCGGCCGAGCGCAAGGCCCGCGAGGCAGCCCTCGCCCTCAAAGCGACCTCCCTGCTCAAATACCTCAGCAACTCCGACAGCCCCCGCACGGCGCTCAACCAACGCTGATTCCCGCCGATCACGACCTCCTCCCTCAAGTCCTCTTCTCAGGGCTTGACCCTCGACCCGACGGGATGGTTTAACCAGAACGGCGCTCGATGCCGGCCTTACTCCAATTCCTAGTCGACCATGGTGCGTCGGTCCTGTTCTGGATCGTGTTTCTGGAACAGGTCGGTCTGCCCATCCCCGCAATCCCGCTCTTGATCGCCGCAGGGGCACTGGTGGGGGCCGGCAAAATGAGCCTGCTCACCGCGCTCCTTGTGCCGGTCGCTGCGTCGCTCCCGCCGGATCTTGCCTGGTACTACCTGGGTCGAATCAAAGGCGGTCGCGTTCTGGGGTTTCTCTGCCGCCTGTCGCTCGAGCCGGACTCCTGCGTCCGTGGCACCGAGAATCTCTTCCAGCAGCAGGGCCCGCGGGCGTTGTTGCTGGCGAAGTTCATTCCGGGTCTCAGCACGGTCGCACCGCCGTTGGCGGGGATCGTCGGCATGTCGCAGTCGGCGTTTCTCCTCTACGATACGGCCGGTGCCGTGATCTGGGTGGCCGTCAGCGCAGGGGTCGGGGCGCTGTTCAGCAGTCAACTGGAACAACTGGCCGCGCTGTTCGACCAGGCGGGTGGATTGCTCCTGACGCTCCTTCTGGTCGGGTTGGCCGGATTCATCGGCTATAAGTACTACCATCGGCAGAAGTTTCTCAGGGATCTGCGGATGGCCAAGATTTCGGTGGACGAGTTGAAACACAAGCTCGATGCAGGTGAGCCTGTTACCGTGGTCGATGTACGGCATCCGCTGTCGCTCGAACTGGACCCGGACGTCATCCCCGGGGCCATGAACTTCCTGATGGAAGAGATCGAACATCGCCACCATGAAATCCCACGCGATCGGGAGATCGTGCTCTATTGCACCTGTCCCAATGAAGTCTCCAGCGCCCGCACGGCCTTGATGCTGAAGCGAAAGGGCATTCACCGCGTCCGTCCGCTTGAAGGCGGCCTCGATGCCTGGCGGGACCGGAAGTTTCCCGTCGAGCGGCGCGTGAATACCGAGCCGCCTGTACCGATCAACCCAGGAGGTACCACGTGAAAGGTGGGATGATTTCGACGCTCGTGCTGTTTGCCATCTGTCTCACCACCGGTGCCGCTGCTGAGATCGGACAGGGCGCAACCGATCCGGCAGGTCCGGGCGAGGCGAAGATCCGGCTGATGAAAGGGACGTCCCGCCCGAAAGCCGCACCGACCAAGTACAAGGTCGTCGGGCTGTACCAAACCGAGAAGGGCAACATCGGCACCTACGCAGTGGCGAAGCTTACGGAACAGGTCGAATTCGAGTTCTTCTGGCCGTCCGACAAAGCGCATCTCCCACGGCCGCTGCCCAACGTCCCGACCAAGGTTGAGCAGGTGCGCAATCCGTCCGGCTCCTGCCCGCTCCCGGTGCTCAAGGGACCTTACGAACACTTCGCGTTGCAAGCAGTGGAGGATCTGGCCTCGATGCTCACGCTCAGAGGAGAACGCCGCATCCCTGACGCCGAGGTGAGCGAGATGGGGGAAGGAGGCTGCCGGACAAGATCCCTCAGGGGGGAGACGCGGGAAGAAGTGATGACCCTGGTGCTGCCGATGGAGCTGTTCACCGGCCAAGCAGGAGCGACTCAGGTACTGAAAACCAGCGATCAGGGTTGGACATGGACCTTCACGCCGGTTCAATAGCTGAGTCGCGGGGATAGGCTTCTAGACGGGATTCCCCTTTTCCCCCATGGTGACAGCGCTCTATCACTGGATCGATCGGAACGTCTTCGAGCTGGGGCGCGAGCTCCGGCTCTCCTACCTGCCGCCGCTCATGGTCTATCTGGCCGCGGGCATCTCGGGCCTCACCGGGATCGTGGGCACGTTCTTCGTGAAGGACTACCTCGGCCTGTCCGCTTCGTTTCTGGCCGCGCTCGGCTTCTGGGCCGGCATTCCCTGGGCCTTGAAGATGCCGATCGGACACGTGGTGGATCTCATTTGGCGATGGAAAGCCGCACTGGTCTATTTAGGAGCGGCCCTGATCGCGACGAGCCTGCTCATCATGGTGGGGCTGATCGGGCACCGGGAAGTGATGACGGCCATCATGCCGGCCGAAGCCTGGTACGTGGTGAGCGTGCTGCTCGCGCCGATCGGCTATGTCGTCCAGGATACGGTGGCCGACGCCATGACGGTGGAAGCCGTCCCGCGGTTCGATGAGGACGGTCGCCCGTTCGACGAGCCCACTCGCAAACTGATGCATACCACCATGCAGACGCTGGGTCGTGTGGCCGTGGTCGGGGGAGGCATCCTCGTGGCCCTCATCAATCTGTACCTCTTTACCGGCGTGGAGCGGCTGCCGAAGGAAGCCGTCGCGGGCATCTACCGTAACGTCTATCTGATGGCCCTGGGGATTCCGGCGGTGTCGGTGCTGGGCGTGATTGCCGCGTCTGTTCTGAAGGCCAGGACGAGGCGGCGCCTCTTCAAGCAGGGACTGGAGCGCGCGCAGATCGAGGCCGCGCTGTCGGAGCGTAGTGAACCGACGAAGCCGAATTGGTGGATTCTCGGCGGCAGCCTGGCGTTCGTCGTTTTTATCCTCGCAGTGGGTCTTGGCAATTTTGCCTTTAGCGAGGAGATCGTCTTCGTAGGATCATTCGGGATCGTGAGCTTTCTCATCTGGCGGCTCACGCAATCCTTGGTTCCCGACGCACGAAACGTACTCCTGGGCACCGCAATGGTGATTTTTGTCTTTCGTGCCGTTCCCCTGCCGGGAGAGGGTGTCACCTGGTGGATGATCGACGAACTGGGTTTCGACCAGCAATTCCTCTCGGTCCTGTCCCTCATCGGCAGCCTGTTGGCCTTGGCGGGGATGTTCCTTTTCCGGCGGTTCATGGCCGAACGTTCGATCGCCTACGTCGTGGGATTCCTGACGGTGGCGGGCTTTGTGCTGGCCGTGCCGATCGTGAGCATGTACTATGGGCTGCACCACTGGACCAGCGCTGTCACCGGTGGAATCGTGGACGCCCGCTTCATCGCGCTGGTGAATACAGCGCTAGAGTCTCCCTTGGGGCAGATCTCGATGATTCCCATGCTGGCCTGGATCGCCAATTCGGCGCCGCGCGATCTCAAGGCCACGTACTTCGCCGTCATGGCCTCCTTCACCAACCTGGCCCTGTCATTGAGCCAGCTTGGGACCAAATACCTGAACGAGATCTACATCGTGACCCGGGAAGTGCGCGACCCGATCGAAGGGATCCTGCAGGTGCCGGCGGACTACAGCCAGCTCGGCGAGCTGCTCGTCGTGCAACTGCTGTTGAGCTTGGCCCTGCCCTTCGGCGCCATTGTGTTCGCGAAACTGACGCGATTTCACAGTGCGTAATACGACCTCGCACGCGAGACCTTGACCGACCCTGGCATCCCCTTGCCCCGTGCGGTATGATGAGCATGTGAAAACAGCATATAGCTGATGGCGTATGGCGAATAGCCAAGCCAGAGAGTTTTGAGGATGTTCAAAAAGGTCTTCTGGCAAGGCCGCAACGACGCGAAGATCCGAGGCGTACTTTATTTGGTACGTCGAGGGTCTGAGCGAGTGAGAACGCAGCCAGAAGCCTTTTTCAACATCCGAGCGAAAGGGGGCGACCGGTATCGACGGGGATATTGAAGCCATCGGGGCATGTCGAGCTCTCGGGGACTCGTAAAACTCCGGGACAATGCAACTGCCAATCAAGAACTGGCACTCGCAGCCTAATTTAGGCTGAGACGTCGTTCCATCTGAGGCCCGCGGGGATGGAACGGCGCGATGCAGCGGGCTGGTCCCACGGCGGTGCTCAGCGTCGGGGGACGAGACCTTTCTGGGCTAGCGGCTATTCTAAGCCTGCCGATGGGCGTGGGTGGCTGCGAAACCTAAACAATCGGCTACACATGTAGAACCGGTGCGCTGAAGATCTTCGGACAGGGGTTCAACTCCCCTCGCCTCCACCAATCGTCAGTTTTGCCCCTGGCGGCTCGTGGCCGCCAGGGGTTTTCGTAATCCAGCCGCACGGTTCGGCCCGCCAGCCGAAGGTTCGAGCCAATCCGGATCGTCCACTCCTTGAGCGAGTCCAGATTGTCCGTGGAAGCCACGGAATGGGCCTGGTGAGCCGCGCGGACGAACCGCGTGAGCGGTTCGAGCCAGTGATTCCCCTGCCGCTCAACCGCCGCGAGCCGCGCTGAGACCGCCGACTTCTCCAGCAACAGCTTTTCCTTCCGCCCGGTGTACTCCTCCCGTGAGATGAGCCCCTCCAGGTGCGCGTCCAGCAGCCGATCGAGCTTCGTCACCAGCGCGGCGAGCTTGGCTTTCAGCGGTTGAGCGGCAATGCCCGACGCCTGGGCTTCCGTCTCCTTCCACACCTCGATCTGCGTGAGCATCTTCTCCGCCCAGGCGTCGGGCAGGGAGGCGGTTTGAACGACCAGCCGAAGCTGAGCGGCAAGGGCCTCCTCGCGGACGTAGGGCTGGGGGCACGGCCCCTTCTTCTTCGTGCAGTGATAGTAGTGGTGGCCCTTCTGCCGCTCAGCGGTGATGGCGCACCCGCACTCGCCACAGCGCAAGAGGCCGGTGAACGGGAACAGATGCTTGCGCTTGGTGTGTGTATGCCCACGGCGCGCCATCACCTGCTGGACCCGTTCAAACAGCTCCCGGGGAATCAGTGGCTCATGGGAGCCCTGGTACAGTTCGCCCTTGAAGTAAAACATGCCGATGTAGAACGGGTTCATGAGGAGACGCTTGACATGGGCGAGCACCGGGGGCTTCCCAGTCCGCGTTACCAGGCCCCACGACGCGACAAGGGTCCTGATCTGATCGAGCGTGTAGCGGCCTGAAGCGTACGCTTCGAACATCTGGCGGGCGAGCGGCGCCGTGGCCGGGTCCACCACGATGGTGCGCAGCCGAGGCTCGTTGAGATAGCCGACCGGCGGCCTGCCGGGGAACTCGCCCCGGCGGAGCTTCTGGCGAAGCCCTCGCCAGATGTTCTCAATGAGGTTGTCCACGTAATACTTCGATTGCCCAAACGCGATCGTCAGCATGAACTTGCCCTGCGGTGTGTTCTCAAACCAGAACGTCGGGAACTTGAGCGACGAGAGTTTGCCCGTGTCGAGGAGATACACAATTCGCCCGCCGTCCACGGAGTTCCGGGCCAAGCGGTCCGGGTGCCAGGCGAGGAGGCCGGCCGGTCCCTCCCGCTCGGCCAACGCGATCATCCGGTTGAAGACGGGACGGCCCGGCACCTTGGCCGACATGGACTCGGTGAACTCCTGGGCGATCGTCAATCGTTCTTTGTCGGCGAACTCTCGGAGCTCAGTGAGTTGGCTCTCGATGGACAGGATCTGCCGGTCGTCCTCGTCGGTAGACTTCCGGGCGTAAAGAAGGTACTTGGGTGGGTTCATGACCATTCCTCCTCGATCACGCTGGATGGCGCTACGCCAAGTGAGCTAATCCATTCCATGAGCAGGGTCTCTGAGCCTGCGAACTAGGTAGAATCTGCTCTGCCCCCGACTTCAGTGCCGGGAGCGTGGCTATTCGAGCTTCCCTCTATAGACGTCTTTCCGATGGCCAATCTTGACGACGAGGATGATCAGGTCTTTGTCCTTGATGGTGTAAATGATCCGGTAGTCGCCTTCTCGGATACGGTAGAAGTTCTCCGAGCCTGTGAGCTTCTCGATCCCATGTGGACGCGGGTTTTCTTCAAGCTTCCGAAGGCGCCTGACGATCCGCTGTTGGGCAGGTTTGTCGAGGGCTTTGAGTTGGCGCTCAGCGGCGGGGGCGAGATGAACCGAGTATGCCAAGCGGGTAAGCCTTAGAGACCAAGTTCCTTCATGATGACCTCAAGGGACTTCGTTCCCTTCTTGTTGGCCTCAGCGAGTGCCGCGCGAGCGTCGGCCAAGTCAATGCGGTCTTCCAAGGCCTCAAGTAATCTCAGATCTTCAATCGGAATCACAGCCGCGATCTCCTTCCCCCGGCGCTCAAGGACGACTCGCTGCCTTCCATAGGCAACCCGATTCAGGATGTCGGAGAGATCTTGCCTAACCTTGCTTGCAGCAATGTGGGTCATGTATTTGCCTCTCTTGCTTTTTGTACAAAACGTTAAATTTGATCAAAAGATACAACACCGCAGGGATATAGTCAAGCCCCAGTCTCTATAATAATATCGTGCCTTCAGACGGTACCCTACCCAATGGCTCGCTCCTCAATCGCGTTTGGGCAGTGCTCGGCCCGCGTTATTCATGGCGGTTCGTCGCGAAATCGCGCAGTCGCGTGGCGAGACGGGCGCGTGGAGCCGCGAGGGACCAAGGCGTACTTGAAACAGTACGTTGAGGGACTGAGCGGCGAGCCCACCCGCCTGCACGCCGTCCGAGGCGCGTGCAGGCTTGTCGCAGCAGCGAATCCGCGGTTGCAGCAGAAGCGTTCATGGATAATGCGGGCCGGGTCGCGTCGTGACTCTGGACTCACTCAACGGAGTGGGCTCCGGATTGGCAATGGCTGTTGCGCAGCAACGGCCTCCTTCGGCTGGCGGGCCGAACCGTGCGGCTGGATTACGAAAACCCCTGGCGGCTCGCGGCCGCCAGGGGCAAAACTGACGATTGGTGGACCCTTCTTCAGCGCGCTCGAACCTTCTTCGAGTCGCAAGGCCCCTGATCGTCGCATTTCCCCGCTTGAGCGCCTGTCACGCCCCTTGCGTGCACCCATTTTGATTGGTCTTGCGGTGGCAAGGGGGCGTGCCAGGCGCCCTTTGCCTCGGTCACTCGCCTTGCAACGGCGCTGAGGGTCGCTGTCCTCGGGCTCCAGCCCCGCGGGGTCTTCCGCTGGCCATCCCATATGGGGGCCCGTGCGGTGCCGTCGCTCCTCCGATGCCCCCATCCCCCGGCCAGTCACCGGCGAAGCCGGATGCCTGGCCCGGGCCTGAGCCCCCTGTGCTGAGAGTGAGCGTCTTGCAAATCGAAGCCCTCTGGCGCCGCAAGGCTCGTACCCTCGGCGTTCGGGTCGCGCAGAACTTTTCGGACTCTGACCCCACGCCAGCGAGCCCCGTCCATGCTTCAGCCCTG
>JRYJ01000645.1_pt1 | contig 12874 bp, 9 predicted proteins | sample 235371 | NCBI WGS metagenome assembly JRYJ01 (sample SAMN03074219, study PRJNA261477) | activated sludge metagenome | biome: Wastewater Treatment Plant; feature: Wastewater; material: Activated sludge; isolation source: activated biomass of a wastewater treatment plant treating hydrocarbon... ... | reverse complement strand
GACGCTCCACGGCGAGGTCATGCGGGTGTTGCTGCTGTTCTATCTCGCGCCCTTGTGGACGGTGCTGTTGGCCCGCGCGCTCCTGAACGAGGCGCTGAGCGCCGTCGGATTCCTGGTCGTCGGACTTTCCTTCGCCGGTGCGATGACCATGCTCTGGCGGCCCGACACCGGCGTACCGTTGCCGCGTAGTGGCGCCGAGTGGATCGGACTGGCGGCGGGCTTGCTGTTCGCGCTCACCAACGTGCTCATCCGCAAGACCGTCCACCTGTCCATCGAAGTCAAGTCGGTGGTGGTTTTCGCCGGTGTCGTGGCAATCGGTGTGATCATCCTTGCCGTGCAGGGTGACGACAGTTCGCCCGGCGCAGTCATTGCGATCGCGTCGGCTCCGACCATCGCCCTGGTCGGCGTCATACTGCTGGCGATCAANNGGGTGCGCGGGAGTGGCTCGGCGGCGCCATGATCGTCGCTGCTAGCGTGTTCTCGGGAAGGCTCGGCGAGGGTGCCGAAGGCGACCGCGAGCGGGCACGGGCGTAGGCCGTCGGTGGGTGGCGGCGGCCCGAGCCAGCCTACCCGCGCGTCGGCGACTCCGCCTCGAATCTCGTCAGCGCCAGCGGCGCGCCCGGCTTCCAGCCCCGTTTGCGGTGCTCGGCGACGACGTTGGTGAAGATTCCGCCGCGCACGTTGAAACGGGCGGTCAGGCGCATGAAACGGGGGCGGGTGGCGGCCACCAGATCGTCGAGGATGCGGTTNNGAAATCCGGTTGCCCGGTCTTCGGGCACAGGCACGTGAACTCGGGGATCTCCATGTGGATCTGGTAATCCCGGTGGGGTGCCGGGTTGGCAAAGGTCTGCAAATTCTTCGCTGGCGCGGTGGGCATGTAGAGTCGGGGGCGAAAGCAAAGATGGTATTATATCGGGCTGGAATACTTGGGATCCGCGCGAGTGTGCGCGGTACCCGGCATACGAGAACGAACGCGACAAGCCCGACGCCAACGCGATGGCCGTCCGGCGAGCGCAGCGCCCCATCAAGACCCGCCAGAAAACCGTTCATCCGACGTGCGTCTGACCAAGCTTAAACTTGCCGGGTTCAAGTCTTTCGTGGACCCGACCAGCGTGCTGTTGCCCGGCCAGCTCGTTGGCGTCGTCGGTCCGAACGGCTGCGGCAAATCCAACATCATTGACGCCGTGCGCTGGGTGCTCGGCGAGTCCAAGGCCGGCGCCCTGCGCGGGGAGTCGATGCAGGATGTCATCTTCAGCGGCTCGACCCTGCGTAAACCCGTCGGCCGGGCGAGCGTCGAGATGCATTTCGACAACAGCCAGGGCCGCGCTGCAGGCCAGTGGTCGCAGTACGCGGATATCGCCGTCAAACGCGTGCTCGAGCGCAACGGCGAGTCGTTTTACTACATCAACAACCTGCATGTCCGCCGGCGCGACGTGATCGATCTATTCCTGGGTACCGGGCTGGGGCCGCGCGCCTACGCCATCATCGAGCAGGGCATGATCTCGCGCATCATCGAGGCGCGCCCCGAGGAGCTGCGACTGTTCCTCGAAGAGGCGGCGGGCGTCACCAAGTACAAGGAGCGTCGACGCGAAACGGAAAATCGCCTGGCCGACGCTCGGGAGAACCTGGCGCGGGTGGACGACATCCGCAATGAACTGGACACGCAGATCGAAAGGCTCGCCGAGCAGGCGCAAGTCGCCCGCACCTACCGCGAGCTGCAAGACGGGCTGGCCGAGACGCAGAACCTTCTCTGGCTGCTCAAGCGCAACGGGGCACGCATCGAGCGCGATCGCGTCGTCCGCGACGTGGAGCGGACAGCCATCCGGCTCGAAGGCGAAACAGCCAATTTGCGCGAGCTGGAGCTGAAGCTCGAGCAGGCGCGCCAAGCGCACTACACCAGCAACGATGTCATGCACGCAGCGCAAAACGAGATGTTTGCCGCCAACAGCGAGGTCGCGCGCTTGGAACAGGAGTTGGCGCACCTGCGCGATGCGCGTCAAAAACTGCAGGCGCGGCTTGCGCAGCTGGCTGCCGAGGAGCAGCAGTGGCGCAGCCAGCACGGCAGTGCCGAAGCCGATCTGGTGCGCTGGCAGGATCTCCTGGAACTGGCCCGAACGAGGGCCGGCGGCGCGCAGGCGCGGCATGCGGAACTGGCAGGCCGGCTGCCGGACGCGGAGTCCGCACTCAAGCAGGCGGAGGAGCGAGCCCAGGGCGCACGACGCGAGTTAGCCCAGGCCGAGCAGCAATTGCGCGTCGAGGAAACCCACTGCGCCAATGCCGCTCGAGCGCTGGAAGCCTTGGCGCAGCGGCGCCAGCGATTGAGCGAAGACCTCGCGAATCTCCAGCAGCCGGATGTCAGTGCGCTGGAGTCGTTGCGGGCGAGCGAGCAGGAAATCGAGGCGGAAGTAGCGGCCCGGCAGCAGGAGCTTGCGGCGCTGCAACAGCGTCTTCCCGACGTCGAAGGCCAACAGCGCGCCGCCCTCGAGCACGAGAAGTCGGCACAGAAGCGGCACACCGAGCTGCAGGCGCGACGCGATGCATTGTTGCAGCTGCAGGCGCGCGTCCAGCAAAGCGGCGATGTCGGCCAATGGCTGGACAAGCATGGTCTGGCGGACGCCGAACCGCTTTGGCGTGTCGTCCATGTCGAACCGGGTTGGGAGACGGCGCTGGAGTCGGTCCTGCGCGAGCGGTTGAGCGCGGTGCGCGCCGGAGATGCCGCGCAGGTGATCGGTGCCCTGTCCGACCCCGCGCCGGCGAGCCTTGCACTGGCGCTGAGCGCCGACCCTGAGGAGCGGTCTGGCGCCGAGGCGCCGGCGGGCGAGCCACTGCTCGCAAGACTGCGCTGCGACGACGCTCGTTGGATGGCCGCGCTGACCGACTGGCTCAGCGGAGTGTTCGTCGTCGAGGATCTCGCCCAGGTCATCGCGCGCCGCAGCGAACTCGGACACGGAGCTCTATGGGTCAACCGCAGCGGCCAGACGGTCTCGCGTCACGGTGTCGGGCTCTACGCACCGGATGCTCGAACGCACGGTGTGCTGGAGCGCCAGCAGGAGATCGACGCGCTGGGCGAGCAGCTCGGACCGCTGCAGCAGCAGTGGGACATGGCGCGGGCCGCGGTCGGCGCTGCCGAGCAGGCTCTCGTCGCCCATCGCGAGGGCCTCGCGGGGGTGCGCCGTGCCGTGCAGGAGTGTCAGCAGCGGTTGCACGCCATTCAGGTCGATGTGCTCAAGCTCGCCCAGTCCCAGCAGCGCTATCAGGAGCAGCGGGAACGCGCGCAGCGCGATCTCGACGAAGTGAGTTTCGCCGAGCAGGGGGAGGATGGGCGCCGCCACCGTGCGGAGGCCGAGGCAGGGCGCCAGCGCGAACTGGCGGAGATGCTGCGTCGTCGGCTCGATGCCGCGACGGAAGACCAGCGCCGGACGGATGGCGCGCTGCGAGAATTGCGCGCCGCAGAGCAGAGCGCCGCGCGCGAGTTGCAGGAGGCGCACTTCTCCGAACGGGAATGCGCAGCCAAGCTGGAGGACATCGAGCGTGCGCGGCGCATCGCCGCTGAGCAGTTGGAACGCATCGCCGCGGACACCGCCAACCAGGGGCAGGAAGGCGATTCGATGAATGAGTCGGCGCTGGAAGAGCAGCTCCAGGCCGCGCTCGAACAGCGTCAAGAGCGGGAGGCAAGCCTCGTCGCCTGCCGCAGCGCGGTCGAGGAGGCATCCGCCGCGCTGCGCGCGCTGGAGGAGGCGCGGCTCAAGTCCGAGCAGGCGCTGGGCCCGTTGCGCGACCGGATCGCCGATCTGCGGCTGAAGGAACAGGCGGCGCAGCTGAACGAGGAACAGTATGCCACGCGGCTGACGGAGGTGCACGCCGACGAAGTCGCACTGGCAGGCAGGCTGAGCGCGGGTGTCAAGGAGACAGCCCTGCAGGCAGATATCGCCCGGCTGAATGAACAGATCGCGGCGCTCGGTGCGGTCAACCTGGCCGCTCTGGATGAGCTGACGGCCGCCCGCGAGCGCAAGGGGTTTCTCGATTCCCAGTCGGAAGACCTGACGCAGGCGATCACCACGCTCGAGGACGCAATCCGACGCATCGACCGCGAAACCCGCGGCCAATTGCAGGACACCTACGATCAGGTGAACAGCCATTTCGGACGGCTGTTTCCGGAGCTGTTCGGCGGTGGTGAAGCGCGGTTGATCCTCACCGGCGAAGAGATTCTCGATGCCGGCATCCAGGTCATGGCGCAGCCGCCGGGCAAGAAGAACACCACCATCCACCTGCTGTCCGGTGGCGAGAAAGCGCTGACCGCGATCGCTCTCGTATTTGCGATCTTTCAGCTCAACCCGGCGCCGTTCTGCCTGCTCGACGAGGTGGATGCGCCTCTGGACGACACCAATACAGAGCGATTCTGCGAGATGGTGAAGCGCATGTCGCAGCAGACGCAGTTCCTGTACATCAGCCACAACAAGATCACCATGGAAATGGCACATCAATTGATCGGTGTGACCATGCAGGAGTCCGGAGTCTCGCGCGTCGTTGAAGTGGACATCGAGGAGGCGCTCAAGTTGAGGGAGGAGGCTGCCGCCTGATGGCCATGAGCGATCTTCAACTGAGCCTCATTCTGCTCGGCGGCGCGGCAGTCGTCGGCGTGTTCGCCTTCAACAAATGGCAGGAGCGCCAGGCGCAGCGCAGCGCGGAGCGGGCATTCCGCTCTCAGCATGCCGATGTGCTGCTCGATCCGGGTGCTTCCGGCGCGGAACCGCAGGAACGCATTGAGCCGGTTATTGCGCCGACGAGCGTACTGGTCGAGGAGGATGCGGTGCCGAAGCCGGTCGATTCCGCGCCGGTTGACGCGGCGCTGCCGCCGATGCCAGCGGTCGACGTGTCTCTACCGGTGCTGGATGGCGCAGTGGACTGCATTGTCGCCATCGAGGCGGCCGATCCCGTCAGCGCGCCCCTGCTATGGGAAGCCCAGAGCGATCTCTGGCGGCACTTGGGCAAACCGGTGCTGTGGTTCGGCCTGAACGAGGCGAAGCTCCAGTGGGATCAGCTGACACGGCATAGCGCGGGTGCATACCGGCGGTTGGCCGCGGGATTGCAGTTGGCTGACCGCCGCGGCCCGGTGTCCGAAGCGGACCTGGCACTGTTCCTGGACGGCCTGGATCAGCTTGCCGGGCAATTCCTGATGGTGACCGACTTCCCCAACCGCAGCGACGTGCTCGCGGCGGCTGCGGCGCTGGACGAGTTCTGCGCCGGCGTGGACGTGCAGATCGGCATCAACGTCGTCAGCACGGAGGCGACGGGCTTTGCCGGGACAAAGCTGCGCGGCGTTGCCGAGGCAGCCGGATTCGTTCTGCGCGACGACGGCAGCTTCCACATGCTGGACGACGTGGGACGCACTCTTTTCACGCTCAGCAACCTGGAGGCGCCATTCTTCGTGGCAGACGAGTTGAAGAGCCTGACCACCCACGGGATCACGCTTTCGCTCGACGTGCCGCGGGTGCCCAACGGCGGTACGGTGTTCAATCGCATGATCGTGATCGCGCAACAGCTTGCTTCCGGACTCCACGGTGCGGTCGTGGACGACAATCGCGCGCCGCTTAACGAGTCGTCGTTGCACGTGATCCGCAGCAAGATCGTCGAGTTTCAGCAGGCCATGGCGAGCTATCGCATTGCCGCCGGCAGCCCCCTGGCGCTGCGGCTTTTTCAGTGAATGGTTGACCTACGCGATGCGATCGCCGCGCGCGCGCGGGAACTGCGTGCGCAGATCGACCGGCATAACTACAGCTATTACGTCCTCGACGCGCCGACCGTTCCCGACGCCGAATACGACCGGTTATTTCGAGAGCTGCTGGAGCTGGAGCGACAATTTCCCGAGCTGGTCACGCGCGATTCACCGACCCAGCGAGTCGGCGCCGCGCCGGCTCCGGAGTTTCGCCAGGTCGCGCACCGGACACCGATGCTCTCGATTCACAATGCGTTCAGCGACCAGGATGTCGAAGCCTTCGACCGCCGCGCGCGCAAGGAGCTGGAGCTGGAGGAGATCGAATACGCGCTCGAACCCAAGTTCGACGGCCTGGCGATCAGTCTAGCCTATGTCGACGGCATGTTCGAGGTCGGTGCGACGCGCGGCGACGGTTACACCGGCGAAGACGTTTCTGCAAATCTGCGCACTGTGCGTAGCATTCCCCTGCGACTGCGCGGCGAGCCGCCGCGGCGGCTCGAGGTGCGCGGCGAGGTGATCATCAATCGCGCCGATTTTTTGCGGATGAATGCGCAGCAGCGCCAGGCGGGCGAGAAGGAGTTCATGAACCCGCGCAATGCCGCGGCCGGCAGCTTGCGCCAGCTCGATCCGCGCATGACCGCCAGGCGGCCGCTGCGGTTCTTTGCCTACGCCATCGCCGAGCAGGAGGACAAGCCACTGCCAGCCACCCATAGCGAATGCCTGGAGCAGTTGCGGCGCTGGGGATTTCCCGTGTCCGTTGAGGTGCGCGTGGCACGGGGGTTCGAGGGCTTGCTGGCCTACTACCGGGACATCGGCGCGCGCCGCGCGTCATTGCCCTACGAGATCGACGGCGTAGTCTATAAGGTCAATCGCCTGGCCGACCAGGCGCGACTAGGATTCGTCTCGCGCGAACCGCGCTTTGCGCTGGCGCACAAGTTCCCCGCCGAGGAGGTACTGACGGAGCTGATCGACATCGATGTGCAGGTCGGGCGGACGGGCGCATTGACCCCTGTGGCGCGGCTCAAGCCTGTCGTCGTCGGCGGCGTGACGGTGACCAACGCGACGCTGCATAACGAGGACGAGATCGCGCGCAAGGACATTCGCATCGGCGATACGGTTATCGTTCGGCGCGCCGGCGACGTCATTCCCGAAGTCGTCGCGGCCGTGCCCGAGCGGCGCAACGGGCAGGAGCGGCGATTCGTCATGCCGAGTCGTTGCCCCGTATGCCGATCGCACGTGGTCAGGTCGGAGGAGGAAGCCGTGGCCCGTTGCAGTGGCGGCCTTTACTGTCCCGCCCAGCACAAGCAGGCTTTGCTGCACTTCGCGTCGCGCCGCGCCATGGACATCGACGGTCTGGGGGAGAAACTCGTCGACCAACTTGTGGCAAGCGACATAGTCAAGACCCCCGCCGACCTGTATAAACTCGGCCTGGTAGCGCTCGCCAGTCTGGAGCGCATGGGCGAGAAGTCGGCGGCAAATCTGCTTTCCGCCATAGAGGCAAGCAAGACCACCACCCTGGCGCGGTTCATATTCGCCCTGGGTATCCGCAATGTCGGCGAGGCGACGGCAAAGGATCTCGCCAATCACTTCGGCAGCATCGAGGCACTGATGATGGCGGACGAAATGCAGTTGCAGCAGGTTCCCGATGTTGGCCCGGTGGTCGCGACGGCGATCCGGCAGTTCTTCGCCGAGCCCAATAACCGGGAGGTTGTCGAGCAGCTTCGCGCCGCGGGCGTGCACTGGCCGCAGCAGGCAGCGTCCGCCAAGAAGGGCGTCGGAACTCTTGCGGGCAAGACATTCGTTCTGACCGGAACCTTGCCCAGCCTGAGCCGCGAGGAGGCGAAGGATCTGCTCGAAGCGGCCGGCAGCAAGGTGAGCGGCTCCGTATCGCGCAAGACGGACTACGTTGTCGCCGGCGCGGAAGCCGGTTCGAAGCTCGACCGCGCCCGCGAGCTGGGCATCGCGGTGATCGATGAAGACCAATTGCGGCGACTGCTGCGATCCGATTGAGAAACACGAAGGACGAAGGATGCGAACATGAGGAAGGTCACGAAAGCCGTTTTCCCGGTCGCCGGCCTGGGCAGCCGATTCCTGCCGGCCACCAAGGCGAGCCCGAAGGAGATGATGCCCATTGTCGACAAGCCGCTCATCCAGTACGCGGTGGAGGAGGCGGTGGCGGCAGGCATCACCGACATGGTGTTCATCACCGGCCGCAACAAGCGCGCCATCGAGGACCACTTCGACACTGCCTACGAGCTGGAGTCCGAGCTGGAACTGCGCGGCAAGGACGATCTGTTGCGCATCGTGCGCGAGACGGTCCCGGAGCATGTCAATTGCATCTACATCCGACAGGCCGAGGCGCTCGGACTGGGCCACGCCGTCCTGTGCGCGGAACCAGTGGTCGATGAGTCGCCGTTCGCCGTCCTGCTAGCGGACGACCTGATCGATGGCGATCCGCCTGTCATGCGGCAGATGGTGGACGTCTACAATTTCTACAACTGCTCGGTGCTCGGCGTTCAGAACGTTCCGCGGGAACACACCGGCCAGTACGGCATCGTCAGCACCGAAGCGGAACGCGGCGCGGTCCAGCGCGTCAGCGCCATCGTCGAGAAGCCGGCGCCGGACAGGGCCCCGTCCACGCAGGCGGTGGTGGGCCGCTATATCCTGACGCCGCGCATCTTCGACCATTTGCGGCGGGTTCAGCCCGGTGCCGGCGGCGAGATCCAGCTCACCGATGCGATCTCCACGCTCCTGACCGAGGAAGCCGTGCTTGCCTACCAGTTCAACGGCACCCGCTACGATTGCGGGTCGAAGCTGGGATATCTCGAGGCGACCATCGCCTATGGCCGCAAGCACCCGGAGATCGGTGCGGCGTTTTCGGAGTTCCTAGCGTCGCTGAAAATCAATCGCTGAGCGCACGCGGGCCTGTTCTGCGTCGGGGCGCTTGGGCCTATACTACGCCCAGCAGGACAGGATCCTTGCGGGAGGGGCGGTAGGCTATGGCAAACAAACTCCTGATCGTCATGGTCAACACCGATCCGAAGAACGGCGCTGAGCTCGGCGCGCCGTTCTTTCAGGCGACGGTGGCGGCTGCGATGGAATACGAGGTCGAGGTCATTCTGACCGCCGCGGCCGGCGCGCTGGCGGTGAAGGGAGTGGCGGAGAAGCTGCACGTCAAGGAAGGCTCGCCACAGAGCGTTTATGACATAATCAAGGACGCGCACGAGGCGGGCGTCAAGTTCAAAGTGTGCACGCCGACGCTGGATCTGTGGGGTGAGGATTTGATTCCCGAAATCGAGGAGACCGTCGGCGGTGCATACGTGATCTCCCAGGCGATGGACGACGACGTGGTGACGTTCACCTACTGACCATGCTGTCAGCGCCGGAGGCACGCCGAATACTCGAGACGGCGGAGTTGATCTGCTCCGCCGTCGTCGTTTCCGAGGCGGTCGATCGCGTCGCGCGCGAAGTCACGGACCGGCTTGCGGACCAGCATCCGCTGGTGCTGAGCGTCATGGGCGGAGCCGTCGTGTTTACCGGCAATCTGCTGCCAAAGCTCAGATTTCCGCTGGACTTCGACTATCTCCATGTGACCCGCTACAGAGGCGAGACTGCGGGCGGCGAGTTGCGCTGGATCGTCGCGCCGCGCGAGGCGATCGCCGGGCGGGTGGTCCTGGTGGTGGACGACATCCTCGACGAAGGCATCACCCTTGCGGCGATTCGCGACCGCGTGCTGGAACTCGGTGCGCGGGTGTGTCTGACCGCAGTGTTCGCCGACAAGGATCTCGGACGATCGAAGCCGATCAGCGCCGACTTCGTTGGCGTGAAAGTGCCGAACCGCTACGTGTTCGGCTTCGGCATGGATGTGCGCGGCGCCTGGCGCAACCTGCCGGAGATATACGCTCTCAAAGACTGAGCTGCCCGGAAGGGGCGGCGGGCTGGTTTCAGCGCGCGGGCCGGACGAGAGCGGCGAAGAAACCCCAGATCATATTGGTCGCCTTTGGCCCTCGGGCGTCGTGGTAAGCGTGGCGCTCGTCGCCGCCGCTCCAGGCATGGCCCAGGCCGCGAATGCGAACGTCGCGAATCACCAACCGCTCATCGATATAATGATCGGTGACGACATGCTCACGTGCGCTCGCGCTTGCCGCCACTTCGCGTGATTGCGATCGGTGCGAGGGCAGCTCGCCCGGCTCGTCGCCCTCGCCGGACGGCGCGGCGTGAGCGCCGAGCATGAAACCCACGATCTGCGCGCCGTTGCGCGCCACGACGACGCGGTCCGCGTCGCCGTGTATGACCATGACCGGCGGCGGCGATTCACCGCTCGCGGCGGTGACCGCGAACACCTGGGCATCGACGACCAGCGGCGCAGCCCCGCGCATGGCTCTCGCGGCCGCGAACATGCTGTCCGCCGCGCCCGGTGCCAATCCAGAGTGGATGGCGGCGGCGGCAAAGGTGGCGCCGTGAAAGCGGGCCAGCAGCCCGGCCAGGGCACCGCCGGCTGAAAGCCCGGCGACGTAGATGCGGTTGGCATCGACGGGATAGAGCCGAGCGATCTTCTCCACCATCGCCATGACAATGGCGACCTCACCCCGACCGCGCTGGCAGGCCGGATCGAACCAGTTCCAGCAGCGCACGGGATTGGCTGTCCGGTTTTGCTCCGGGTATAGAACGAGAAAGCGATGGCGCCGCGCGAGTTCATTGAAGCGCGTGCCGGCGGCGAATTCCTTCGCACTCTGGGTGCAGCCATGGAGCATGACCACCAGCGGCAGGTGCTCGCGCAGGGTGAAATTGGGCGGTGTGAAGAGCAGAAACCGGCGCTGGGGCGGCACGGCGGGGCGGGTGTCGAGCCGCCCGTCGGCGGCGGCGGCGATGCCGCTTACCCAGCGACTGCGCGGGCGCTTCTTCGATGCCGGCCGGCGGAATAGCGCGAGCAGTTTCGCTAGGGAGGCGGGAAGGTGTTTTCTGCGCCGGTGCAGGGCCATCTGTCTGCGTTCGCCGGCGACAGTCAAGCGGCGTCGCGCGCTGCCCGCTTGCGTTCGTGTTCCTTGAGGAAGCGCTTGCGCAGGCGGATCGATTTCGGCGTGATCTCGACCAGTTCGTCGTCGGCGATGAACTCCACCGCGCTCTCCAGCGTCAAGCGAATGGGCGGCGTGAGCAGGATCGCCTCGTCCTTGCCGGCGGCGCGGATGTTGGTGAGCTGCTTGGTCCTGACGGGGTTGACCACGAGATCGTTATCGCGACTGTGAATGCCGATGATCATGCCCTCGTAGAGCGGCTCTCCGGGGCTGACGAACATGCGTCCGCGCTCCTGAAGCTTCCACAGTGCATAAGCGACTGCCTCGCCCTGCTCGGCCGATACCAGCACGCCGTTGCGCCGCTCCGCCACTTCCGATTTCATCGGGCCGTAATCGTCGAAGACGTGGCTCATGATGCCGGTGCCGCGGGTGAGCGTCAGGAATTCGGACTGGAAGCCGATCAGGCCGCGCGCCGGGATGCTGTATTCGAGGCGCACGCGGCCCTTGCCATCGGGCTGCATGTCCTGCAGATCGCCGCGGCGCTCGCCGAGCGCCTGCATGACCGCGCCTTGGTGCGCTTCCTCGACGTCCACCGTGAGGAACTCGAACGGCTCGCATTTGACGCCATCGATCTCCTTGATCACCACGCGCGGACGCGATACCGCGAGCTCATAGCCTTCACGGCGCATGTTCTCGAGCAGGATGGTCAGGTGCAGCTCACCTCGCCCGGAGACAAGAAAAACGTCGGCGTCCTCGGTGTCGTCCACGCGCAGGGCGACGTTGCTCATCAGCTCGCGCTGCAGGCGCTCGCGCAGCTGGCGGCTGGTGACGAACCTGCCCTCCCGGCCGGCGAAGGGCGAAGTGTTCACCTGGAAGTTCATGGTCAGCGTCGGCTCGTCCACCTGCAGCAGGGGCAGGGCATCAGGCCGCTCCGGATCGCAGAGCGTGACGCCGATGCCGACTTCCTCGACGCCGTTGACGAGCACGATGTCACCGGCTTGCGCTTCGTCGGTCACGACCCGTTCGAGCCCCTCGAAAACGAGAACCTGATTGACGCGGGCGCGGACCGGCGCGGGATCGTCGGGACCTCGCACGACCAGCACGTCCTGCAGCGGCCGCAGCCGGCCGCGCGTGATGCGGCCGATGCCGATGCGGCCGACGAAGCTGGAGTAGTCGAGGGAGCAGATCTGCAGTTGCAGCGGACCTTCGTCGGCCACCTCGGGTGGCGGAACGTGACCCAAGATGGCATCGAACAGCGGCCGCATGTCGGTACCTTGCTGCGTTGCGTCGAACATCGCGTAGCCGTTCAATGCCGACGCGTAGACGACCGGAAAGTCGAGCTGCTCCTCGCTTGCGCCGAGCTTGTCGAACAGATCGAAGGTATGGTTGATGACCCAGTCCGGCCGCGCGCCGGGCCGGTCGATCTTGTTGATGACGACGATGGGCTTCAAACCCCGCGCCAAGGCCTTACGCGTGACGAAGCGCGTCTGCGGCATGGGCCCTTCGACGGCATCCACCAGCAGCAGCACGCCGTCGACCATGTTCAGCACGCGCTCCACCTCGCCGCCGAAGTCGGCGTGGCCGGGCGTGTCGACGATGTTGATCTTGATGCCGTTGTAGAAGATGGCCGTGTTCTTGGCCATGATCGTTATACCGCGCTCCCTCTCGAGGTCCATCGAGTCCATGACCCTCTCCTCGACGACCTGGTTCTCGCGGAACACTCCGCTCTGCCTGAGCATGGCGTCGACGAGCGTGGTCTTGCCGTGGTCGACGTGCGCCACGATCGCGATNNGTCTTGCCATGGTCTACGTGAGCGATGATGGCGATATTGCGCAAGGCACGCGGCATTGGGCTGCACTCGGAAAAAGGGCGCGCATTCTAACACGCACTGCCACAGAGGCCTAATGGTCCCCATGCTAGAATTCTCAGCCCATCGTTTGCCGATTTGAGCTGCACGCATGCTGGGGATCGTCGGTGGCAGCGGTCTCACCCGCCTTTCCAATCTCGACGTCGTGCGCCGCGAGGTCGTCCGCACGCCGTTCGGGGAACCATCCGGCGCGCTGACGTTCGGGCGCATTGCCGGCGAGGATGTCGTGTTCCTCGCGCGTCACGGTTATGGTCACACCATCCCGCCGCACCTCGT
>JRYJ01000239.1_pt1 | contig 12912 bp, 11 predicted proteins | sample 235371 | NCBI WGS metagenome assembly JRYJ01 (sample SAMN03074219, study PRJNA261477) | activated sludge metagenome | biome: Wastewater Treatment Plant; feature: Wastewater; material: Activated sludge; isolation source: activated biomass of a wastewater treatment plant treating hydrocarbon... ... | reverse complement strand
TTTACAATGTACTGACTACTTCCAACTGTTGCCATTAATGCAACAATTCCAAAGGTCAATATGTATATTTTTTGTTTCATTTTACTTTTTAAAACAAGGGTCTGGGCGTTACCATGACCCCTGAAAAACTACCTATTTACACTCCTTTCATTTCAACAATCCTTTACCTTGAATTTGCCGGTAATGGTTCGCTATGTCTTTGTCGTTTCCTCCGATTTCTTCTCCATTTCTTACAGGCCATTTGCCTAAAGGACAATGTGTTTCCTCGTAGTGCAAGTGAAATACATTTATGTTCACTTTGCTTTCAACTTTGACCTCCATTAAGCAAGTGCATATTTTACACACACCACCTGAAGCGTCATAATGTTTGCACTCTTTACACTTGTCAATTCTTGCCTTGCTTAGTTCGGGATCATTTAACCATTCTTTAGTGATTAAATGTCTGCCTAAAAATCCTTTAACACTTTTGATAAAGTCCATACATTAATACTTCATTCCAAAACGCCTACCTACTTTATTTCCCTGATTGATATTTTCGCCTGTGCCTTGAATCCAACTCACTTTTGAGTAATCGAATCCAGTCGCCGGATTTGCTAAAAATTTATCGTACTGTGATTGAATGTACACCGTGCATTCTCTTTGAATAATGTCGATCAGGTTTGATATTTGCTTATGCCATGTGTGCATTTCCTTTTCGCTCAATGCATTGGTATTACTTTGGTCTTCGGTACTTACAGATAGTCCTTTTCCGGCTGCTTTGTAAGTGTTTAAAATTGCCGTGTCTTTTACGATTTTATTTCCAACAAGTTTGGCCAAGTATTTTTTCCAAAGATTATCGTACTCCGAAGTATTAAACTTTTTAGCTTCTTCCCAATTCGACGCCTCTAATCCCGGCTCCTGGGTATTCAAGTTTACCTTTGAGTTCCAAACTGCCCCAAGCCAAAAGACTTTGTTGTTTATTGAATAAGTTGTGGTTGACTTCCACTCTTTGATCGTGGCCCAACTAATAACGTCAGCCGTTAGTAAATCGAACGTATCCTGGCCTAAGTAATTACGAATAAAATCAGCCTCAATAGCTTCCATTGAGTGCTGCACTTTTTCCATTGAGTATTCCCTTTCCGCAATGGAGTATTTTCTAACCTCAAATGCTGTTATTAACCCCATTGAGTTGTATGTTTAAAGGTTTGCCATTTTGATTTTCTACCATTTCTGTCAAATGATCGAATGGGTTTTTGCTTTCGATTCCCATGTCTAAAAACTCATTCGCTCCGAGCATTTCATTTACGAACCTGATCGCTTTATTTAAAAGCCCGTTATCAATTACATCTTGGTAGTATTCAATAACAGGGAGTTTAGTCTTAAGTGTATCAATAAAAATATTGGCACTCAGGCCGCCTTGCTCGTCAATGCCTATGAGTTTCCTCGACCATGCATTCGCTAAGATTATTTTGTCGGTTGTTAATTTGTCGCACGTTTCGTAAAACTTTTCGTTCATGTTCAAATTGAACTCATGTACAAATGCCTCGCTCGAACCGTGTGGGCGTTCTGTAATCAATAAACTTTGAGGGTCGTCGCCTTGATCGGTGAAATTTGCAGCCCAGCGATGGTGAGCATTGTTGAACCCTGCCTTTTGCGCTTCTTCATTATTTAAAACCGTGTCGTTTCCTGGTTCCCCTTCAAACTCAATCATAACCTTTCCTGTGAAATTGTTATGAGAAGCACGCAGCAAATACTCTTTGTTTTTAATTTCCAAAAAAGCATCATGCGCACATGGCCACCAATCGGGGCGGCCATAAAAATCATTATCCCCGGCCATGACTTGAAACATGGTGCGGATAGTTCCATCCTTCAATGTTTCGTATTGAGGAAAAACAGGTATTTCTAAGGGTGGGTTTTTCTTTAAGTATTGACTATCCCAACGTTTTGAAACACATACAATGCGCTCAAATAAATCAGGAATTTTGTATAGAACATTTTTTGTTGGATGTTGTCGCAAAACAACTTTTTTCTGTCCTAATGACTGCATGATGTCAACTTGCAGCCATGCGTTGCCGTTGCTTTTAAATGATCGGAATAACGATGTTTTAAGGTTTGACCAATCGTTTTTGCCTAAATCAAAAGCCTTTATGTGCTGTAAGAATTTTTGCTTTTGCTCATACGGCACATCATCCGAAACTTGTACATCGTCATTTGGATTTGTAATATCGAAATCGGGGTCAACTATTTTCTTTACGTTGGTTTTTCCTCCGAAACAAACAAAATTCAATGAAGAAATTACGCCACCTAATGTTGGAGAAAGTGAAGCAAGGTTGTCTATAAAACGTAAAACCGTATGCTGGCTATCGTCCGAATAACCAGCGTACGGTATATACTTTCTATTCTTGAAAAATCTTCTTAGTTCTTCCGGGTCGCTTACTTCCTCCGGTATCGGATTTGATAAACGAAAGTTTTTTAATGCGCTATTTATTACGCCTGAGGGAGCATTTACAGACTTGCATCTAAAACATCCGGTTGGTGAATAATTGCAATAGTTACAGGCCACATTACTTATTTTTTATTGTCCTCTGACTTTTGCTTATTCAATCCATTTTGTTCTTTGTACCATGCGCAATTTTTAGAGAGTGAATCAATCACTCTTTTTTCCTGCTCAGGTGCAAGCTCGCCGATCTCGTGCTTTCTTTCGGGTACAGCTTCCAGGATGGCCTTGAAGTCATCCTGAGAAGCCGCCGGAATTACTCGCTTACCTTCGGGGTATAGTTTACTTTTCTTGACATCAATTACAACATCCCAGGGCTTTAAATTAACTGCCCTTGCGTTTGAGCCGTGTGTACACGTAAGGATGTTGTTTGAATTGTCTTTGTGTTCTCCGATGTATCCTAACATTTTAACAGTAGTTTTATAGGTTAGTGTAAAAAAATATTAAGAGAAGTTCAATGCATTCAAAGCAGCTGGAGTTAAGCTCGAAGTCATACCCAAGTATTTAGATTGACCAACAAACTCAAGCACTGCTTTCTCATAGTCATTGTTTCCAACGCCTGACTGAGTGCCTGCCTTACTCCTTAATGCTGTGGTACATTGAATGAAAGTGTTTGAAGCTGGAACCGTGATGTCGATTCCAAATACGCGGACTATTCCGGTTTTGTATTCGGCAAAGATTATCAACGCGCATTCCTTTTTCAATTCATTCAATGAGTAGATTTTTTGCGCTGACAGCCCTTCATATTCGATACTCACTTGTATATCGACAGGTGTACCCTGGTCGCCCTGGGTCTCGTTTATGAATGCTGTTTTATTGTCGGAAAATTCATACTCAGATAGTCCGTTTGTTGCGCTGAAAGTGATGGCCGACAAATTATATCCAGTCGTTACCATTGATTCGACAACTGCGGTGCAAGTGATTGAGGCTATGTCGGCAACTCTTCCGATCCATAGTTTTTTAATACCGCCGACCTTATCATCACATCCACCGGAAGCCGCTTGTTTGAGGTCTAAAATTGTATTAGCCATGATTAATAATTTTTATTAGGGTGTTGAAATAGATTAAGGTGTATAAACAGCGTAAGTGGAAACATTCACCAGATATTTGTCTGAGAAAATGTTTGTTGCTTGCTTATAATTTGTTTCAAGGAAATATGCTCCTCCTTGATCTGGTTCCATTGACTTGGTGATGACCAAGCCCATACCATCGTAAGAAGTGCCGTTATTGTTAATGTCGATCGCAATTCCTAAGTTTTGAGGAACTGTCATCAACGCTCTGTGGTGAACAAAACCAATTGATTTTGCTACATTATCCCAATCACTTCTGCGGATGACAAGTTTACCATCAAACAATAAAGCATCATTGCGAACCTTACCAACAAGTTCCGGTGTCAACTCATTTGAAAGTTGCCCATTCATTGCGTAATTCATCGCTGAAGGGATGTCTTTATAGATGTCGGTTAACTGCTCTTTTAAGCGGTTGAAGATTCCTTTTGTAACAAATACCAATGGATACATGAATTGATCTCTCAATCCGTCCATTGCTTCGTCAAAATCTGCATTGGCTTTTGCGTCCAATCCTTTTATCAAAGCAATTGCGTCTCCGGTGTATTCGTAATCATTGAAATCACCTGCGTCAATATTATTGTTGATATGAGGATAAGAAGCAGTTTTTAATGCGTCAATTTGCTTCAGCCATCCGTCGCAAGTAGTAAGGGTATTTGTGATCCTTGTCTTTGTTGCTGCTGGAAGTGCTAAGGGATCGGCTGTAATTGTTGTTGCAATGATTGGGTGGTTTCCGAACCATGATGTTACTGCAAAATCGTTTCCGATATCTGCGACAACTTTCTCGACAAATTTTTGGAAAAATGCACTTCCTTCTGGTGTTGCAAGGATGTCGTTTACATCATTTCCTTTGCCCCAGAAAGCGGTCCACAGGCCATTCAATTGCGATGCCAAGGAATCTTTACATAATTTCAAAAATACGTGCCTGTTGCAAAGTGCTTTTGAACTTGACGTTACTGTAAAATCAGTAATTGCAGTACGTGAACAATCAGCCGGGCGGCTTGTGGTTATCCACTTCGTTTGATTGATACCAGCCCAATAAGCAGTACCTCCATCCATGTTATCAGCAATGGAGTAAGCACCAGCGTCATTAGACAAAATATCTTCTTTGTAAACAAGTAAAGTCTGAAGCAGAATGAGTGCCTGACGAGCAGGAAACATCACGCTGCCTCCAAAGACTTGACCGTTTGGCCCTCTTTGCGCTTGCGCATAGAGTTCCGAAAAGTTAATGGGTTGAACAGTCATTTTATTCTCTTTTTAAGGTGTTATTAAAATTCTTTTAGTGTTATTTTTTAATTGACAGATTCCAGGGCTTTAGGCTTTTGGCCCCACACTCCCATGATGACGGGTTTATCTGTTTTTGATTTGTGGGTTTCGATCAACTTACCCTCACCGGCTGCATTTGGCTGTCCTGTGAGTTGTGATTTAAAATTCAAAATTTCTGCGCCGATTTCTGATTTTGCGCTTTCGATTGCGGCACTTAGTTGTTCGCCACTTACTCCTGTTGTAGGCTGATTTGATTTCAATGTTTCGATCTCAGTTTTCAATTCCTCAATACTGGATTTTAGCATTTCAATCATTGTATTGCTGTCCTCTTTTATTTGGGCTGCAATTTCATCCGCACGTTTGTTTATTTCGTCTGCTGCGAATACTGCGATTTGATTCGCAACATTTACAACTAAATCCGCTTTTACATCTTCACTTGCGTTGACAAGTTTTTCATGGATTTCTGCCTCCGTGCTTTCGGGGCTTAAGCCTAAAAAGATTTTGGCTTGTGATACTATTTTTTCAAAAAGTTCAGTTCTCATAGTGTTATTTATTTTTTTAGAAATAATTTTTTAATCGTTTGATTGCAAGTACTTCTGTTCCGATAATGTCAACAAGGCCACGACTTTTAGCGTCTTTGGCTTGAAACATTCCTCCTCGTAGGGTTTCGTCTTTTTTCTTTACGTCTCTGTTCTCAGATACAAGGACTTGGAATGCTTCGACGGATTCGTTAAGCATTTTTTTAATGCCTGACTTGTCTCCTTTTTCCATGTAATTTCTTATTGCAGAATTTTTATCCGGGCTGAGATCTGAATAAATATCCTCAAATCTGTTTTTGTAAAATTCAATAAATTCTTTATCGAGAGAAACAAAGGCTCCAATATTTCCAACTCTGGAAAGTGGACCGCTTGCGACAATTTCCTTTACTCCGGCAATTGCCATGTAGGCGGCACTTCCGGCGTTATGCACATAAGCGACAACAGGTTTTTTGAAATCCCGAATCGCATTAAACATGATCTGCCCTGCCATTGCTTCGCCGCCGCCTGAATTAACTTCGAGGATTGCCCCTGATACATTGGGATTGTCTCTGTAATACAAAAGATTGTCGGCCAACTCCTGAACTCCCATTGAACACATATCTCCGTCAACGGCCATGTAATCATTTAAATATAGTTTTATAATTGTGCCTTTTTGCACTGAATCGACGCGGCTATCCTGCATTGTTACAAGATTTCCGGTCGTTACGATTCTCTCCCCGCTTTGAGGTATGTATTCAATCTTATTGTTTTTTGAAAATGCTTTTTCGCCAGTTTCTAAGGCTTGTGCAAACCTTGACAGATAGCCAAGTCCAATGACAGGATCAATACATAACTGTTTGCCATATAACAAAGTGATTGCCTTTTCTAAGGCTGCCTGATGTGCTGGGCTTATCTGTGCCTCCATTTATTAGGATGTTGACACAAATTTACAAAGATGGTTTTTCTTAATTTATAACTGAATGGCGTTCAGTACACTATTTGTTACCTATTTTATAAACAGCTTTCCTCAATGCCAAAAAACTTGTGCTGTACCGACTTGCAAGTAACTTGATCGAGGTTCCATTTCTCCATGCTTTTACACATATAGCCTTTAATAGTTGACTATCCGGGATTGCCTCAATAAACTTCATATCATTAGGGCAAGGATCATGAATACCAAGTGCTTTTAAGAAGTCCAGTCTGATCTTTTCGCTTTGGGATGCCATATTAAATAAGTCCTTTGGTTGTCATAAAATCTTCATAGAAATCAAATACTTCACCGGTGCGCTCCGGGCCTAAACAACAATACTGATTTTTTGAAAGCTCGTACCGGTCATGAATCAAAATTAATCTTCCTGTATTGTGGCCACGTAGCGCCTCAATGACGTTTTGATATTCGCTTTCAGGTAGTTTTGAAAAATCCCAATTCATTATGATTTCTTTGTCCTTGCCGTTAAAAAAATAGGTGTTTACCGGGGTTTTGGTGTTATAGTGCCGTATCGCTGTTTCAATGTCTTGCTTTGTTTTAGAACTCACAATTGATTCAATTTCAAGCAGTCCTGGAACATCATCCGGATTTTCCCAAACCGAAACAAGTCTTTTTTGTAATGTCGAAACATCAATTCTTACTACTCCGTATATCATACTGTCAGCGTCACTCTTTTTTCATAATTACAATATCCTGCTGAATTGCAGTCTCCCACGACAATTACGTCATTTGTGGCCTTTAAATAAACGATGGCCTCATCGTCATAGCTTAATACTTCGCCTCCCCTTCCTTTTTTAACCCCGGCAAACTGCCAAACAAATGTTGAAGTACCAGGGCAGCCCGAAAACGTGGCCGTTAAAGTGAATTTTTTACCTGTATCTGTGATCGCTGCGCTCAAAGTGTCCGTTAGAATCGGAGTAGATGCATTAGCAACAAGATTATAAAAATCACTTGCAGAATCGTCCAGAAAATAATTAACCGTTGAGACCCGAAAACGGACTTTAAATTGTGTTTCATAAGGCGTATAATTTTCTAAAATCGGTTGTGTTGTGGATATTAACTGAAACTCTTTACCGCTTGCTGTTACAGGACCGCCACTTGAAAGTGTAAGTGTGTCAACATTATTTTGTGCGCCAATCCAAACCCCTGCTGGACTATGCCTTGCCACAAAACCTATGTTTACTGTCTTAGTAGCTGATCCTGTTACAGTTATGTATAAGATAAAATGTTCATCCGGGCTATATCCTAATGCTGCCAACTCTCTGTTTATGGCCTGTCTTAATGCTTCGGACAATGTTTCGTTTGAATCTCCGGTGGTGTATGTAACGTCAACGGCCAATGTATGACCGGTCCCCAAAACGCCGCCTGTGCTTACGTGGATTCCGATGTCCTCAACTGTTACCGCATTATTCCAACTAAATGCAAATTCAGTTCTAAAATTCCACCTATCCCAAATAATATCCCGTTCCTGAATCTCGACCGGTGCGCCAGCGTTTTGTTCGATCCATGTTCTTATTCTTGGGATATGGTAAATTGAATCATCTAAAGGTTCGACCTTCCAAGTTGCTGAAGCCGGAATATCTGGATTTTCCCATTTTTGTTCATGGGTGCAAGTAACTGAAACGGGGGCTATGTTAACGGTCGCTGTTTGGGTGCATGATCCGCAATCCGTTATTCCCGGAGTTGAACAATAAGGGGGGCAGCCTTCCTCACACCAAATAATAACTCTTTGAAATTCCCAACATTTCATAAGAGATAGCAGCGTTTCGTTTCCGTATTGCTCCCATTCTTGGTTTTTGCCGGATTCTCTAAATCTAATTATATCAACGGCCCCGTGTCCTGAATACTCACCTGTTTTGTAAAGGGTGTACCCTTGTGCTGTTTTTGCATAGGTGGCGCTTGGAGGGTGTACGTGCAAGTCAGGATTCGGACAGTCGTCTTCGTCAGGTTGTACTCTGACTGAATTAACAGGGCTTTCTACTTTTGTTCCCGTGCTGTAAGTAACGATTGCTTTAAAAAACAAATAATCTGATGTGATATGATCTAAGTCTATTTTATCCGAAGTGTACGGCTGCCAATTATTCACCCCGTCGGTTGACCATAAGATTTCTGTATTTGACACAGTAAGGCCATGAGTGCCGTTTTCTTCGGCAGTCACTTTATTACCCTCTTTGGTTAGTGTGACAACAGGCTCCAATTGAATTTTTATGATGTATTCTTTTGTAATTGGAGGACAACCATCTGTGAAAGTCATTGTCATACGAACCACCGTATTTTTAACGGGTGTTGTTACCACGTTTCCGGCTGTCCACGTCTTTACATCAATGTATCTATATTGCCACGTTACCGTGTTTATTGTGCTTGGAATTGAACCAGCATAGGCAAAAGTATAGATTGTGCCTACTTTTGAAAGCGTGATGTAAGGATAATTCAAACATGAAAGCGGCACATCAAAACCGATACATTCGTCCAATGTGTGAACGTCAGGCTTGAACGAAAACTCTGCTTCACCTTTTACGGGATTGTAATTTGTGATCTTTACAAGTCTTCCCATGAGGTCGCCCGTGTGAATGTTTGGGCTGCTTATTAATGCTCTTTTTCGGAAGAACTCTGAAAAATAATCTTCGGGGTTGATCTTCGCTTTAAAGTGAATTAAAGGTACATCTCTAAAATCACGATCATACCTTTTATAAATCATCTGGTATAGGTCGTCCTCATGCCATCCGTAGGTAATTTTTTCTTCCGGTATTACCAAAGTTGCGCCGGGCCAAGCTCCAATGGCATCAATAGCCTTGTTTAGCTTTTGTGCTACCAATGGGAAAATATTATAAAGCTCCTTTGTACTTCCGTTACGGGCATAAGCGGCCCTTAATCCTGGTACGCCGCCCGTGTTAACTTCATAAAACTGATGGTTATTTCCATGAGCGATTAAAATGCGAGGTGCAATGTCATAGCTCAGCTTATTCTCCAAGTTATCCACCATCCACGGCAACTCCAACACTCCACCAAAGGCTTCAAGCCCTGTGTCTGCTGAAAATGTGGCTTCAAAATATGGGTTCTCAAAGACTTCGTTTTGATCGCTGTCTTTTTTGTCAAAACCATTATCGACAAATCGGCTATATGGTTCGTACTGATCCCATTTATATGACTTGATCTTTGCGTCTGTGGATTTTTTGAATGAGTAAATCCGGTTCTTTGCGATCTTCTCTAATTGCTCGTAGCTCTCTGAGTCTTTAATTTGCTTTTGCCTTAAGTCATTTAAGGATGAATTAAAATACCCGGTTATTGAATCCCCGAAGTAATCCAAGTCGTAAGGCGTGAGGAAATATACCTTTTGATCTGACCAATCGGTGTAGATATGAAAATTGAAGATATGGCAAATTCCTTTTAAGTAATCTAAAAAGGAATCGTGCCTTAGATTTTTGCCTACGTCAATAGTATCCCCAGACTGAATTATTCTGGTTAAGTCTTTATTATAAAAAGAAGAACCGTTTTTTATGTGATTAAAGATCACGGAGCCACCCCTGGAAAAATACTCAACATAGATTTTATCTCCTGGGTGGAGGTAAACATTCTCTGCAATTAAAGTGAGCCTAAGATTCATGTCTTCAAAATGACCGGCTTCATTAGTTAGTGGGGCTGGATAATCCAAAACATTTATTGTGCCGTCGAACTGTTCATGGACGAGCCTAAATTCAACAGCCGAGGTAGAAGCGAATGCTCCCTTTTTCAAAATGGTAATAGATAAATCCAATTCAGCTATGAACGTCGCTATACAAGCTCTCTGATAAATTCCGGTTAATGGGTCGTAATTACCTCCATGATCTAAGTTTTCGACGTTGAACTTTATCTTAGTCCATGCACCTGATCTTCGGGATAGCTCGGTGTAATAATAAAGGATAGGCTTGTTTTGGGAGCTTGGGCCATATTGAATTTTACTGCCTTCGGTTGTCGCTTTAAAAAGTGAATTGTTTACCGCTTCCTCATCAGATGCAAATTCTTTTTTGTTGAGGTAGTGTATGATTTTTCTTCCTGTTGTGGTTTCTAAAAGCGGACAACTTACGCCCCAACCGGCGGCACAAAATCCTTTCTCCATGACTGCCAGCGCATGAACAAGCGGCCTGAAATTTTCCTCTGCAAATGTTTTTTTGTTATTAAGATACCCATACCAACAAAAACCAAAATAATAACCAGGGTCTCCGGGTTGATAGTCGTTTAATGTTGTCCAATTTGTTTCAAGATTGGCCCATGAGTAGGTAAATGTTCCAAATGGTAATTCATCCAAGTAAACATCCTTGACTTTTGTAATCCATGAAGTGTCAGCATCTGTTAACTCAATTTCAATTCTGTTGTTTTCTTTTTCGTATTTGAGAACTTTTAGTTTGTTTTGGTTTAATGTCCTGTGGCCGACTTCGACATCTACCTCAAATTCAGGATATGTATTGTCGATCATTTCAACATCCATAGCCGGGCGAAGGACTGCCAGATTTTTGTTAGTGGCTGGTAATGAAGTATTTACAACTGTTTCGGTTGCTATCTTATTAATGTCGGTAAGAGTTTGGATTTCTTTACTGATCGAAATTTGAAAATCAGAGTCCACGTCTAAATATAATTGCCCGGAAATCAGCCAGTCCGGCCTTATCCATGAATTATTCGGTGAACTATCTCTTACTTTTAGTGCTATCATTTAGATATCTTCTTGTTGTGTATTCACAAATTCACTTGCGTATCCTGAAAACTGAAAGTCAATAAGTTTATCTTTTTCTCTTATTATCGTGCTTCCGGGTTCAAGTACGAATTTTTCCCATTTGGTATTCGCTGAATATCCCTTTTGTAAGTGATGGCCCGGTGAGCTGCAAAAGTTATTCAGGAATGTTTCGTAACCCGGCCACTTTTCTATTTCGGTTCTGAATGTTAACTTCCGAACTCCTTTGGTATGGAGTGCTGAAGTGCCGCCTGTTTTAAATTGCGTTTGGCTGTAATCAATTGGCTTAAATATTTCCTGTCCTTGTCTTTCTAAACTTGTTGAAAGTGCCGGGCCTGTTGCCATCATTGAGCGGCCCCCGAATGGCTCCAAGAATAAAACGCCCATGTAGTCATCTTGAACGGCACAACAACAATAATCAGCCTGAATTGTACTTTCGACAACTCCATCTGAATAAAAGACTTTCAAATGAGTTGGAGGCGTTGTAATTCCATAGAGTGCATAATCTAAGCAAACGTATTTAACTGTATTGGCCCCGGTTAAATTAAAAACCTGGTTGATTCCTATTTGTGTGGATCCGTTCCAATAGCTCAAAACAATTTGGCCAACTCCTAAAAACCAAACATAATCCTTTGAGCCGTGCAATAACTTCCAATGTGTCGGCCTCTGGTGAAGCATTAACCCGGTTCGTGGCGCTGTAAATCCTGAAGAAGTGCCAAATAAAGAATGAGTGTCCGCGTTTACATTTGCATTGATAGCATTAATTACATTGCTGTCCGATGTGATCGTTTTAACTGATACGCAAGTCGTGGAATTAAAAGATACTTCCCCGTATTTGAGCTTAATTCTTTTGAGAATATTTGAATCAGTTTGATGGGTTGCGCTTTCCGTTGGGAACGAAGTATAAACCAACCCCCGGGCAACTGATGAAAAGTCTTTATAAAAAGGTGTACTTGCGGCAAATGGTTTATATTTTGCGTCTTCTGTTATCCGTGTGCCTCCTTCCTCTGCTAAGTAATAGCCGAGGTCTTTTCTTGTTGGGGGTGTTCCAAGATCAGTTAATTCAATGCCCCAAACCATAGGCCAATTGGCAGGAGAATAAGTCTTGGGTGCTGATGTGATATTTACTGCCATTGTTAGACTGCTTTACGTTTTTCGGTGAGTTGTTCTCTTAAGGCTTGTTTGCTTGCTTCGGTTATTCCCCTGATTGCCCCCTCATTTGTTCCTTCAAATGCTCCCTCAAATACTTTACGAGCGATTGATTCAGCAATCGTTTGGATTTGTTCGTCTGAAAACTCCGCTTTTATTTTTCCATTTCTACCCCCAAACGGAATGATTACCGGAATGATCGGCTCATATTTTGGTCGTAAACTTTCGCCGGGTATTGAGTGAATTGCGGCTTTTGTCCTGATTAAATATTCCGATAAATCAGTTATCAATGTTGAAGGTTGCCCGGAGTTGGTTTTTACTCTGTCCTTATCCAATATCTCAAAGACTTGCGGATGTCGTGTTGTTTGTTTCCGGGTTCCGATATATTCGTTTTCATGTAGTATTCCCGTGCCAATTGGCCTTTCGCCAGTTTCATCTGGTGGTGCAATTCCGGCCCCGGTAAATCCTCCCTTGCCTCTTTTATTGAAATACGCTCCTTTTGCGAAGGTTGAGCTTTTGATTTTTGCTATTTGCAAGGCTCCGGCGGCAATGATGAAAGGAATTAAAAACGGCTTATCCAAATTCTTAATGACATTTAACGCCGTTTGAATCGTGGCCTCAAATATTGCAAGTTTCTTCCTGCGTTCTGCTGCCTTTTTGTCGATCTCTGCTATTTTGGCATCGCGTTCCTTTTCGATCCTTTCCTCTTCTGCTGAATTTCCTTTAACAAGTTTTAGGCGGTT
>JRYJ01014575.1_pt1 | contig 12925 bp, 15 predicted proteins | sample 235371 | NCBI WGS metagenome assembly JRYJ01 (sample SAMN03074219, study PRJNA261477) | activated sludge metagenome | biome: Wastewater Treatment Plant; feature: Wastewater; material: Activated sludge; isolation source: activated biomass of a wastewater treatment plant treating hydrocarbon... ... | reverse complement strand
TCGCGCGCCAGCCACTTGCCGAGCACGACTTTCTGCTGATTTCCGCCGGAGAGCACGCCGACGGATTGCCGGAGCCGCGGCGTCTTGCTCCGCAGCCGCTCGCCCAGCCGCCGGGCGAGGTCGGCGACGGCGCGCGGCCGAATCAATCCAAGCACGCTCAGTCGATCGAGGCTCGGCATGGTCAGGTTGGCTTGCACGCTGTCGGTGAGGATCAGCCCGTGCCGGCGGCGATCTTCCGGGGCGAGGAGCAAGCCGGCCCGCAGCGCCCCGGCCGGAGATCCGATGCGGATCCGTTGCCCGTCGATTCGAATTTCCCCGCCGATCATCGGTCGCAGCCCGACGATCGTCTCCGCCAATTCGGTCCGGCCGGCGCCGACGAGGCCCGCCAACCCGACGACTTCGCCGGCGGCGACGGTGAAACTCACGGGCGGCACCCCAGCCGTCGCGAGGTTTTGCACTTCGAAGCGCGGCGCGCCCGAGGCCGCCGGCGGCGCCAGCCGATCGATCCGCCGCACGTCGCGCCCCACCATCAGTCGCACCATCGCCTCGTGGCTGATCTCCGAGCGCGCCAGTTCGCCGGCGTTCCGGCCGTCGCGCAGCACCACGACCCGATCCGCCACGGCGTGCACTTCCGCCAAGCGGTGCGAGATGTACATGACGGCGACGCCGGCATGCTTCAATTCGCGGATCACGCCGAACAGCGTGTCGGTCTCCCGTTGCGAGAGGCTCGAGGTCGGCTCGTCCATGATGATGACGCGAGCGTCCTGGCCGAGCGCCCGGGCAATCTCGACCAGTTGGCGCTGACCGATCGACAGGTCGCCGACCGGTGCGCCGGGCGATACGGCCAGCCCGACGCGGTCGAGCAGCGCTTGCGCCTGCCGTCGCATCGCCCGACGGTCGAGCCAGCCGATCGCTCCGCCGCGGACGATTTCGCGGCCCAGGAAGAGATTCGCCGTCGCGCTGAGGCTTTCCGCGAGGTTGAGTTCCTGATGAATCAGCACGACGCCGTGATTCAGCGCCTCGCGGACGGTGCGGAACCGGACCGGTCGGCCGTCGAGGCGGATCTCGCCCGAATCGGCGGTCTCCACGCCGGCGACGATGCGCATCAGCGTGGACTTGCCGGCCCCGTTTTCACCGATGACGGCCAGGACTTCGCCGGCCATCAACCGCAGGCTCACTCCGTCGAGCGCTCGGACGCCGGGAAACGACTTGTTGACCCCGCAAACCTCAAGTCGTGGAACGGTCGGGACCTCGGCAATGACCGCGGACGGACCTCGATGGATCGGCCGGTCGGCGTCTGTGAACATCGGAGGTTTCATGACAGCCGGCGATCGGCGTCATCGTCCGCCTTTGCCGATCTTCATCCGCTCCTGGATCGTGTACTCCTCGACGGTATGGCGGTCCGGGCCGCCGGCTTTCGTGACAACGCGATGCGGCACGTTGCGCACCGCGGGCCCCGTGTCAGCCGCGCCCCTCGCCAGCGCCGCCATTGCCTTGACCGCCTGGTAGCCGAAATTGAATGGGTCCTGAACGATCGTGCCGACGATATATCCCTCCNNGTCCTTGACGGCGCTCAGGATCGCCGGCGGGTTGTACGCCCACAGGCCGATGAACGCGACGTTCGGCTCCTGATCCAGTTCGATCAGCGCGTCGGTCGCCTTTTCCTTGCAGACCGATTCGCCGCCGGGCTGGTCCGTGTAAATCTTGTGGAGCCGATACTTGCCGAACGTGCCACCGCCGGTCGGCAGCGGCGGGACGTTGTTCGGGTCGGCGAGCGGCTGAGCGTCAGCCAGTTCATCGAGCACGCCTTGGCAGCGCTGCCGGGCGTTGAGGGCTTCGGTCTGGCCCACGAAGATCGCGACGACGCCGCCGTCGGGCAGCGCCTCTTTCACGAGCTTCCCCGCCGCGCGCCCGGCGGCGTAGTTATCGGTTCCGATATAGCAGCGGCGCTTCGACTGCGGCGCGTCGTTGTCCACGGCCAGGAGCGGCGTCTTCGCGGCCACTTCGTCCAGGTACGCCGACTGGTTCTTGGGATCGATCACGCTGACCGAGATCGCCTTGATGTTCTGCCCGACGAGGCTGTCGATGATCTCCTTCTGCTCGGCGGCATTGCCGGACGACGGGCGTTTGAACACCAATTCGACGTCGGTCTCCAGCGCGGCTTTGTTGCAGCCGGCCTCGACGATCGACCAGAATGGATCGGGATTGTTGGAGACGAAGGCGACCGTCGGCTTGTTGCTCGGCGGCGGAATCACGGCGGTGGACTTCACGCCGGTGCACGCCGACGCGCTCATCAACGCAATGCAGAGTAAATACCGAGGAAATCGTCTCATGGTCTTCCGTCTCCTGCGGATCGGTCGCCGCGTCACCCGCCCATGATGTTGTAGCCGCAGTCCACGTAGAGGATCTGGCCGGTCACGGCCGACGCCAGCGGACTGACCAGGAACAAGGTGGCGTTGGCGACTTCCTCCGGCTTGATTGCTCGGGGCAGCGGCGAGCGCACCGCCGCGTATTCGATCGATTTCTCGAATTCGCCGGGCCGGATGCTGCGCGCGGCCCGCGAGGCATACGGCCCGGCCGAAATCAGGTTCACGCGGATGTTTCGGCCGCCAAGATTCTGAGCCAATTGCCTGGCGTCGATTTGCAGCGCGGCCTTGGCCGTGGACATGCCGCCGCCGTAGTACGGCACGACGCGCTCGCCGCCGAGATACGTCAGCGCGACGGCGCTGGCCCCGCCCGGGCGATCCGCCATGTACGGCTCCGCGGATCGCAATAGCGACGTCAGCGAGTAGGCGCTGATGCCGAGCGCTTCCATGTACGCCGCCCGGCTCGTATCCTTGGCCAGCTTGGTGATCTCGCGGCTGAACGCAACCGAGTGAATCAAAATGTCGATTCCGCCGAATTCCTTGCCGATCGCCTCCACCGTGCCGGCAATCGAGAACTCCGGGTACTTGGCATAGCGGCGGTCGGTGCGGACGGATTCGGGAACGTCGGCCATCGTGTCGTAGCTGACGTCGCAGGGCAAGATTTTCTCGACGGTCAGTTCCCCGCCCGTCTCGAGTCTGCGCGACTCGCGGTCCTGCTCGCGAGTCAGGAAGCTCTCGACAATGCCGAGCATGCGCGGATGGCACGCCAGGACGATGCGCGCCCCGGCGGCCTTCAGCGCCTTGGCGATGAACCAGGCGAACGATTCATTGTCGCCGACGCCCGTGACCAGTGCGACTCTGCCCGACAGATCAATCGGAATCACCGCGCGCTCCTTTGCGAGTGCCTGACGGCAATTAGAGTAGCGACGCTGCGCGGAAGCGTCATTGCTGAACCCAGTCGGCGATCAGATTGACGACCTCCGCGGCGACGTGGCCGGGCTTCTCGTATTCGGCCGGCGTCGCCTTGCCCTGGCCGTCCATGAAGAGGTGATTGAGTTTCGCAAATCGCTTGAGCGTCGCCGTGGACTTGCCGGCCAAGGCCTTCTCGAACTGGGCAAAATCGTCGATCGTCACCTGGTAATCGCGGTCACCCTGCAAAACAAGCACCCGGCACGAGAGTTTCCCGGCCGTGCCAGCCGGGTCGAGTGCGCGCACCGCGGCTAGATAGGCCGGCGGCATCCCCATCAAGCGTTCACTGGCGGGCCATTCGGCCGCGGCCTTGGGATCCCGCAGTTTCTCCGCTTGCAGGCGCACTTTTTCGAGCATCTCCTTGACAGCCTCGCCGTTCGGCCCCGGCAGGCTGCTGAGGTAGGCCAACTGATCGATGATGACGTCTTCGAGCGGCCGGGCGGCCCCGGCCATGATGACGATGCCCGCCAGGTTCGGGTCGAGCGTCGCGAGCTTCGGCGCCGCCATGCCGCCGAGGCTGTGCCCAAGAATGAAGATCCGCCGAGCGTCAATTCCCGGCGTCTTGCGCAGCAGGGCGACCGCGGCGAGCGCGTCGTCGAGCACCTCGTCGCGCAAGGTGAACGTCTCGGGCTTGAGCTTGGCCGCGTGAATGAAATTGCGCTTGTCGTATCGGAGCACCGCGACGCCCCGGCTGGAGAGGCCCTCGGCCAGGTCGCGGAACGGCTTGTTCGGGCCCAGAGTCTCGTCCCGGTCGTGAGCGCCGGAACCGTGGACGAGAACGACCGCGGGAAACGGCCCGTCGCCGGTTGGCATCGTCAGCGTGCCGCCGAGCGGAAACTCGGCGCCTTCGTTCAGTGTAATCGGACGACTGCGGACTGCCTCGGGCTTCACGTAATTGGGCGGCTTGTACTCCACTGGCGGCCGGCTAGGCACGAACCCCAGCCCTGCGATCCGGTTTTCCGAATCGAAGGCGACCCGCACGTCGAGTTTCGCCTTCTCGAACTGGCAGGTGATGAACACCAATTCGTACTTGCCGCGATTCTCCGAACGCGATTGCAGCGCTTCGCGGAAGGGCCCGACTTGTGTCGTCACGGCCACCCAGGTCTCTTTCAGTTTGTCGGCCGGCATGACCTTTTTCATCGTGTCGTCGAATGTTTCGACTGCCGCGGTGAATTCGCCGGCGCTCAGGCGGCCGATGAAGGCGCGGGCCTGCGCGGCGCGGTCCGCCAGCGGAGCTTGCATCAGACAGAGGGCCCAAGTCATCGCTGCCGCATACATACATGCCTCCGTTTCGGCGGCCGAAATTGTGGACAAAAGTCGATGATCCGCCGTTCAACGCGGTCACGGACTGACGGCTTCGCCGCTTTGTTGAATGGTCAATTGGCCGGTCCGTTCGAGACGTTTGTACAGAATCGCGGAGTAAACCACCGGCCACAGCGCACCGACGATAACGCCGAAGAATGCCCCGATCGGCGGGACGCCCAGGAGCACCGCAATCGCGCCGATCACGCCGCCGGTCGTGAACGACCACGCCCCCACCCGATGCGTGCGGTCCCAGACCTTGGGATCGGCCAGGGTCCACGGCGTCCGAATGCCGAGCCAGAAGTTGCTCTTTACTTTGCCGAGCACGTTGCCGACCAGAGCGAAGAACACGAAGAACCCGGCGAGGAACGGCCGCTCGGGCAGCCGCTCACTGTGAATCGTCGCCCAGAGAAACGTGGCGTGGAGAAACGCGAAGACGCCGGCAACCAACGCGAACACGTACTCGTAGGTCCGCCGAAACCCTTCCACGGAGTAGTTGCGCGGCGACAGCCACGGCAGGACGAATAACCCCAGCGTGATGACGCCGAGGGCGGCGAGCGGCAGCGCGTAGAAGATGAGCACGACGCGGTCCTTCGACGTCCACCCGTCCGGCTGACCGTCCAGCCCCCAATGCGTCGGGACTTTCTCCGGCATGCTGTCGTGGTAAAGCGCCTGGACGACGGCGGAGCCAGCCAGCGTCGCGAGCGCCAGGCCCAGTGCCACATATCCCCAGCGCGTCATAGGTCACCTGCCTTGAGATTCCGGATTGCTTCGCGGCCGGCCGTGAGACGGACCCGAGGCGTCGAACTTCGTCCCCGCAAAGAGTTCCCACATCGCGGCCAGCAGATCCTGCACGACGGTCGTGTTCAGGCTGTAGTAGATCTGCTGCCCGACGCGCCGCGACGCGATCAAGTCCGCCTGTTTGAGCACGGCGAAATGGTGCGACATCGACGGCTTCGAGAGGTCGAATCGGTCGGCCAGTTCGCCAGCGCTCATCTCACCGCGGCGCAGCAGGCGCAAAATCGCCAGCCGCGTCGGGTCGGACAGTGCTTTGAACGCGTCATTCATCGCGATCCGCGTCTGTTTGGTATTTCGCCAATTATCTAAATATATTGCACGTCGCCTGTCGCCGAGGCAAGGGGCGGGCCCGAAATGTTGCGAATCTCGCAGGATGAAAATGATCTGGCAAAATCCGGCGGAGGCGGGTATTTGTGCGTCCGGGCGCAACCCGCACCGGGACAAGGAGGTCCCCACGTGGCNNCCCGGGCACCGGCGTCTTCGCCGGCGACGACAACGTCTTCCGCGAGCACGCCACGGTCCATGCCGGCACGCAGGACGGCGGTACGCGCATCGGCCGCGGCAATTACTTCATGGCTCATTCGCACGTCGCTCACGACTGCGACGTCGGCAATCAGTGCATATTTGCGAACGGCTCGCTCCTGGCCGGGCATGTCCGCGTTCAGGATGGGGTCTTCGTGTCCGGCAACTGCGCGGTGCACCAGTTTGTGACGATTGGCCGGCTGGCCATGATGAGCGGCGGCGCCACCACGTCCAAGGATGTTCCGCCCTTTTTCATTCAGGAGGGCCGCAACCGCGTCGTCGGCGTCAACGTCGTCGGCATGCGGCGCTACGGCCTGGCCAGCGATCAGATCGAGGCCGTCCGCGAAGCCTACCGGATCCTCTACATGCAGCGAAAAGTGCTGCCCGCGGCGGTGGAAATGATCGAACGCCATTTTGGTCAGGTCGAAGCCGTCGCAGAACTCATCGCCTTTATCCGTTCATCCCGCCGCGGAATCACGTTTACTTGCGGGTACCGAGAAGCGGCGTAGGTCGCCGCCGCCGTCCGCTCCATCCAAATCTGCTGGGCAGCTGAGCCGTTCGCCAACCTCATTTTCCCCGTCGGACTCGTTCCTTGTCGCGGCAGCGCGGAAGTCCCATAATACCTGTCTGATTTTCGCGCCCAGCATGAGGATGACGGGGTTATGGAATCCGTGACGCTCGCGACGCAGCCGCGAACCGTGCGCGGCAAGCGGGCCGCCAGGCATCTGCGCCGCCAGGGACTGATCCCGGCCGTGCTCTATGGCCATAAAGAAGCGGTCGTTTCTCTCTCCTTGCCGGCCGATGCGCTGCTGTCCGCCCTGCGGCACCATGCCCGCGTCATGGACCTGGCGCTCGATGGCAAGAGCGAGACCGCCGTCATTCAGGAAGTGCAATACGATCACCTCGGAAAAGACGTACTGCACGTCGATCTGAAGCGGGTCTCGAAAGACGAGCGGATCACGGTCAGCGTCGCCGTGGAGCTGAAAGGGACGGCGCCGGGCACGAGTTCGGGCCTGCTGGAGCAGCCGCTGCACGAGTTGCACGTCGAGTGCCTGGCGCTGGCGATCCCGGAATCGATCAAAGTGAACATCAGCGCCTTGCAGGTAGGCCAGGCGTTCCACGTGCGCGATCTGCACGCGCCGGAGGGCGTGAAGCTCCTGATCGCGCCGGACGCGATCGTGGTGCAGTGCACGGCGGCCCAGGCGGAAGCGCCGGCGCCCGCCGCGGCCCCGGTCGGCGAAGCGGCGCCGGCTGAACCGGAAATCGTCGGCCGACGCGTCGCCAAGGAAGAGGGAGAAGAGTAGCATCGCCGGTTTTCGATTTTCGATTTGATTGACCGATCGCAATTCGACCGCGAATTCGACCTGATGGACATTGAAAATCGATCGTCGGAAATCGAAAATCGAACATGCAGATGAAACTGGTCGTGGGCCTCGGCAATCCCGGCCGGCAGTACGCCGGGACTCGGCACAACGTCGGATTCGAGGTCGCCGACCGATTGGCCGTTAACGCCGGCCCGTACCGCAACCGGTTTGACGCACAAGTGGCCGAGGCGACCGCCGAGGGCCTGCTACTGCTCAAGCCGAACACGTACATGAATCTGAGCGGCCGGGCGGTGCGGCAGGCAGTGGACTTTTACAAGATTCCCCTGCCGGATTTGCTGGTGGTCTGCGACGATTTCGCCCTGCCGCTGGGCAAGCTGCGGCTGCGGGCGCGGGGCAGCCACGGCGGACACAATGGGCTGCGAAGCGTGCAGGAGCACCTGGGCACCACCGACTTTGCCCGGCTGCGGATCGGCGTCGGCGAACCAGCGGATGCGGACGCCGCCGATCACGTGCTCGGCCGATTTCGCCCCGGCGAGCGGCCGGTGATCGACGAGGCCCTCGATCGAGCCGTCCAGGCGGTCATCGTCTGGGCGACCCAGGGCATCGAAGCCAGCATGAATCGGTTCAACGGCGACGTGGAACCGGGATCGAGACCGAAGAAACCGAAGCCGGCCGATGAGCCGCCGGCGTCCTCCTGAGTGAGATTGCTCATGGCGAAGAACGTGTACGAATGCCTGATCATGTTGGATTCGTCAAAGGTTTCGGGGGACGTGCCGGCCGCCGTCGCCACGATCGAAGGGTCGTTGACCAAGCACCAAGCCGAGATCCTGGCCAGCCGGCCTTGGGATGAACGCCGTCTCGTTTATCCGATCAAGGGGCAAAAAAAGGCTTTGTATTACCTCGTGTACTACAAGTCGGAGCCGTCGGCCGTGCTTGCCATCGAGCGCGATTTCAAGTTGAACGAGTCGATTCTGCGATTCCTGACGGTGAAGATCAATCCGAAGCTGGAAGAGACGATGTTGGCCGTGGCCCGCGACCCGCACGCGCTGGCGCTCCAGGCTGTTGTTGAGGACCCCACGGACGATTACAGCGATTTCGGCGGGGGCGGCCGGCGCGGCGGGCGCGATTTCCGCGAACCGCGCGAGCCGCAGACCGCCGACGCCGCCGCCGCTCCCGAAGAATAACATCGACTTCGCCGTCCCGGAGATCGCACCATGGCCAACGTCAACAAAGTCATCCTCGTCGGGCGCCTGACCCGCGACCCGGAAACCCGCACCTTCTCCAATGGCGGCAAGGTGGCCAAGTTCGGCTTTGCCGTCAGCAACCGCAAAAAAAACTCGCAGTCGGGCCAGTGGGAAGACGTGCCGATGTTCATCGACTGCGAGGCCTACAACCGCGGCGAATTCGGCAAGCTCGCCGACCTCGTTGAACAATACTTGGCGAAGGGCCGCCTCGTGTATCTGGAAGGTCGGCTCGAACTCGACCAATGGGACGACAAAAACACGGGACAGAAACGGTCGAAGCACAAGGTCGTCGTCGAGAACATGCAATTTCTCGGCAGCCGCGAGGACGGCGGAGCCCCGCGCGGCGCCGCCGCGATGTCCAGCGGAGACACCCTGCCCGACGAGCCAGTCACCGCCCCGACCGGCGGCAACGAAGAGATTCCGTTCTAGTGAGATAGGACTTGATCATGGCGAAAGCACCGACAGCCANNCAGCCAAGGCGGACAAGAAGGCGCAGCCGAAACCGCCGCCGCAGAAGAAAGTCAAGAAGCGCAACCAGATTCTGCGCGGTAAACACGGCGGCATGCAACTCGTGCTGATCGAAGACGTGCCGCATCTCGGCAAACAGGGCGACGTCGTCGAAGTGAAGCCCGGGTACGCGCGGAACTACCTGCTGCCGAACAGCCTCGCGGCCGTGCCCACCCCGCACAACATCAAGTTGCTGGAGCGCTACAAGATTCGCATCCAGCAGGCGCGCGAAGCCAAGATCGCCGATCTGAAAGTGCTCGCGGAACAAATCCAGCGCATCAGCGTCACCGTCGAGGCCAACGCCACCGACGAGGGTCATCTGTACGGCTCAGTCGGACCGCAGGAAGTGTCGAAGTCGCTCCGCGGCCGGAACCTCCCCGTCGATCCCGACATGGTCAAGATGGAGGAGCCGATCAAGGAACTCGGCTTGTATGCCGTCAAACTCGCGCTCGGCTATGAGATCGAGACGGAAGTCAAAGTCCTGGTGGTGAAGCCGCAAGAAGCGAAGAAGTAGGGAATAGGGAGTAGGGACTGGGGAGTGGGGAATCGGGCGTGGGTGTTTTCGCGGCGGGGCGGCCGGTCGCTGACTGAGAACGCGTTCCCTGATTCCCGGCTCCTGTTGGTCGGTAGGAGTCCGCCATGCCCGGCGACAATGGAACGCTCGAACGGGCTACGCCTCAGAGCCGCGACGCCGAACGCTGTGTGCTCGGCAGCATGCTCCGGGACAATGCGGTTATCGGCGACGTGTTGCAACTGCTCCGGCTCGACAACTTTTACACCGACGCGCATCGCAAGATCTTCGAAGGCGTCTGTCACCTCTACGACAAAGCGCATCCGGTTGATCTCGTCACGCTCGCCGAATGGCTGCGCGAACAGAAGTACATCGAAGACGTCGGGGGCTACGCCTACCTGGGCGACCTCTGGGAATCGGCGCCGACGGCCGCCAATGCGGAATACTACGCCCGAATCGTCCGCGACAAGGCGATCGTCCGCAATCTGATTTCCGCCGGTAACGAAATCCTCCGCGATTCCTACGAACAGACCGCCAGCGCCGACGAACTGCTCGAAAACGCCGAGCGCCGCATTCTCGAAGTCGCTCAGCTCGGCATCACCGGCGAAACCATGACGCTCGGCGAGGCGATGAACGAGGCGTTCGATCGCATCGACTCGCGCTCGCAGAAGGACTACAGCGAATCCGGGATCCCGACGGGCTACCTCGATCTCGACGAAATCACCGCCGGGCTGCACAACTCGGAGTTGATCATCCTGGCGGCCCGGCCGTCGGTCGGCAAAACGGCCATGAGCCTGAACATCGTCCGCAACGTGATCACGGGCGATCCGCTCCGCCGAGTGCCGCCGGCCCCGGTGTTTTTCGTCAGTCTGGAACAATCGCGCGTCGAACTGGCCGAACGCCTGCTCTGCGCCCAGGCCCGCGTCGACAGCCACAAACTGCGCAAGGGCCACCTCAGCGCCGACGACATGGATAAACTCATCAAGGCCGGCGACGTGCTCCGGCAGACGCAGCTTTTCATCGACGACACGCCCGCGCAGGGCATGCTGCGCATCGCCGCCAATGCCCGCCGCCTCCGCAAGCGCCACGACATCCGCTTGGTCGTCATCGATTACCTGCAATTGATCGATCCGGAAAACAAGCGCGACAGCCGGCAGGAACAGGTCGCTCACATTTCGCGGCGGCTTAAGTTTCTCGCCCGGGAACTGCGCATTCCGGTGCTGGCGCTGGCTCAAGTCAATCGCTCCTCCGAGGATCGGCAGGACCATCGTCCCCGGCTCGCCGATCTCCGCGAGAGCGGTTCGATCGAGCAGGACGCCGACACGGTTCTGATGCTGCACCGGCCGAGCATGTACGGCGGCGATGCCACCGAAGACAGCGTCACCGAGGTGATCATCGCCAAGCAGCGTAACGGGCCGACCGGCGAGATCACGCTGGCGTATCGCAAGGAATACATGCGCTTCGAGAACTACGCCGGTGGCAGCGGATTCTGATTCGGCGGCCCGGCCGGCGTCGCGGAGGATTGCCATGGTCCGCGTCGGCGCCGGGTTCGACACGCATCGGCTGGTAGCCAACCGACCGTTGATCCTCGGCGGCGTCCGCATCGACTATCCGCGCGGCCTGGCGGGCCACTCCGACGCCGACGTCGTTCTCCACGCCGTCACCGACGCGCTGTTGGCCGCGGCCGGACTCGGCGACATCGGCGACTATTTCCCCGACACCGATCCCGCCCATCGCGACGCCGATTCGAGCCGCTTCGTCGCTGAAGCCGTGAGACTCCTCGCCGAGCGCGGCTGGCGCGTNNGCGTGGGCGTCATCGGGCGGGGCGAGGCAATCGGCTGCGCGGCCACGGCGCTCATCGAACGGGTGAACGGGATCTGACATGTCGGCCGGCCGTCCTTGCCGCAATTCGTCGCCGCTTTGGCAGATCCTCCTGGGCGGAACGATTGTCGCCATTTTGGCTGCCTATCACCTCGCCAATCTCGAGGATACCTTCGGCAATTCGCTCGACCTGCTGCCGCAATGGACGCTGGCGCGGCTGGCCGTGCTCGGCCATCGCGCCAACAGCTACGACTTCGATGCGCAGGCCGCGCTGATCCGCTCCGAAGTTCCGATCCACAAGTCGGCGTTTCTGGAAAGCCCGCACATCCGAAATATCGGCGTCAGCCCGTATCCGCCGCCGATGGTGGTCGTCTACGCGCCGCTGGGGTGGTTCTCGTGGGCCGACCTGGTCTCGGAGTGGCTCGAGGCGAAGCGCGACGTGCTGAAGCTGAAGAAGTTCGTGAACACACGGCTCGCGGAGACATGGGAGGAGCGCTCCGAGTCCGTCGATGCCGTCGGCCTGCTCNNGCCGGCGCGATCGCCGGCGCCACGGCGAACCGAGTGAGCTTCCTGGTCGCATCGGCGGCGATCCTGGCGTACCCCGGTTTTACCTATTCAGTCCTGCTCGGGCAGAACTCGGTGCTGACGCTGGCGCTGTTCTCGCTCGGGTGGTGCGGCCTCGTTCGTCGCTGGAATGTCGCCGCCGGCATCGCCTGGGGCCTGCTCCTCTACAAGCCGCACTGGTTTTTCGCCGTGGTCTGGATTCCGATCCTGTTGGGCCGCTGGCGTGTCGTGATGGTCATGGGGCTAACGGCCGGCTCGCTGACCGCCCTCGCCACGGTCTGGCTCGGCGTCGACTCGTGGCGGCGTTGGCTCGAACAGGTACGCGCTCTGGACGCGGTCATCGCCGTCGATCCGGAGTTCCGCACGTGGTTCCTCGGGATGGCCTGCGATCTGCGGCACATGGCGTACCGCTATCTGCCGGGGGCGCCGTGGACGCCCGGAGTCGGCTGGGCAACCCTCGCCGTCGTCGGAATCATCGGCATCGTTACGACGTGGCGAGCCGTGCGCCGGCCGACTGAACCGCTCTCCGACGAACCGGCCGGGCCCGCCTGGCTGGCCACCGCCTGCCTCGTGATTCCCTATCGCTACTACTATGACGAAACTGTTCTGCTCCTGCCGCTGCTCGTGGCCTGGTCGCATTGGCGTCGCCTGCGGATCTGGCAACTCGTGTTGCTCTCGGCCGCGACGCTCGGGTATTACGTGGCGTTGCCGGTGATGATGTACCGCGATGCCGGCCCGTACGTGCCGCGCGATCCAAACCTACCGGCCAAGCTGCAGCCGAATCCGGCCGGATGGCTCAATGGACCACCGTGGGCGACGATCGCCGCAGCCGCGCTCTGGCTGCTCACGTTGACGTTTCACGGCGGTTCGGAGAAGCGTGCCGCCTGAGGAATTGACATGGGATTGCGAGTCTACAACACGCTGTCGCGGCAAAAAGAGCCGTTCCCCAAATCGCCGCCGGCCGACGTGACCATGTACGTCTGCGGCCCGACGGTC
>JRYJ01008462.1_pt1 | contig 12942 bp, 17 predicted proteins | sample 235371 | NCBI WGS metagenome assembly JRYJ01 (sample SAMN03074219, study PRJNA261477) | activated sludge metagenome | biome: Wastewater Treatment Plant; feature: Wastewater; material: Activated sludge; isolation source: activated biomass of a wastewater treatment plant treating hydrocarbon... ... | reverse complement strand
TTCGGATCAGCGCGGATGACGCGGGTGAAGTGGTCGGCCGGGATGCCGCCGACAATCGTCGTCCACGTCTTGCCGTAATCCGTCGTCTTGAAGAGATACGGCCGGAAGTCGTCGCGCTTGTAGCTGGTGGCGGCGACGTACAGCCCGCCTTTTTCCGTCGGATGCGCTTCCAGACTGTTGATCTGGCACCAGTCGGGCATCTCGGGCGGCGTCACTTTCTGCCAGGACTTCCCCGCATCACGCGTCACGTGCAATAGACCGTCGTCCGACCCGCACCAGATCACGCCGCGTTCGTGCGGCGACTCCACGGCCGCGAAAACCGTGCAATAGACTTCCACTCCGGTGTTGTCCTTCGTGATCGGCCCGCCCGATGGAACCTGTTTCGACTTGTCGTCGCGCGTCAGGTCCGGGCTGATCGGCGTCCAGGACTGGCCCTCGTCGGTGGACTTGAACAAGACGTTGGCGGCGGCGTACAGCGTTTTGGGGTCGTGCGGCGAAAAGAAGATCGGGAAGTNNGGCGCCGTGACCGAGCGGATTGTCCGGCCAGACCGAGACGTTGCGCGATTCGCGAGTTCGGTGATTGAGCCGGCCGAGATAGCCTCCATAGTTGCCGCCGTAGACCACATCGGGGTTCAGCGGGTCGGCGGCAAGCCAACCGCTCTCGGATCCGGCCGACGGCTCCCAATCGCGCTCGTCGATCGCGAACCCATCGCTGCGGCTGAGAATCCGTACCGTCGAATTGTCCTGCTGCGCGCCGAGAATGCGATACGGAAAGTGATTGTCCGTGGTCACGCGGTAGAACTGGGCGGTCGGCTGGTTGTGGTAGGTCGTCCATTGCGCGCCGCCATTCTGCGTCACCTGCGCTCCGCCGTCGTCGGCAACAATCATTCGGGCTGGCTCGTTGGGATCGATCCACAGATCGTGGTGATCGCCGTGCGGCGTGCGGATCGACTGCCACGTCTTGCCGCCGTCGGCAGACCGGTGCAGCCCGACGTTGACGACGAAGACTTCATCGCGATTTCGGGGCGCGGCATAGATGCGAGTGTAATACCAGGCGCGCTGCCGCAGATTGCGGTCGTCGCTGGTACGCNNCTTCGACGATGGCCCAGATCCGCTCGGGGTCGGCCGGCGACACCGCGACGCCGATGATGCCGACCGTGCCTTGCGGCAAGCCTTTGGCCCGCGTGATCTCGGTCCAGGTGTCGCCACCGTCGGTGCTTTTCCAAAGTCCCGAACCGGGTCCGCCGCTTTCCAGACTGTACGGCGTGCGTTTCACGCGCCAGGTGCTGGCGAACATGATTCGCGGATTCGCGGGATCCAGGGCCAGATCGACGGCTCCGACTTCGTCATTGACGAAGAGCACCTGCTTCCAGGTGGCGCCGCCATCCGTGCTGCGGAACACGCCACGTTCCTTGTTCGGACCGTAGAGATGGCCCAGGGCCGCGGCGTAAACGAGATCGGAATTCCGCGGGTGGATGCGAATGCGGCAGACGTGCCGGCTGTCGCTGAGCCCGACGTGCTTCCAGGATTTCCCGGCGTCGGTCGATTTCCAGACCNNGCGCCAGACGCCGCCGCCGGTCGCGCCGAAGTAGAACAGCAACGGCTTGCCGGGCACTCCGGTCACCGTGCACGACCGCCCGCCGCGAAACGGGCCGATCAGCCGGTAGCGCAGCGACTGCATCAGCGGCGCTTCCGCGCTCGCCGGCGGCCGACTATCCGCGGATAGCTCCGCGAGCGCGACGCCGAGCGCCACCATCGTGGCAATCAATGAAGTTCCTGCGCGAAATCGCCTCGGATATTCCATACGTCACCTTTTCGGTTCGCAGTCGTTCCAGCCCAGCCGGCAACGCAATCGAACATTCTATTTCGTCTTCCCCGGACTCAAACCAGAATCCGAGTCGCCGGACAATTGCGAGTCATCGAGTATGTGCAGGCGAATTCGTGGCGGATCAGCGATTCGCTCGGCGATGGCTCGCAGCACCGCCTGCGATCGCTTGCCGGCCTCATTGATAACCGTGCCGGAGGCCTGGATCCGGAAGCGGCCCGGGTATTCGGCATTCGGCTCGATTGTCGCCACGACGTCGCTGTCGGTGAAGACAGTCAACTTTTGACTTGCGGGAGCCAGGTCGCCGGCGAGCAGTCGTTCGGCCGCCGCTTCGAGTCCCGATCGCGCCAACCACCGCGCCTGCAATTGTTCGACTCGGCGATCGAGCGCCTGCCGCCCGGCCAGGAATTGCCAGACGGCGCATCCAGAGACGACGCCGAACACCGCCAGAACGACGATGGCGAACATGATGCCGATGCCGCGGCGCGCGGAGTCGGAGGGCGACCGCATCATGGATGGTCTCCTCCCAGCGGTGCCGACACCTCGATTTCCCACGTCCGACTGTGAAATCGCTGTTCCCCAAGTCGCAAGACGACGATTCGCCGGGCCCCGGCTGCGACCGTCTCGAACTCGGCAATCGAGTCGCCGCTGCCGATCGGAAACACCGTGCGCAAGATCGACTCGCCGCGAACCAACTGCCGCTCGATCGATTTGCCGGAGACGTGATACACGACGGCGTCGTCGTCGGGCCATTGCAGAATCAGGCACGTCGGACTCCGCTTCCATTCGCGCCACGATTCGGGTGCGGCGATTGATTGCCCGACGTCGGAACGAAATCGATCCGCCAAGTGCGACCGAGCGACGATGCCGCGCAACGTGCCGGCGGCGGTTGTGCTTGAGCGCATTGCCAGCAACAGGATCAGTCCGCCGAAGCCGACGACAAACGGCAGGATGGCCATGACGGCCAGCATTTCCGTCAACGTGAATCCGGATCGGCGGCAAGCGGCGGCGCGAATCATGGCTGGGCGCCTCCGGCGCGCCGGGCGAACAGCGCCGACATGCGAACCGGCTTGGCGGCGGCGCCGCGATCGGGCTGCCAGGCGAGTTCGACATCGACGCGCTTCAGCCCGGGTCGATCGGGGACCGGGTGGACGGCCACGGACAGTTTCGGATCGGATAGCCGTTCGGCGAGCGCCGCCGGCAGCCCGACGCCGGCCGCCCACTCCGGCGTCAATAGTTCCCAAGGCGCCGCCCGCGCGGATTCGAGGATGTTGGCGGCCGCTTCGATGGCGGCGTGTCGGCGAACCGATCGCTGGCGTTCGGCCAACGACTGCACGCCGAGTTGTGCCACGACGACCGCCGCGACCATGAGGGCACCGAGCGCCGCGACCATTTCCACCACGGAGTACGCCGCCCGTTGTGACCGCGGATCCCGGCTCACGACAGCTTCTCCAGCAACTCGATCAACGGCATGAACACGCCGACGACGATCACGCCGGCCAAGGCTCCGACGCCGACCAGCAGCATTGGCGCAATCACGAAAGAGGCCCGACGGACCCAACGAGCCGCCCGGCTCGAGAGCAGTTCGCCGAGTTCCGATAGTGCCCATGATAGCCGGCCGGTGCGCTCCGCGGAACGAACCAGGGCCGTCATCGATCGCGGCAGGAGTTGCGCGGATGCGAGCGCATCGCCGAGCGGCTCGCCACGCTCGGTCGCCGCGGTCGCGCGCCGTAAACGCGTCCGCACGGCGCGCGGCAAACGCGTCGCCGACGCCAACCGACCCAGCGACTCCGGAATCGGACGCTGCCATTCGACCATCGTGCTCAACATTCGGAGGATCAACCCTTGCACGTCCCAGCGGTACGTCCACTTGAGAATCGGCACGTACCACCGCAGACTGGGAAACGCAATCATCGCTGAGACGCCCACGATTGTGAGGAGCAATCCCGCGGCGAACAGAAGGATCCAGGACTCATGGTGCTCCCAGATTTCGACAAGTCGCTGCGTCGCCAGCGGCAACTCCATGCGAAAGTCCCGAAAAATCAGCAGGATCCGGGGCAGCACAGCGATCATCAGAAACGCCATGATGCCGAGAATGAAGATCAGGACCAGGAGAGGGTACAGCAGTCGCGGCACGACTTCGAGCCAGGCGTTGAGCACCGGCTCGCGATCGGCGCGGCGGAGGCAGTCGCTGAGCCGGCCGGTCGATTCGCCGACAGCCGCGGCGACCCGCGCCTCCGCAGTGGATACGCCTCGGATCGCCGCCATCGCCTCGGACAGTGATTGCCCATCCTCCATCGCCTCGGCCAGCCGCTCGACCCGCGCATCGAAACCGTGACGCTGGTACCAAAGCCAATATGCCGGCGGAAACAGGAACAGCAGGATGACGTCCCAGCTTCCCTGCGCGTCGGTGGGCCGATCCATGACGTAGGCCCGCGCCGCCGCCGGCAGCGGCAACCGCGCTTCCGCCGCCAACGCCAGGACGCTCAGCAACTCCGACCGCCGCATCTGCCGATAGCGAATGACTGCGTACGCGATCCACCCGGCGCCGAGCATCAGGAACAGATCCAGCGGCAGCGACGGCACCAGGCCCAGCTTGATCAGAATGAGGACAAGCGCAGTCAGGACAACCAGCGTCCCGAGGATTGCGAATACGAGCCGGAGAAACTTGAACGTATCGCCCATGACGCGGTTACTTGGCGAGGCCTTCGAGCAGTTTGATCATCGGCAACATGATCGCGAGAGCGAAAGCCGACGTCAGCACGCCAGCCGTGATGATGATGATGATGGCCGGTAGTGTGGCACGGAGCAGGGCGGCGCGGCTTTCGACCTGGCGTCGATAGAGTTCCGCAATCTGCCGCAGGGATTGCGGCAAAGCGCCGCGATCGTGGCCGGCCTGCGTCATCCAGGCGACCCATTCCGGGAGCAGCCCTCGGCCGCGCAGCACCTCGCCAAGCGGGTGGCCTTCGCTCAGTCCCGCGGCGATCGCCCGGCATTCCGCCCTCAGCAGCGGATCCGCCGATGCGCTTCCCGCCAGGCGAAACGCCTCGGGCAGGGGTGTATCGTACTCGGTCATCACTGCCATCAAGTCCGCGAACGCCGCCAATCGGGCGGATCGGATCATGGTGCCAACGATCGGCACGGCATAAACGAGCCGCGCCCAAGCGCGACGACCCGCCTCGGTCCGCCGGCAGATCGCCCAAACCGTAAACCCGATCGTCAGCAGACCCAATATCGGCGCCACCAGCGTCAGAAACGGATGCCGGCCGACGGCGAGCACCGCCTCGGTCAGCCAGGGCAGCCGCATCTGGAAACCCTGGAAGATTTCCTGAAACTGCGGCATGACGAAAAGCATCAACAGCAGCAGCAGCGCAATCGCGACGATGAAGACGACGGCGGGGTAAAACAGCGCGTCGGCGATAATGGTCCGTACGGTGGCCATCGTCCGCGCATACGAGGTCAACGTCGCCAGGATGTCGGGCAACCGCCCAGTGCGAATACCGGCGGTGACCAGGTTCGCGTAATATTCCGGGACGACGTTGGGCCGGCGCGCCAGCGCCTCGGGCAGCGTCTGGCCGTTGCGGAGGTCGACCGCGATGGCGTCCATGAAATCGCGCAGTCGGCCGCGCCCCATCTCGCGAGCCAGACTCGCCAGGCCGGCGTCGAGCGGGAGCCCCGCTCGGGCCATCGCCGCGATCTGGTCGTTGAGAGCCGCGATTTCCTCGGCCGTCATGCTCGCATCGTACGACTTGAGTCCCGACGATACAACCAAACGAATCAGCGCTCGGGGCCGAGCACCCGCTCGATTTCGTCACGAGTGGTGAGGCCGGCGGCGGCAGCCTCGTCGGCCGCCGCACGGATCGGCTGCCAGTCGCCCTCCGCCGCGACACGCTCCAGAGTTTCGACGTCCGATTTGGCCAGAATCGCGCGTCGCAACGGAGCGGACAGCGTGAGCAGCTCCGCGACGAGGATTCGGCCGCGAAACCCCGCGCCACGACAGGCGGCGCAAGCGTCCGCGCGGCCGCCGCACGCCGCGCAGATCCGCCGCAGCAGCCGCTGATTCAGAATCGCGCACACGCCGCTCGTGATGACGTATGGCTCAACGCCCATCTCGAGCAATCGTCCCAACACGCCGCATGCCGAACCCGCGTGAACCGTGCTGAACACGAGATGTCCAGTGAGCGCCGCTTCCGTCGCGGCACGGGCCGTCTCGGGATCGCGAATCTCGCCGATCAGAATCACGTCCGGGTCCTGGCGCNNAGGATCGCGCCGCTGCGTTCGCGGAGCAGCCGATCCAGGTTGGCTCGCAGCGGAGGCGTCAGGCCCAGTTGATCCAGCTCGAGCAACTCCGCCGCGGCGTCGAAGATTCGCACGACTGCTTTCTCGCCGTGCACGGTTGGAAACGTGCTGACGCGCAGATCGGCTCGTCCCGGCACGGACCCCGGCCGGACCGCGCCTTCCTGCGGAATGTCGGTTCGGTACGTGAGCAGATCGGAGAGGACCTTGAGTCGCGCGACGAGGTTCGGCGTCAGATCGCTCGTCAATCGCGCCGCCGCGTGCAGCACCCCGTCGATGCGATAGCGCACATCGAGCCCGGCGGGTGTCGGTTCGAAGTGCACGTCGCTGGCCGCGCGTTCGACGGCGTCGGCGAGAATCAAACTGACAATCTGCACGGCGCGATCCGGCGCGTCGGCCGGCACGCACGACAGCCGCGCCCGCAGATCGCTTTCAACAAGCGGCAGACCCGCGCTCATGGGGACAGTAATACGGAATCACGAAAACACGATACTTCGAAAGCACGAAACTCAATCGTGCCGAATTCTCATTCCGTCCAGTTTCGTGATGGGCTCCGCGCCTCGAAGATTGCGATCCGTTCAACGCGTGAGGACGTCGAGCCTCACAACCACGTGCAGGAACCAGTAGACCCCGGCCGCGATCAGAGCGGAAATGGGAATCGTCAGCACCCAGGCCGTGAGAATGCTGCGGGCGACTCCCCAGCGCACGGCCGAGACGCGCCGCGACGCGCCGACGCCCATGATGCTGGCCGCTATGACGTGCGTCGTGCTGACCGGCGCTTTCAGTGCGCTCGCCGTCAGGATCACCGTCGCCGCTGCGGTCTCGGCCGCGAAGCCGTGGATCGGCCGCAGCCGGATGATCTTGTGACCCATTGTCTTCATGATGCGCCAGCCGCCCGACGCCGTTCCGAGCGCCATGGCCAATGCGCAACTGACGATGACCCAGTTCGGGACGTGCAATTGAGCATCCGGGTCGATGATCTCCTGGCCGGTGGCGTACGTCGCCAAGGCCATCGCAATGACGCCCATCGATTTCTGAGCATCGTTGGAGCCATGGGCGAACGCCATGAACGAGGCCGAGACGAGTTGCAGGCTGCGAAACGCGCGGTTGACCGATTCTGGCTTGCGTTTTCGGACAATCCACAGCAACAGGATCATGAGCAGGAATCCGCCGAGCATTCCGAAGATCGGCGACAGGAACAAGGCCTTGACGGCGATGCGGACGCCGCTGGACGTGGCGAGTCCCTCGGCGGCGTCCCACGCCGCGACGCCGTCGAGAACGGCATGGGCCCACGCCGCGCCGACAATCCCGCCGATCAGCGCGTGCGAGGAACTCGACGGGATGCCGTAGTACCAGGTGAACAGGTTCCAGGTGATGGCCCCAATCAGCGTGGCGCAGACCACTGTCTGAGTGATGTCCGCCGGGCGAGCGATGCCCTCGCCGATTGTTTTGGCCACGCCGACGCCCGTAAACGCGCCGAGAAAGTTGAGCACGGCCGCGAGCAGCACCGCGGTTCGCCCCGGCAACACGTTCGTGGAGACCACGGTCGCCACCGCGTTGGCCGTGTCATGAAATCCATTGATGTAGTCAAACGCCAGCGCCAGTCCGATGACCAGTAGCAGCAGGGCGAACGCGCTACCCATTTTTGACAACCACGGAGCGGATCACATCCATCGCGTCTTCGCACACGTCCACCCCGGCTTCCAGCGAAAACAGCATGTCCTTCTGACGGACTAGCTCCCGCGAGTCGAGCCCATCGGAGAACAGCCCCTCGATCGCCCGGCGATAGACGCTGTCGGCCTCATTTTCCAGAGTATGAACGGCCAACGTCGGTGCGCGAATCGACTCCGGGTCGCTGAATTTTCGCAGGTTGTTCACCGCGATGCCGAGTTCTCGCGCCGCGCGGACGGTGATCTGCACGAGTTGCTTCATCGGCTCGGTTAATGTGCCGAACCGATAGAGAGCCGCAAACGCGGCGGAGTGCTCCATGCCGTCGATCACGTCGTCCAACGCCTTCGTCAGTGCCGCCAGGTCTTCTCGGTCGATCGGCGTGACGAACGTCCGATCCAGCTCTTCATAGACTCGATGGCAAACGAGATCGGCTTCCGTCTCGAGTGGTTTGAGTCGGGACGCAATGTCGGCGAACTGCTCATGTCCGCCGGCCTTGACCAATTCGTCGAAAGTCTCGGCGGCGGCCGTCATCTTCCCGCCCAGCTCCTCCAGCAGGGTGAAAAAGCGGTCCTGCCGCGGAAGCAGGAATCGGACAATGCGGTCGATGACCATAGAGCCCTCGCGGCGACGGACTGCCGTCGCAGCCAGCATGTCTCGCCGGCCGCTTCCTCCCGGACCCACCGCGATTCCCTAACCCGTTCGTGATGTAAGGCGAGTGCCCCATCCTTGGCCAGAGTGCAGTCTATGAAGCTTGCGTGAAGGGATGCACGCTTCGGCGGAAGATCGTAATCTAAAATCGCGAACGGTGAGGACTTCCAAAACTTTGAGGCCGGCGTCATGGGTCAGCTGAAATTCGCGGCGGGTCACGTTTTCTTTCGCCCAGGCGATGCGAGTGAACAGGCGTTCCTCCTCAGCTCGGGGCGCGTCGAAGTGTTGAATGCCGACGGCCAACGAATCGCCACGCTCTCCGCCGGCGACGTGTTCGGCGAAATGGCGCTGGTCGAAGAACGGCCGCACGCATTCACGGTCCGCGCTCTCGACGACGGCGCCGCCGAAACTCTGACGCGCGCTGAATTCGAACAATCCCTCATCCGCGAACCGGTGCGCTGCAAACAGTACCTCACCCGTTTGTTCGAGCGGCTGCGGCTGCTGGCCGCCCGCGTCGAAGAGATCGCGACACCCGAGCCAGCCGAACCGACCGGCGATTTTGGCCTGACTCTCACGCCGCTCACACCCAAAGCCCGGCAGTCGCTCCGCGACGACGGCGTCAAGCTCTGGCGGCTGCCGTTCCGCATCGGCCGCGCCTCCGACGCCAACGAACCGGAGCCGCTTGACCTCAATGACCTCTGGCTGATGGACGAGCGGCCGTTCCTGATCTCGCGGAACCATTTATCGATCGACGCATTTGACCGCGGTACGTTCGTGGTCCGCGATCGAGGCAGCTATCTCGGCGCGGTGGTCAACGGGGAAGCGATTGGCGGCAAGTCGCGCCGCCGGGCCGCGGAACTCAAGCCCGGGGACAACACGATCATCGTCGGTCCGCCGGATTCCCCATTTCAATTTCGCTTGACCGTCCGCCCGGGAGCGGCATCATGACTTGGACGCGCCGGCGTTTTCTCCACGGCTCATTGGCTGCAACCGCCGCCGTCGCCTCTGTCGACTCGGTTGCCGCAGCCGATCCACCGGAACCCCGGCGCGGCAACCACATCGGCGTCTCCACCTACTCCTTCTGGCAATTCCGACATGAGGCGCTGCGGCCGATCAATGTTTGCATTGACCTCGCGGCCGAGATGGGATTCGACGGCGTCGAGATTCTCCATCGACAATTGACGGACGACTCTCCGTCGGCGCTGAACCAGGTGTTCGGGCGCCTCGATGCGCAGACGGATCTCGTGACGGCGACGGCGTCGGTGCTCCACGTCGACAACTCGCTGGCCGGCAACGGACAGGTTCCGAGNNCGGCCTCGACTTAATGGGCTTTTCGACTCATCAGAGCTTTCTGTTCCCCGACAAAAACGAGCGGAACAAAAACGTCGATCTGACGATCCGCCAGATCGAAATGGCTTACGACCTCGGCATTCCGACGATGCGAGTGAACACCGGCACCTGGAAGACGAGCAAAGACTTTGACGAACTGATGAAGAACAAGGGCATCGAGCCGCCGTTGCCCGGGTACACCGACGAGGATGGATTCCGCTGGGTCATCGACTCGCTGAATCAATGCGTCAAAGTGGCCGAGAAATGCGGCGTGATCCTTGGCCTGGAGAATCACTGGGGACTGGGCCGAACGCCGGAGGGCGTGCTCCGCGTCGTCAACGCCGTGGATTCCCCGTGGCTCCAAGTCACGCTCGACACCGGGAACTTTCTCGAGGACCCGTACGAAAAGTTGGCGATGTTGGCGCCGAAGACGGTGCTCTTGCAGGCGAAGACCTATTTCGGCGGTGGAATCTGGTACACGCTCGAACTCGATTACTCGCGCATCGCCGCTCTCATGCGTCGAGCCAACTATCGCGGCTACGTCTCGCTGGAGTTTGAAGGTCGGGACGACCCGAAGATCGGCGTTCCGCGCAGCCTGGCGCTATTGCGCGAAGCGTTCCGCGGCTCATGATCCGCCGACCAGCAGCGCGTTGACGTCATCCGCGAACAGCTCGGCGAGTGATCGCACGACGCGCTGGGCCCCGGCCGCGAGAAGCGATTCTTCCGAGTGGTGACCCGGCGAACTGACGGCGACGCAGGCCATTCCCGCGGCGCGGGCGGCCGCGACGCCGGCCACGGCGTCCTCAAACACGACGCAGCGATCCGGCGGCGCTTGAAGCCGGTTCGCGGCGATCAGGAACACCTCGGGATCCGGCTTGCCGCGCGTCGTGTCCTCGGCCGAGACAATTGCGGCAAATGCGGCTCGCACTCCCGTCAGGTCCAGGATCAAGTCGAGGTTCGCCCGCGGCGCACTCGAGGCGATCGCTTGCCGCCAGCCTTGCCGCGCCAATGCTTCGATCAGAGCCTGTGCGCCGGGTAGCAACCGAACACCGTCGCGCTGGATGGCGGCGCGGTACGCCGCCTCTTTTTTTTCGCCGATGTCGGCAATGGCCGTCGCGCTTGCGGACGGGTCGAGCACTTCTCGAATGATCTCGGGATTTCGCCGCCCAAAGGTGGCCACGAAGTCCTCCCGAGAAAACGGTCGTCCGATTTCCCGAGCGATGTCCTGCCAAGCCGCAAAATGCTGCTCGGCCGTATCGACCAGGGTGCCGTCCATGTCCCAAATCGCCGCTCGGGTTTCCGGTCTCAGCTGGAATGACGCTGGCGAATCCAATGTTCCCTCTGGCGATTGCCGCGGTTATTTCGTTGACGCTCCCCCAGCGTTTGCGGCATAATACACACCAAGTCAATTCGGCCACTCAAGTGACCGAGGCGATGGACGATTGAGGGGCGGGAGACGGCTTTCCACCGTGTCTCAATCGTCGGTGAACTTTTGAACCTAAATCGAATGAACGGCCCGATGTGTCCGGTCGTTGGGATTGGCTGGTAACGGGGTCGAAGCACAGCGCAAACGACGGCGAGCATTTGTCCGCCGGATTCTGCACAGACTCGAATCGAGAAGTCCATGATTTTCGCCTGGTTGTCGTGGTTGATCTGCGTGTGCCGCCGCGGTCTGCGGGGGCGCACGGTGACGATCGCCGACTGTCGGCCGGAAGCGATGGCCGCTAGCACGGTCAATCCCGGTCGCGAATGGGCGCCGGCCTGGTCTCCGGGCGGCCCATGGGCAATGATCACCAGGCGCTGTCGTTCTGTCGCCGATCGCTTCACTCCGATTCCCTTGCTTGGGGCGCCGCGACGCCGCTGGCTCGCGGCCGCCGCCAGTCCGTAAGACCGCCGCCGGGACCGAACGAAAGTGAGGCTCCCATGCCCGATGGCTTGCTCGTGCAAGTCGTGGTGCTGGGCGTCGTCTTGGCCGTGGGATTGGGCGGCGGCTTTGCCCTCGCGCGCTGGCAGGATCGATTGCGCCTCACCGGCGCCACGTCCCGAGCGCAGCACCTGCTGNNACGCGCTCGCCCAGCGCGAACGAGAGCTTGAACACCAGAAAAAGCGTCTCGCCGAGCGACAGGAACTGCTCGCGCGCAAATTGAAGGACGCCGAGTCGCTGGTGCAACAGCAGACCGAGCGTCTGCACGAGATCGCCGGACTCACGCGCGAGCAGGCCGAACGAGCCCTGCTCGAACGCCTGGAATCGCAATTGTCCGGCGCCATGGCCGAGCGCATTCAGCGTTTTGAGCAGGAACTCCGCGCCACGACCGAAGAACGAGCCCAGCGCATTCTTGCCACGGCCATCCATCGGTATGCGGCCGAGCACACCGCCGATTCCACCGTCAGCACCGTCGATATTCCCAGCGACGACATGAAGGGACGGATCATCGGCCGGGAAGGGCGGAACATCCGGACCTTCGAGAAGATCACCGGCGTGGACGTCATCGTGGACGACACGCCGGGCGTGGTCATCGTGTCAGCGTTCGACAATGTGCGCCGGGAGACGGCGCGGCTGGCGCTCAACAAACTGATTCTCGACGGGCGCATTCATCCCTCGCGCATCGAGGAAGTCGTCCGGGAGACGCAGGCCGAAATGGAGAAGCACGTCCTCGAAGTGGGTCGGCGAGCGGCCGAGGACGCCGGCGTCGCGCCGCTCCATGAGAAACTGGCGCAAATGCTCGGACGGCTCAAATTCCGCACCAGCTACAGCCAGAACGTGCTCGCCCACAGCGTCGAGTGCGCCAACATCGCGGCCGTGCTCGCTCACGAGCTCGGCGCCGACGCTGCGGTCGCGCGGCGCGCCGCGCTGCTGCACGACATCGGCAAGNNCACGACATCGGCAAGGCGGCGGACCACGAGATGGAGGGCGGGCACCCCAAGATCGGCGCCGAACTCGCCCGCCGCTACGGCGAAACCAACAAGCACGTCCTGCACGCGATTGCCGGCCATCACGACGACGTCACCGTGGACCACGTTTACACCGTACTGGTGGCGGCGGCCGACGCCATCAGCGCCGCCCGACCCGGCGCCCGCCGCGAGACGCTCGAGAAATACGTCAAACGCCTGGAACATCTCGAGGCGGTCGCCTCCGGGTTCCCCGGCGTCGAGCAGGCTTACGCCATCCAGGC